>Ga0207963_1000103_pt1 | contig 39278 bp, 34 predicted proteins | sample Knorr_S15_td_NAD_FD_185604 | JGI IMG/M metagenome (GOLD analysis project Ga0207963, IMG submission 185604) | Marine microbial communities from Southern Atlantic Ocean transect - Knorr_S15_td_NADW_ad_2500m_LV_A (SPAdes) (version 2) | ecosystem: Environmental > Aquatic > Marine > Oceanic | place...
GAACCAGGCACGCGCGAGCCGCAAGGCGAGCCCTTCGGACCCACTCACCTCTTTCCGCGACTGCAGCAATCGCTTGTTAGATAGCTTGGAGGTACGCTGACTCGACATCGGCTCTGCCGTCGGCAGAGGACACGGACTAAGTGATAAAAAGCTCATGGGCCTGGCGGACTATCGGGAAAGCGAGGTGTACAGCGATCTCGAGAAGCTCGTCCTCGACTACACCGTCGCCCTGACCCGAACTCCAGCCGAGGTCGCCGACGCACTCGTGGAAGACCTGCGCGAGCACATCAGTGAAGAAGCGCTGGTAGAACTAAGCGCATCGATCGCCTGGAAGAATTTTCGCGCGCGGTTCAATCGCGGCTTCGACATCGAGGCCCAGGGATTCTCGCAAGGGGCGTGCTGTCCTTTGCCGGAGGGACCCAGGCAAGTCTGAATCGTTAGCGCACCCCCATCGCCGCCAGACCGCTCAAGAGCTGGATGAGGATGATTTGCTGGCCCTCGTGCACCCAGCTCGACATGCCGTAGCGGGTCGCACCAGGAAGCGGCACAGTCCCTATTCGCTCGCCAGTTCGCTTGTCGATCGCGAAGAGACTCTGCGCTCCGTCGGCCGTCTGGCCGGAGGCGATGAGCAGATCCGGTGTCACGACCATTGCCGCATGGCCGGGACGTCCGCGGTTCACCTCCACGCCCTCGACGCCCTGCAGCAGCGGGTGGTTTCGGATCATGTCTTGCTGCTGCTGCGGCGCGTCACCGTGGGGGATCGTCCATAGATGATCTCCCGTGTTCATGTCGATCGCGACCAGTCGACCATCCGGCCCCTTCCAGATCGGGAGACCGTCGAGCGTAGCCCGCCCTCCTCCACCCGCCGTCGTGCCGCGAGCCGCCCAATCGGAGTGGGTCGTTCCCGACTGGTTCGGGCCCTCGAGCGGCGCCTCGACACCGGGCACGACCACCAATCGGAAGCAGTTGCTATGGGACGTGAAGAACATGATGCCCTGCACAGGGTCCGCCACCGGAGGGCCGGTGATGTTGGTCCCGCCTGCACCACCCGGGCAGTTCCAAGCGGGTCCGGCCGGGTCACCGACGTGTGTCGGCGGATCGAACAGCGCGTTGAAGAAGTTGCCTTCTTGCGCGACCTGTAACGCCGCCTGGTAGATCTCGGGCGTGTAGTCGATCAGGTGATCCGGAGTACGGCCCTGGAGGTCGTATGGCGCAGGTCTCGTCGGGAAAGGCTGAGTGGGTGACAGCTGCTCGCCAGGCACCCTCGACGCGGGCACCGGTCGCTCCTCGATCGGCCAGATCGGCTCACCGTTCTCACGGTTGAGCGCGTACACGAATGCCTGTTTGCTCGCCTGGAAAAGGCCCTTGATCTCGCGACCGTCCACGGTCACGTCCATAAGGATGGGGGCGGTAGGCGTGTCGTAGTTCCAGATGTCGTGGTGCACCATCTGGTAGTGCCAAGCGCGTTCACCCGTCTCGACGTTCAGCGCGATGATGCTCGTGCTGAACAGGTTGTCCCCAGGATGGAAGCCGCCGTAATAGTCGATCGTCGTGCCGTTCGTCACGATATAGACGAGGCCGAGCTCCGGGTCCGCCGACATTGGGGCCCACGAGGAGATGTCGCCGGTCCACTGCCACGCATCGTTCTCCCACGTGTCGTGGCCGAACTCGCCCGGCCGCGGGATCACGTTGAACCTCCACTTCAAGTCACCCGTGCGCGCGTCGTAAGCCAGAATGTCGCCCGGCACGTTCTCCATGCGCGTCTGGTTGTAGCCCTGCTCGGCCGAGTTGCCGACGATCACGACATCGTTCACCACGATGGGGGGCGAGGAGGCCGTGATGTAGCCGATCTCCAACGGGATGCCCATATAAGGATCGTATTCCCGATTCAGGTCCTCCCAGGGGGCCCAACCCTCGATCAGGTCCGCCACCAGGTCCACGCTGCCAGACGACGGGAATCCAGGGATCGGCACGCCCTCACCCCAGCCCTCGAGCGGCAGGCCGGTGTCGGCGTCCAGCGCGTGCAGGAAGAACGCGGGCGTCGTGATGTAGACGACACCCCTGCCGTCGATTTCTCCGTACGCGATCCCCTTCCCGTAGCCCTGGCGCATCGAGTACTCCCACCGATGCGTGTTCGGCTCCGTAAAGCTCCACAGTACTTCACCAGACGCTGGATCGAGCGCGACCACGTGCCTGCGGTAGCCGGTCACCGTGATCAACTTGCCGTCGATCAGGCTCGGCGTCGCACGGTTGGTGCTCGGGCCGAAGCTCCCCGCGTCCCACTCCCACAGCACTTCGAGGTTCTCGAAGTTGGCCGCCGTGATCTGGGTTGAGGGGGTGTAGCGTGTGTGCCACGCGTCCCCACCCAGGAACGTCCACAGACCGTCTTCGGTGCCCGGTCCCTGCGCCATTAGCGCCAACGGCGCCGACATCAGCACGCCTAGCGCGAGCGTAAGCCTAAAGATGGAAAACGGGCGCACGCGTGGACACGTGTTGTTCGTCATGATCGGCTTCTCTCTCGGGTTGCAACCGCTGGACTGCGGGTCAGCCCACATCGTGACCGCTCGGTCCGGCACGCGCAAGTTGCGGTATGGCCGACGGATCTAACCAGGCCAGGTGTCCCCCAAACGATACCCTTCCGGCCACGGGTCATCCGGATCCAGCGTGTGTTGGTGTGTCCCGGTGATCCACGCACGCCCGGTGATCGACGGAATGATCGCCGGTTTCTCACCGACCGTAGCCTCCGATTCGATCTGGCACTGGAACTCGGAACCGATGATCGAGCGCGCGATGTATCGGTCGCCGATGCCCATCTCGCCCCGAGCGTGGAGCACGGCCATGCGCGCCGAGCATCCGGTGCCGGTCGGCGAGCGGTCGATCTTGCCCGGCCGAATGGCGACCGCGTTACGCCCCCGGAGCTCTTCGCCCTCTCTGACCAAAGGCTGCGCGAATTGGCAGAACGAGATGTGGTCCCAATCCGGATTCGCAGGATGGTGGAACCCGAGTTGCTCGTTCGCCGCAGCCGTGATCCTCACGCCCAGCACCGACAGCTCACGCGCATTGGCAGGTACGATTTCGAGCCCTGATGCCTCGGCATCGACGATCACAAAACTATCGCCTCCGTAGGCGGTATCGACGCTCAGCGTGCCAAGCCCCGCGACCTCGAGCGGCGCAGCGAGTCTGCCTGCAAACGAGGGCACGTTGGTGATGGTAATGCGCTCGACCCTGCCATCCTTACAAACAGCCCGCACCTCGACGAGCCCGCCGGGCGCCTCGAGCACCAGGCGCGTCTCGGGTTCTTCCATCGGGATGATGCCGGTCTCGAGCAGCACGTTCGCGACACAAATCGAATTCGATCCCGACATCGGCGGCGTATCGGCCGGCTCCATGATGATGAAGCCCATCTGTGCGCGCGCATCGATGGGTGGCACGAGCAAGTTCACGTGGCGAAAGACGCCACCGCGCGGCTCGTTGAGGACGAAATTGCGCAGGGTCTCGTCGGATGCGATCCAGGCGCGCTGTTCCCAGAGCGTCGCCCCCGGAGGAGGCGCAACGCCGTCCACAATGACATCGCCGACCTCGCCCTCGGCGTGGCAACTAACAACGTGGATGGTCTTGGAGCTACGCATCTTGGCCATCAACCGTTCCGCCTATAGCACCCGATACACCCGACCAGTTTGGGCACCCTCGACGCTCTTGGCGAACGCAAGCGCGGCACGAGCGGCAGGCACGGGCTCAAAACCTCGGAAGAATGGCGCGTAGACCTCCATCGCTTCTTCGATAACTCCCGGACTGACGACGTTGATGCGTTGCCCCCGCGGCATCTCGATTGCCGCTGCGGCGACAAACGCGTTGATCGCGCCATTCACCATTGAGGCTGATGTGCCCTGACGAATCGGATCGCTGTCCAGAACGCCGGTAGTGAGCGTGAAGGACCCCCCGTCCGATAGGTAGTCGAGACCGATCAGGACGAGATTGACCTGTCCCATGAGCTTGTCCTGCAATCCGATCTCGTAGTCTTCTGCTTCCATGTCTTCGAGGGGAGCGAACTTGACCTTCCCGGTAGCGGAGACCAGAGCATCAACCGAGCCGGCCTTCTCGAACATCGTCCGAATCGCCTCGCGATCGGTGATGTCCGTCTGCAAATCGCCGGACGACCGGCCGGCCGTGACGACCTCATGACGCTGGCCTAGCTCCGCGACGATTGCGCGCCCGATCGTCCCCGATGCTCCCACAACCAAAACTCTCATCAGATCCCTCCAATCAATGCGTCCTTGATGCCCTCTCAGGGCAGAGGCTTGATGTCTCTCCCCGGTGTTGCACTTACCTTGTGAACCCGACCGCAGCAAGACGATCTCACATCGGATCAAGATGAAGAAACAGAACTGGAGTCTAGCCATTTCGACTGCGCTGCTGCTCGTCCCGCTGGCCGCCGAAGCACAAGAGCCGGTCTACTGGGACGTCGTCGATCGTATCCGGACCGAGGGGTTCGAAAACTCTCAGGTCATGGAAAACGCCGGCTACCTGGCCGATGTGATCGGTCCACGGTTCACCGGATCGCCCAACATGCGCGAGGCTCAGGATTGGGCTGTGTCCCGCATGAACGACTTCGCTTTGTCGCGGATCGAGACGGAGCCGTGGGGCGACCAGACGGTCGGCTGGGAGGTGCAGCGCGTCTCTGTTCACATGACCGCACCCGACTACCAAATGGTGATCGCCTACCCGCTAGCGCTCACCCCCGCTACTCCGGGCCCGGTCATCGCCAACGCCGTCATCGCCACGATCCAAACCCCGGACGACCTGGATCGTTACAGGGGCCTTCTCAATGGCGCGATCGTCTTGGCCACGCCACCCATGCCGACGAGTCCCCGCTTCGTGCAGGATGCTTTCCGGCACGGAGAGGAGTCGCTGCGTGTCTTCGAGACCGAAGGAAACGACCTCCTCATCGGTCGCTATGCTCGGGGCCAGCCGGAGCAATCGACGTTCCGGCGTCAGGAAATCTCCGCGGCCGAGGTGGAGGAGTTCTACAAGTCCGAGGGAGTCGCCGTCGTTCTAACGGCCAGCATCGGCAGTGACGGGACCGTCTATGCGACCGGCCACTCGACGACCAGCAGCGCGAGGACGAGAGAGAGTGTCGAGAATGCGCTTCCCACCCTCGCGGTGGCCAGCGAGCACTACAACCGCATTTATCGGATCCTCGAGCGAGGCGTCCCGGTGACGATGGACGTCGAAGTGCGCGTCGCGCTGGATGAGTCTGATCAGAGGGGATACAACGTCATAGCAGAGATCCCCGGGACCGATCTCGCGGATGAAGTAGTGATGATCGGGGCGCACATGGATTCCTGGCACAGTGGCACCGGGGCAACGGACAACGCGAGTGGTGTCTCGGTCATGCTCGAGGCGATGCGCATTCTCCAGGCGATCGATGCGAACCCACGGCGCACGATTCGGATCGCACTGTGGAGCCACGAGGAGGGCGGGCTGAGAGGGTCTCGCGGCTACGTGCGCAACCACTTCGGCAGCGCGCCAGAGGGAACCGCGACCGCGGCCCACGCCGCCTTCTCAGTGTACCTCAACATGGACAACGGAACAGGACAGTTCCGCGGCGTACATTTGCAGGGCAACCGCCAGGCGTCGCCGATCTTCGAGGCATGGATGAAGCCCTTCGCAGATCTCGGATTGCAGACGCTTTCCCAGTTCAGCAACCGGGGAACGGACCACCTGTCGTTCAATGAGGCCGGCCTCCCGGGCTTCCAGTTGCTCCAAGACAGGATCGACTATCGAGCGCGCTCGCATCACTTCAACATGGATACGTTCGACAGGCTTCTGCCAAGGGACCTGATGATCAACTCTGTGGTGATCGCCAGCTTCGCCTACCACGCGGCGATGAGAGACGGAACGTTCCCACGGCCACCGGCACCCGAGGGCTAGTCGGTCGCGCTCCGCGTACATGTTCTCCAGGTCCTGGCCCTCACCGTGTAAGCGACCCAGGCCCCATCCGGGCTGACGCGCGGACCGCCCACGTTCTTCAGGGCGAAGTAGTCGTCGACCCGCAGTGGACGGAGCGCTGGGGCCTGCTGCGCCGCGACCCGGCAGTCACCCTCGCCGAGGGCGGCGATCGCGGCAGCGACGGAATCGTCCGTTCTGCCATTGATCGCAACGTGCGCGCCAGCGTCGATGAAGGCGTTTGCAACACTGAAGCCGATTCTCCGACTCCCGCCCGTAACCAGAACTCGCTTGTCAGTGAAATCCATGTCGTATCCTGTGACGGTCAATCGAAGAGCGGTCGCATTCGTGCGACACCCTCACGGATGTCGTCTTCGCCGTAGTGGGCAAAGGACAGGCGCAGGAAGTTGCTGAGCCCTCCGTCGCTGGAAAACTTGGATCCGGGCTGAAATCCCGTTTGCAGCTCCGCTGCCCTCACGCGAAAAGACCCGGTATCGACGTCGTCACCGAAGCGCAGCCAAAAAAAGTAGCCGCCGTCGGGCCGCTGCCAGGTCGCCAGGTCGCCGAAGTGTGCCTGTAGTGAATCCTGCATCGCCTCGACACGCTTCCGGTATTCGCGCTTCAGCTGCTCGACATGTGCGTGTTGCAGCCCGAGGTCAATCACGTGCCGGACGATATGCGATGAGTAGTGGTTGATGCTGCCACCACTAACGACGAAGCCGTTTTCGATGAGCCGGTCGCGCAACACCGGGCTTGTCTGAATCCAACCGAGACGGAGCCCCGGAGCGAGGATCTTCGAAAACGAGCCGAGCGATAAAACCGTGTCGCTCTCGATCATCGTGCCCAACGCCGGCGGCGGCCTGTCGTAGTAGTAGAGCAGCTGGTACACCTCGTCCGCGACGATCAGAAAGCTATGCTGTCGGCTTAGCTCTATCAGCCGCCCGCGACGCTCCGTTTTCATGCAGCATCCGGCCGGATTGTGGTAACCGGGGATCGTGTAGACGAAAGCCGGGCTGTGTTCGTCCAGCAGAGCCTCGAGCGCATCGATTCGCATGCCGTCGCCATCGATCGGTACGCCGACCACGTTCAATCCGTGATCGCGAAATATCTGAAAGGCCAGATAGTAGCTCGGCTCTTCGACGAACACGGTATCGCCCGCTTTGCTGAAGACCGTCGATATCAAGTCCAAAGCTTGCGAGTTACCTCCGGTAACGAACAGCGACTCGGGCCTGACCACGGCGTCGTATCCTTCGGCTAGATATCCCGCCAGCGATTCCAGAAATCGCTCGTCGCCCTCAAGAACGCCGTAGTTCAGCTCGAACGGGTGGGCCTCGTCAAGGAACGACTCGCTGGCTTGGCGAACCAGGTCTACACTCAACAGGTCGGCTGAAGGCTGGCCTACGCCCATGTCGATCGTACCCGGTGGTGGCGCGCCGTCATAGGTCACGCTGCCGCTCATGGTGATGTCGCTGTCGTTTTCACTGGGTTACCTGGAGGTCTCTGATCGGGGAATCAATACCGGTATCAACCGCGAAGGATACGACTGCGGCACGGTTGCCTCGAACGCTGGGAGTGATGGACCTGGTGTTCCTCAACGTGTGCGCGGTACTCGTAAGAATGCCGTAGTCAAATGCCGCGCGCGACCCTGAACGCAACACGATTGACGCAACTGGTAGAGTCTAGGTATTCTCGAAGAGGTTTGTCCCCAAGGAGTATTGCACGATGCGACGTCTAACGATGTGGAATTCCGTCGTCGGGACCGCGCTGGCCGCCTTTACAGCTGTCGCCTTTACCGTCCCCGCCCCCGTCACTGCCCAGGAAAGTGCCTCCATGGAGGTGACGTTCACCAAGGACATCGCGCCGATTCTCCAGCGTAGCTGTCAGCAGTGCCATCGCCCGGGCGGCGTGGCTCCGATGCCGCTCGTCAGCTACGCGGACGTGCAGCCCCATGCGCTGAGGATCATGCGCCGCACCGGTATTCGGGACCGCCAGGGCACGATGCCGCCATGGTACATCGAGAAGGACGTCGGCATTCAGCACTATAAGGACGACCCGTCGCTGAGCGACGAAGAGGTCGCAGCCATCGCCTGGTGGGCCCGCAACGGCACTCCCGAGGGTGATGCGGCAGACATGCCACCGGCCTTGGTTTTCGATGAAGCGGTCGGCTGGAGGCTGGGTGAGCCGGACCTGATCGTATCGACGCCCGAAATGCTCGTGAAGGGTGACGCTCCCGATTGGTGGGGCGGCATCGAGAGCGTTGAGATACCCGGTCTCACGGAAGACCGGTACGTGGCCTCCGTCGAGATCAGGGAGATCAACAACGTCAAGGAGCAAGGCGGGCGCAACCGGGAGACGGTCGGCGGCCTCTACGTCTTCCACCACTTGCTCTTCAGCACGAGAGCGCCCGGCCAAAGACCTACGACCTGGCCGGTGCACGAAGTCGGTCGCAACCCCGACATCTTTGACAAGGACTCAGGTCGTCTGCTAAGGGCCGGCTCGACCCTCGAGTCCAATTCGATCCATCTGCACTCGAACGGCCAAGATACGCGAGGTCATCTCGAGATCGGGTTCAAGTTCCATCCCGTGGGCTACGCGCCGAAGTACAGGGAGGCGCCCTACATCGTAGCCAACGGTGCCGATATCGATATCAGGCCTGAGGAGAAGGATCAGGAGTTGCACGCTTACACGGTGCTGCAACAGCACACGAAGATCGTGACCTTCGAACCGCACCTGCACGCACCCGGGGACCGCATGTGCCTGGAAGCGATCTGGGGCTTCAACGTCGAGACGCTCGTCTGCTCCGGATACGACCACAACTGGGTCCGAGGCTACGCGTTCGCCGACAACTACCATCCGTTGCTACCGAAGGGCACGATCCTGCACATCACCGGTTTCATGGACAACACGGCAGCGAACCGCAACATCCCCGACCCCAGGAACTGGCAGGGGGCCGGCAATCGCTCCGTGGCCAACATGTTCATCGACCTCGGCATGAAGCTCACGATGAACGACGAACAGTTCGTGGAGGAGATGGCCGCGCGGCGTGAGGCTCTCCAGCTCGGGGTCAACGATCACGTGGTCGGATGTCCGCTATGCATGGTAATACCGGGGAACTAGTCATGCGCAAACAAAGCTCTCGGCGGCAGGGGTCGACTGGAGTCGTCTGGTTCGCATCACTCGCGCTGGCTGTCTTGGTGACGTGTCAGCCGGCCAGCGCCCAAGTCGCGTTCCAGACCGGTCAGAACGTTTCGCCCGCGTTCGAGGGATGGGAGGAGAATGACGACGGCTCCTTCAACCTCGTGTTCGGATATATGAACCGGAACTGGCGGGAGCAGCTCGACGTTCCTATCGGCCCCGGCAACAACATCTCGCCAGGATCAGCCGATCAGGGCCAGCCGACGCACCTGCTTCCGCGCCGTAACCGGTACGTGTTCAAGGTTCGAGTGCCGGCAGACTTCGGCGACAAGGAGCTGGTCTGGACGCTGACCACCGCGGGCAAGACCGAGGCGGCCTACGGGACACTCCGGCAAGACTATCGGCTCGACTACATGGTGATCGCGTCGGAGACTGGGGCACTCGGTATCGGTGTGAGCACCGAGGAGTCGCGGGCGAATGTTCCGCCAACCATCACTCTGGTGGGAGATCCGATGAGAAGGGCCATGGTCGGGCAGCCGGTGACGCTGGTGGCACGCATCACCGATGACGATCTGCCACGATTTCGCCCTCGCACTGCGCGCCCTCCGGGTGATGGGCCACCGAAGCTGAGCGCGATGCAGCTGCGGCCACCCATCCGCTTCACCGTCGCCAAGGTCAATGGGTTGCACTTGTCGTGGTTCGTTTTCAGGGGTGAAGGCGAAGTGGGGTTCGATCCGCCGCAGATCAAGACCTGGGAGGACACTCGGACCGGCGCCAATTCCCCGTGGTCCCCGCTTTTCAGCATGCCCGCTCCGCCGGAGGACGGCGAGTGGACGATTCAGGTCACGTTCGACCAGCCGGGGACGTACATGCTGCGCGGCCGCGCGGACGACGGTGGACTTTATCACGACACGGACGTGACGATCGTCGTGGCGCCGATTTCGTGACGAGGTGCAGGTAAGCTAAGAAACTGACAGTGGCTGAAACGTCGTCAGTGCAGGCGCGCTGGATCATGGTCTTCACTTTGGTCTAGCGAGCTTGCCGTGCTGCCGTGCGACAACACTGGTGGCCGCAAACGAAACTCGCGAGCCCGCGGCAGTGCCTCTTGCTGACCACCGGGGCCGAGGACGAACCTGTGGACCAGAGCACAGGCCACTAGAGTGACTCCGCCCATCAGGGCAAGCGTCCAGTTGCCTAACAGCACACCGGCCCCGCCAAGAACGATCGCCGGCCCCAACACACGACGCATCACTCGGCCTCGCAAGGCGCGTTGCACTTCAGCGGCGGCAGCGAGATCCGCCTCTCGAAGCAGGGCTTCAGCAGGGTCGTCGAGATCTGCTGCGCCAGGCAGCGCGACCGGTGCTCGTTTTACCGTGAACATCGTTCGAGACCGCCTGAACGAGAGCCAAAGCGTAGGCAGGATAAAGGCAGCGCCCACCCAGATCGCGTTGACCTCGCCCAGGAACGCGAACGCTGATGCGAACCCAGCGAGTCCAAGAAGAGGCGCGATCAGGCCGAGCACATTCCACCAGGAGGAGCCCTTTCTCCGTGCGAACACCGCCGCAAACGCGGCCCCAGCTACCGAAACGCCCAGCAACAACTCAAAAAATCCCATGTCACTCCATACAACCCATTCGCAGCGTAGGTCCGGCTTCTGGACTCGCTGCTAGGCTCCTTGCGGTCTCAACGCATCAGAAGCCGTCATCGTACAGATCGGCGAGCCGTTTGAGGGTATTCGTGTAGTCACCGGCCTGGTCCGCGACACCGAGCACTTGCTGCATATCCGGCGTTAGGCGGCTCCATCCAGCGAGGGTGTCGGCCAAGGTCTGGTTCGCCCTGGCCGCCGCAGGGAGCCGGGCCAGGTGCTCAGTGAGCGACGCGTCATCGGCTGCCTGTACGCCGAGATCGACGACGCGATCCATGGGAAGCCTTGCCTCCACCGCAATGGCAAGCGCTCGGCAGAGGCGCGCGCGCACGACCTTGGGACGGTTTCGGTAGTGGCGAGCGACGATACGCAGCAGAGCCCCACCAAAGGCCATCGCCAGAACCAGCTCGATTCCAACGGTCGTGAAATACCGAACCGCGTCGCCGAAGAAGAGCACGGGGAATGGAGCGATGCCAATGCCGGCCAACACGTTCATCATGGAATACGACATCTTCTTCTTGACCCACAACATCCGCTTGTGCTCGGTCTCGAAGTAGCGGCCCAGCAGCCCCAGGTTCTCCTCCAGGCCACCCGACTCCTCGCCGAGCTTCAGGAAGCCCAGCTTCGAAGGGCACGAAGTGCTCCGGCGCGCGGTCGACGCCGTCGGACAATGCCTCGCGTTGCTCGGCCCCCTCGAGCAAGAGTCTTCGCATCCCCTCGACGGTCCGGGATCGATCGAAGGCCCCCATGCTGGCGAAGACCCGTCCGTGAGGGAGTCCCGCGCTGTAGCCGACCTGCCACATGCGGTAGAACTCCGTCTTGTGGCGGGCGACGTCCAACTCCATCCAAGCGCCGACGAGGGTGTAGCTCATGCGTGTAATCTAGCCTGAGGAAGTCGTGGCTCTTGGAGCGAAGCCAGTCGGAGTACAGACTCCAACGGAGCGGACCACAACCCAGAGGGAGCCACATTCATGCCCGACCTGCTAATCGACGTCGCCGACGGTGTCGCTACGCTCACCATGAACCGGCCCGAGGCGCGCAACGCCTTCTCACCGGAGATGCGCTCGGGGCTGGACGCAGCCTTCCACCGTTTCGAGAACGACGAGGAAGTGCGCTGCGTCGTGCTGCGCGGCGCTGGCGAGCATTTCATGGCCGGCGGCGACGTAAAGAGCTTCGCGGGCATCTTGGCCGACGAAGACGTCGACATTCGTGATCTCTTGCTACATCGGATCCACACGCTGCACAGTATCATGTTTGCTATGCGGAGGCTGCCGAAGCCGATCGTGGCATCGGTCCGGGGGGCCGCCGCAGGTGCTGGAGTCAGCCTGGCGGCGTGCTGCGACCTCATCATCGCCTCTGAAGACGCATTCTTCACGCTCGCCTACACGCGTATCGGCACGAGCCCGGACGGCGGATCGACCTACGCGCTGCCGCGCGCCCTCGGGGTCAAGAAGACGATGGAAATGGCGCTCTTGGGCGACCGCCTGGACGCCGAAGCCATGGCACGCTTCGGCCTCGTCAATTTCGTGGTGCCTACCGACGATCTCGACGCGGAGACGACCAAGCTCGCGCAACGACTCGCGTCGGGCCCGACACGCGCACACGGACAGGCGAAACAGCTCATCTACGGCTCGCTCGAGAACCAGATGGAGCGACAACTGCAGATGGAAGCCGAGGCCTTCGCCGACTGCGCGACGACGGAGGACTTCCGGGAAGGCGTCACCGCCTTCGTCGAAAAGCGGCCCGCGGTGTTTCAGGGGAAGTGAGGGCTACGGCGCCTGGGACGTCAGTGAGAGGTGGAGCTTCAGGCCATCGTGGGTCGCCTTGAAACCGAGTCGTAGGTAGAACTTCAGGGCCTCCAGCCGGCGTCGATCGGTCGTGAGCTGCACTAAGTGACACCCCTTTCTCTTCGCTCGCGCGATCGCCTCGTCGAAGAGGGCCTGGCCAACTCCACGCGAGCGGACCTCTTCAGCAACGCGGACTCCCTCGATCTGAGCCCGCCACCCCCCTTTGTACGTGAGGTGCAGGATGAAGGACAGCTGGAGCACCTCTACCACATAGCCCTCGATGTCGGCCACGAGCAGATCCTGGTTGTCGTCGGCGGCGGCGATCGCTTGGAACGCGGTTCGATAGTCGGAAGCGAGTTCTTCACTGGCGTCCTCGCGACGGGCTCCCAGCGGGTCGTCAACCAAGAGCGCAACGATGGTCGGTAAATCCGCCTCCTCTGCCGAGCGAAGCTCAAGTTCCGTTTCTGCCAAGCCCTTGCCCTCCTACTGAAGCTTTGGGTGTTTGCGGCAGCTCTTGGCGATTCTTCCGCGCGACAAGAATGGTGATGGTCAGCGAAGCGCGCGACCTCTGGTCGCCTAACGACGCATACGACGATAGTCTCACCGCTTCGAAGCACTCGTGCAGATCGAATCCAGCGGCATACATGCGCAATCCGCCCTTTCGTTTAGGAAGCATCGTTCGGTCCCTCGGCGTTCTGATTTACCTGTTCGGATCTATCTCACCGCTCCAAGGGCAACGAAGTGAACCGAGGTCCGCGACCGATCTCTGTGGCCGGGCACCGTGGACGCCGGAGCAGAGCATCGAGCTTCGAGTCACGAGTCCACCCGGTGTGACGCCGTACGACGATGGTCCCGAGATCGTTTTACAGCCGGGCGATGAGCTGCATCTGCGCTGGACCGCGCGGGCGATGAACTTCTCGAGCGAGATCCTGCTCGAAGTCTCCTTCACCGAAGCAAACGGCGAGAGAACCGTGGTGCATTGGAGCGGGAACCCGCCCTACGAACGGTACATCCAGGACGACTATCAGGCGGAGTTCCTAGAGGTCGCGCAGGCACCAAGCTACATGGTACGCATGAGCGCGCGCACCGTCCGCCGCCCGCGAGAAAATGAAGGCGTTTCGGGGGCGGCGACGGTCTGCTGGCACATCGTGAGAGGTGCGGCGTCCTTCTAGCTACCGACCAGCCGATCTAGTCGAGCGATCATCTCTGTGACCGCGGCCTCAGTCGCCCGCGCAGCGTCGTCTCCACCGGCATTGGTGACAGCGAACAGACCCAGGTCTCGCTCCGGGGCTAACCAAACCGAGGCATACCAGACCGTGTTGGTGCCGATGTGGGCCAGAACACGGCCGTCGGCACAAGTCTCTTCGAGCGTCTCCCATCCTAGGGCGTAGTCGGCCCCAGCCGGCGGTGTGTGCAGTCGGGAATATGTAGCGCTCGAGATCAGTCCTCCCGTGCCGCGCGCACCCGCGACGTGTGCCAGCATGTATCTGGGGTATCGTGAGTAGATCATCGTGTGCGCGCGAGCCGAACTCTGGGCAGGAACCACTATTGAGCCTCGGGAATCGGTACTCCCCTCCACATTTCGTCGATCGCCATGCGTGACTCACGCAGGGCTTCAAGACCCGCCGCCACCAACTCGATGTAGCGGCGTGCCTTCCCGCCCCGTTCCGGAGTCGGGTCACCCATCCAACTGGAGATGAGTCCCTTCTTCTCCAAGCGACGAATGGTCACGTAGACGGCCGTCCGGGACACGGTCCGGCCCATGCGCCTCCACGATGTCCTTCACGGCGTCGAGCACTTCGAACGTGACATTGGAGCGCACCTCCGTCTTCTGCGGGCGCACATGCAAGTGTCAGCACCGCCAAAACGCCGCGAGTCTTCGTCCGCTCCCTCCACCCCACCCGTCCATGACTCACATCGACTTCTCCCCAATTCTCATGATCCCGACCCTGCGACGTACGCTCAGGCTACTGGCCCGCTTCCTTCTCCCGGAAACCGAAGCGGTAGTAAGGGTTCACCACGCTGGTCGCAACATTCTTGATATGGGCACTCACGCGCTTCAGGAAGCGCAGGTACAGCGCTACGGTGGCCGCGTGCCCGGAGCGCCCCACCAGCGCCTCTCCCGAGATCAGCGAGTGGATGTGCTTGTCGACCTTCTCGGCGATCACGCCGTGCGAGGAGATGATCGCGCGCGCGCGGGTCTCGTCGGACTCCTCGAGCGCCGGCACGATATCGCTGAACATCTTGCCGAGCATACCTTCGATCGAAAGCACCTCGTCGTGTAGTTCCAGTCCATCGAAGGGTCCTTCGACCGCTGACGCGAGCTCAACGATGTTCTTCGTGTAGTCGCCGATGCGCTCGATATCGATGACGATCGCCGTGAGCACCAGACCGAGGTTGATGTCGGGTTTCGACGAAACCGACATGTGCGTCACGATCTTCCGACGAACGCTGCGCTCGTACTTGTTGATGCGACGATCCCGACCGTAGATGTCCGTCTCCATTGTGCCCTCAGCGTGCAGCGCGGCCACGGAGTCGTCGAACATGCTGCGCGAGGCCACAAGCATCAGAATCGATTCGTCATAGGCTTCCTGCAGCGCGCCCTCCGACCTGAAGAGACTGACAATTTCCTTCCACATGGCTCGTTACCTCTTTGCCGACCAAATGATGTACATGAGGGGGATTACGTGAAGTGCTATGTAGACCGTGAGGACCCCCGCGGTGCTCGCCTTCGATCGCGCCGCCAGCCGTCCCCAACCCGTCGCCAACCACAACGGGAGGGCCTTGAGTGGATAGTAGATCGCGATGGCGAACAGATTGAACGACAGGTGTGCCAGGGCCACCGTGACCGCCGCGGGGTTGCCCGTCGTGAAGGAGGCCAAGATCGCAGTGATCGTGGTACCGATGTTGGCACCGAGCGTATACGGGAACACCTGACGGAGGCTGAGCACTCCGGTACCCGCCAGTGGCACGATGAGCGAGGTCGTTGCCGAGCTACTTTGTACCGCGGCCGTGGCCACTACACCCAGGGAGAAGCTGGCCGCGTCGTTGCGGAAGAGCACACGATCGAATAGGCCCTCCATTCGTTCGAGCACAGTCCCGTGCATGATCTTCATCATGCCGCGCAGAGCCACGAAGAGCAGCGCAAGCGCAACCAGAACCAACGGGATCGTGCTCGGCACCCAACCTATGACGAGGTCCGAGAGCGGGCGTGTGAGCGCCTTGAGTGGGCTCGCGAGGCCCATGCCACCGGCCCCGGCGAAAAGGCCCTGCAAGAAGACCGCGGCCCTCTCCACCGGATGGAATAGGATCTCCAGCGGGAGGATGGTGAACGCCGCAAGCAGGTTGAAGAAATCGTGCACGGTCGACGCTGCGAACGCCCGCTCGAACTCGGCGGGACGCGTCACGTGCCCGATCGCGACGATCGTGTTGGTCGTGGTCGTGCCGATATTCGTGCCCATGATGATGGGCACGGCCAGTTGAATCGTCAGAGCGTCCGAAGCGACGAGTCCCACGACGATGGTGGTCGTCGTGGACGAACTCTGGAGCAGGCTCGTCGCGAGAAACCCGATCAAGAGACCCGCGACGGGATCGGACGCCATGGTGAGCAACTGCTGCGCCAAGCCCGCACCGCTCATCTTGAACGCGGCGCTCATCAGCTCGATGCTGGAAAAGAACAGGTACAGCATCACGAGGAAGGACACGACAGAGACAAGCGTCGCGAGTCGACTGGACTCGTTCTTGGCCATCGGTGGTGTCGAGTCGGTCACCGGGAGAGATCCTGTGCGGGTCATCACCGACGAGCGCGCAAACATACCGAACTCGAACAGATCGGAAAGACTTGCTACGAGGTGACCGGCCCTGCAAGGTCAAGTTTCAGTCTCCCGCGGTGATGCTGGCGACTTCCTGTTCGGAGTACCCTAGCTCCGCTAGCACCTCTGCCGTGTGCTCTCCCGCCATGGGAGGCACGCTGCGCGTTCCCGGCCGCACCCCGTCGAACTGCAGAGGGAAGGCGACGTCCCGGTATCCGGGAATCCTGGGATGCTCGACAGGCTCCAGTAGCTCGTTGGCGCGCACCTGCTCGTCATCGACGACCTCCGAGACATCCCTGATCGGAGCACACGGCACACGGTGCTCGTCCAGGAGCGCTCGCAACTCCTCTGTGCTCATTCGCGCTGTCTTCACCTCGATGAGTGCGTGCACCGCGTCCCGATTCGCTACTCGCGTCGGGTTGTCCCGAAATCGCTCGTCGTCGAGCAGTTCCGCGAGGCCGAGTGACTGGCAGAGCCTCGAAAAGATCCCGTCGTTGCCGGCCGAGATCATCAGCTCCCCGTCTTCGGTCCGAAACGCCTCATAGGGCGCGATCGAAGCGAGACCGGTGCCCATGCGTCCCGGAACCTCCCCGCTGGCCAGGTAACCCTGTATGTGATAGGAGACCCACCCCAGGGACGTAGCCAGCAGTGAGGCTTCGACGTGCGTGCCCTTCCCAGTTTTGTCTCTCTCCCGTAGCCCTGCCAGAATGCCGAGCGCCGTCAGGATGCCCGTGCCGACGTCCACCACGGAGCCGCCCACGCGCGCGGGTGGACCGTCGGGATGGCCCGTCAGCGACATCACGCCCGTGTACGCTTGGATGAGCGGATCGTACCCCGGGCGTTCTTTGAGCGGGCCCCGTGAGCCGTAGCCGGTCACCGACGCGTAGATGATGTCCGGTCGTCGCTCCCGCACCTGCTCGTAGGCGAAGCCGAGCTTCTCGATAACGCCCGCCCGGTAGGCCTGAACGAAGACGTCCGCCGAGTCGATGAGGCGCCATAGCACGTCGCGCCCGCCCTCGGATTTGAGATCCAATACGACGCTGCGCTTGTTGCGGTTGTAAGACAGGAAGAGTGGCGGCTCACCCTCCCAGAACGGGGGGCCCCACGAACGCGTCGGATCTCCGCCGGGCGGTTCGATCTTGATGACGTCGGCGCCGAGGTCGCCCAACGTCTGCGTGCTGTGCGGGCCGGCAATGTTCTGAGTCACATCGATGACGCGGATCCCCTGTAGGACGTTCATGTCAGCGCCCGACCTTTTCACCAATGCCGAACACTTCGCCCTCCCAGAGGAACTCGGCACCGGTGCTCACGCCGTTCTCCAACAGGATGCGCAGCGTCATCTCGTCGGCGACGTCGAAGAGGTCACCATTTCTCAGGAACCCGATCATGAACTCGGCGGGCCCGGCGGGAACCAAGGCGATGGCACCCCGGCCCCAACGGCCGACGATGCGGCCGTCCTCCTCTAGTACCGTGACGGTCAGCCTCATTGGGCCGCCCGTGGTAGGGTCGTTGGTATCGAAGGCATAAGAGCCCAGGTAGCTCGCCCGCTCGGCCGCCGGGAGCGGATCCCAGGTGTATGGCTCCGTCTCGATGTCGAGCTCGACGAAGGTCGGGCCCCAGTGCATGCGCAACGTGGCGGTGCGGGAGCTGATGGCCTCGACGTACCAGTTGAGCGCCTCCATGTGCGCGCCCTGCTCTGGGAAAACCGGGAACGTGAGCACGACATCGTCGGCGGGGAACGGGCTGTCGTGATAAAGGCGCCATTGGCCGTTCAGCAAGAAGGTCCAGAAGCCGTCCTCGCGCGGCTGCAGCCAAACGGAATACTTCCCGGGCTCAACGCGGTGTCCTTCCACCAAAATCGGACGGTCGACCTCGAGGGTGGTCGCCCAGTTCGCGCCAGGAGTCCAGGTCTCGCCCCAGTGGATGACGCCACCGAAGAGGTTCTCGCGACCGCGTGCGACGGGACGGGCAAAGTCGAGGGTGAGCGTCGTGCCGTTCACGATCTGCGTCATCGTGCTGCGTTCGGAGCCACGAGGCTGAGCCGGCGCACCGGGCGCGAAGAGTAGTAGCGCGGCTGCCGCAGCGAGCAACGGACTGGACTTCAAGACGACCTCCCCTGAGTGGACGATCCGCCAAGATGTCAGAAGTGCGGATGATTCAACAGGACGAGAGGCGATCCCGGCCGCGGCTAGCGGCTGTGGCTGTCGAACCAGTCGAAAGCCTGCGCCATTACCTCGGCTACGATCCCTACGTGGCCCGTGCCCGGGTTCTCGACGTATTCCAGGTTAGCCATGCCCAGTTCCTGCGCGGCCTCGTAGAAGGCTCGGGCAGATTCGACGGGCACCAGCGCGTCCTCACCGCCCTGAGCCATGAACAGCGGCATCTCGGGCGCCTTGGCCAGGTCCTCGACCGAGCCGTATCCTGCGATGGTTGCCACCGCCGCAAATCGCTCGGCGTTCTCGAAACCGAGCCGGACCGTGCCCGCGCCTCCCATGGAATGGCCCATGAGGCACGTGCGGTTCTCGTCCACGGAGTAGACGCGCTGGATGAGGCCGAGCACGTCCAACACGTCTCGGGCGCTGTCGCCACGATAACCCCCGTAGGGGCCCCGTCCGTTCACGGATGCAGCGATGTAGCCGCGTTCCGAGGCGTTTGCCTTGAACGTGCCGTCGAAGCTGTCCATAAAGGTGTTCTCGTCTCCTCCCGCACCGTGGAGCGCCACCACCAACGGATACCGCTCCCGCGGGTTGTAGCCCTCTGGCACCAGAATGCGGAACGGTACCAGCTCACGGTCGGCGCCTGAGCGGTACGCCAGGCGCAGGTCGCCTCGCATGGACCGGAGAGGGTCGCGCCCTCGACTGAGCGCGCTCACGAATTCCTCGGCCTGCTCGAGGCGACCGCCGAAGTCCATCGCCTCCACCATGAGCGCTCCCTGCTCGAAGATGGAGTTCAGGACGACGGGATACCCCATGTACGCACCACCAATCCACTCGGACCGAGCTCGCTCGTATTGCTCCAAATACCAGAGCACGGTTGTGCTCGCCAACGCACGTGATTGGGACCTGGCGCCTCGCCGGTTCGCGGCGCGGCGGTTTTCGAACTGCAGCGCTGCCAAGCGTTCCTCCAACGCCTCGATCACATAGATCGACCGCCCGGTCGACACGATGGGCTCCGCCGCGTCGGCCCGAGACAGCGCATAGCGCACGACATACCGGCCTGGTGCCGCGTCACCCGGCACGACCACTTGCCCCGACATCGGCGCAAGCGAGTCGAATTGCATGGGCTCGGACTCGTAGATCGCGGCGCCGCCCGGATCGATCAGATCGAGCTGGATGGAGTAGAGAGCGGCCAGAGGCTCGTCCCGTTGGTACAACGGCGCGATACGCACCGGTACGCGGTCGCCCGGCTCGTACGTCTTGGCGGAAAGATCGACGTCGAGGATGGACGCCACCTCGGCACCTTCGTCCCACAACCCGAGGGACATGCGCGCCAGCCCCTCGATCATGGCCTTGTACCGCTCGACCGGATCGCCCTCAGGCCCCAGCTCCGAGACACGCAGCACGATGGATGCGAGCTCAGGGTTCCCCTGCGTCTCGCTGAACGGCACGAAACGGTTCCTGAAAACGAGGCCGAGCATGGTCAGGTCGCCGTCCGCGACCTGCGCGGCCGCGGGTGCCACGCCCAAGGGGATCACGTAGAGGGCGACGAAGAGCATCGCCACGAATCGCACTCTCATGCTCGCAGACTAGGACGACAGAGCGCGCCTGGCGAGTGCCAACCAGCTAGTCGGCCCGCAGGACCTCCACCGGGTTCACCCGAGTGGCGCGCCGGGCCGGCAAGAGCGTGGCCGCCACAGCGACTGCGAGCACGGAGAGGGAGATCAGACCGTATGTGAGCGGATCCGTCGCGGTCACTCCGAACATGAAGCCCTCCACCAAGCGGGAGAAACTGCGCGCCGTAAGCACGCCCACGCCGAGCCCGAGCAACACCGGTAGCACCATGCCGCGGGAGATGCCGGTGAGCACGGAAACCTTCGTTGCCCCCAGCGCAACGCGCACGCCGATGTCGCGGGCCTGCCGGCTTATGGCGTACGCGACGACGCCCGCGATGCCGACCGCGGAAAGCACCAGTGCTAGCAACCCGAATACGCTCAGCAGCGCTGCACCTAAGCGCTGAGGCATGAACACGTCCGCGACCATCGTCTCCATCGAACGCTGATAGCGCAGGGACAGTTCCGGCTCGATGGCTCGGACGATCTCGCGCACAGCAACAAGTGACGCGTCTGTGTCTCCCGCGGTCCGCACCCCGAGCGTCAGTGAGCTCCCGGCCACCCGGGGCGACTGCGCGAGTGGCAGGTACATATCGTTCGTTACCTCGTCGGAGAGTCCGAACCAGGTCACGTTCCCCACGATCCCGACGACGCGCACGGGCGCCCGGCTCATAATCACGGTTCCTCCCAGCGCCCGGCCCTCGGGCCGATAGCGCTCGGCCATCGACCGGTTGATGATGGTGACGCCCTCGCCACCAGCATGATCACTCGCGTGGAAGGAGCACCCCTCGAGCAAAGGTTGCCTGAGTGTCTCGACAAAGCCTGCCGTCGTGAACACCACATCGACCCGGAGCTCTTCGTCTTCTGCCGCTGCGTACCGTGTCCTCGTTCCCTGCGGGCAGCATGCTCGCGTTCGACTACTTCGCCCGGCAGCTGGTCAAGGCCGAGCCGCCGCTGCGCCTGATGGGCATGGTGGCCACGGTGAGCATTCGTTGGTTCTACGGCGACAACATGATATTCGGCTTCGACATGGAGCCCCCGGCGAAGGACAAGATCGCAGCGCGGTTGAGCGATCACGAGCTCGACCTACTCGACTACGAGATCCTGGGGGGCGAAGAGAAGGGCAAGATCGCGCTCTACGCCTTCGCGCTGGCCTCGCCGTCCTTCCCTAGCGCCACTCCGCCTGCAACTGATCCAGCGCCGCACTGCCGGGACATAGGGTCTCGTACGGTATATCGACCAGCGGCTGGTCCACCGTGCCTTGGAAGCCGTGCATGTCCGCACCCGCCGCCTCCAAGAAGAGAAGCCCCGTGGCGATTTCACCTCGCGACCTGGTCTCGGACAGATAGTCGACCACGCCGCTCCGGTCATTGGGGTCGTACTGCTCCGTGACCTTGCGCAGCTTGACCACGCTACCGTCATGCATCGTGATCGCCTGCACGGACCCGTCGGCATAGTCGGTCTTGATCTCGGCCCGCAGCGGAACGAAGTCGGTCTCGATCACCTCGTGCATGTTGTCGCGCGTGTGGGCATAGCTCTTGGTCGAGCCTTTGTGGTCGTTGAAGGTCACGCACGGGGAAATAACGTCGACGAATGCGAAGCCGTTATGCGCCAGGCCGGCTTTGAGAATGGGCACGAGCTGCGCCTTGTCTCCCGAGAACGAGCGCGCCACGAAGGTCGCGCCTAGCGAGAGCGCCAGGTTGACCGGATCGATCGGTTCCTGCTCGTTCACCTCGCCACGCTTCGAGGTGGTGCCGATGTCGGCCGACGCCGAGAACTGGCCCTTGGTGAGGCCGTACACGCCGTTGTTCTCGAGTACGTAGAGCATATTCACGTTGCGACGGATCGCGTGGCAGAACTGGCCGAGCCCGATGGAAAGCGAATCGCCGTCTCCAGAGATGCCGACGTAGAGCAGGTCTCGGTTCGCCGCATTCGCACCTGCGGCGATCGCGGGCATGCGACCGTGCACGCTGTTGAATCCGTGTGCCTCGCTCACGAAATACGCCGGGGTTTTCGAAGAGCAGCCGATCCCTGAGAGCTTCGCGACCCGGTGCGGCTCGATGTCCAACTCGAAGAAGGCCTGAACCAGTGCGGCTGTGACTGAATCGTGACCGCAGCCGGCGCACAACGTCGACATGGAGCCTTCATAGTCCCGAACAGTGAGACCGACTGCGTTGCTCGGGAGCCTGGGGTGCCTGGCCGACGGCTTGGTGATGTAGCTCATGAAACCTCCACGGCGAGCGCTTCCAGATAGGGCGCGAGACCCTCGAGAACCACTCCCTTGCTAAGGGGCTGCCCACCATAGTCGGTGATGGACTCCAGCTTCTGTTTCACGCAGTTCGTCTCCAGCAGCAGCAGCTTCCTGAGCTGCTCGTCCCGGTTCTGCTCCACCACGACGACGACATCGTGCTCGTCGATGAACCGCTCGACCGCTGAGCTGAAGGGAAAGCCCCGCACGCGCAGGTAGTCGACCTGCACGCCGTCCCGCAGGAGCTGGTCCCGGGCTTCGAGTACCGCCCAGTGGCAGCCACCGATCGAGATGAGCCCGAGCCGTGAGCCGCCCTCCACCGTGTGCAGCTCAGGAGCGGGCACGGCATCAGCGGCCGATTCGACCTTCTTCAGCAGGCGGTCCATCACCTCGACATACTCGTCCGAGTCTTCGGTGTAGCGCCCGTACTTGTCGTGGCCCGACCCGCGCGTGAAGTACGCCCCTTTCCCATGCACACCGGGAAGCGTGCGCGCCGCAACGTGGTCCCCGTCGACGTCCAGATACCTGTAGAAGCGCTCCGCCTGCTCGAGCTCCTCCGCGGAGAGCACCTTGCCTCGATCCGGCACGAAATCGTCGTCCCACTCGAGCTTTGGAATCATCCAATCGTTCATTCCGATGTCCAGATCCGAAACCACGAAGGTCGGGGTCTGAAAGCGCTCGGCGAGATCGAAGGCGGCGACCGCAAACTCGAAGCACTCTTTCGGATCCCCTGGAAAGAGCACGATGTGTTTGGTGTCCCCGTGCGATGCATAGACACACAGCAGCAGGTCGCCCTGCTGCGTACGCGTGGGCATGCCTGTCGACGGGCCTGCGCGCTGGATGTCGAAAAAGACGCTCGGGACCTCTGCGTAGTACGCGAGCCCGATGAACTCGGTCATGAGCGAGATGCCGGGTCCGGCGGTCGGCGTGAACGCCCGCGCTCCCATCCAGCTGGCACCGATCACCATACCGGCCGCGGCAAGCTCGTCCTCGGCCTGTATGATGCAGAAGTTCTTCTTGCCAGTCTCTGGATCGATCCGGAAGCGATTGCAGTATTCGGTGAAGCCGTCCATGACCGACGTCGCGGGCGTGATCGGGTACCAGGCACCGACCGTCGCGCCCGCGTAGACACAACCCAGAGCGGCCGCGGCATTGCCTGTGACCATGACGCTGTCCTTGGTCGCATCCACGGTCTCGAGCCGGATCGGCAGTGGGCAGTCGAAGTGCTCTAGCACGTAGTCGCGGCCGAGCTCGATCGCGATGAAGTTCGCTTCCATGAGGTGCTGCTTAGTCGCGAACTTCTCCTGCAGCATCCCCTTCACCACATCCATGTCGATGTCGAGCAGTGCGACCAGCGCCCCCACATACGTGATGTTCTTCATCAGGATGCGCGTGCGCGATCCGTCGAAACGAGTGACGCACAGGTCGGCGAAGGGCACACCGATGAAGGTGACGTCGTCGCGCTTGAACTCCTCAGACAACTCGCGACTGCTGTCATACAGAATCCAGCCGCCGGACACGACCTCCTCGATGTCGCGCGCGTAGCTCTCCGGGTTCATCGCCACCACGAGCTGGAAGTCGGGGCTGCGTGCGGTGTACCCGTCCGCGTTCACGCGGATCTCATACCAGGTGGGCAATCCCTGGATGTTCGACGGGAACACGTTCTTGCCCGACACGGGGACGCCCATACGGAACAGCGCCTGCAGCAGTAGTCCGTTCGCGCTGGCTGACCCGGTCCCGTTGACCGTGGCGATCTTTAGGCCGAAGTCGTTGACGCCGTGGCTGCTGTCGTGGGCCAAGGTTCCTGTCCCGCGTAGGGGTTGAGTAGGTCGAACTGCATCATGTCCCAAGCTGCGGTTGGGCACCGTTCCGCGCACAGGCCGCAGTGCACACAGAGGTCCTCGTCCTTGAACATGATGCGCGCAGTTTGCGGGAGGGCCTCGGAAGCAAAGAGCGCCTGCTCCGTATTCTCTGCCACCGCCGTGAGTCGCTGGCGGACCTCGTCTTCCTCACCGTTGTGGGTCATCGTGAGACAGTGCGTCGGACACACGTCGATGCACGCATCGCACTCGATGCACAAGTTGGCCGTGAAGTCGGTCTGAATATCGCAGTTGAGGCAGCGCTCGACCTCGCGCACCGATTCCTTTAGGTCGAAGCCCAACTCCGCTTCCACGAACATGTCGGCGAGCCGCGCTTCCAGATCCTCGTAGCGCATCTCGGTCCGCAGATTCGCATCGTAGTCGTTCGAGTAGCGCCATTCGTGCAGGCCCATCTTGGTCGAAACAAGGTTCATACCCTGCGGGGGTCGATCGTTGACCGACTCGCCCTGGCAGTACTGGTGGATCGAGATCGCAGCTTGATGACCGTGCTCCACCGCCCAGATGATGTTCTCGGGGCCCCACGCCGCGTCTCCGCCGACGAAGACCCCCTCGAGGGTGGTCATGAACGTGGCGCGATCGACCACGGGCATGTCCCAATCGCCGAACTCGATGCCGATGTCTTTTTCGATCCACGGGAACGCGTTGTCCTGGCCAATCGCCAGGATGACATCGTCGGCCTCGATGAACTTCTCACCGAGCTTCTTGCTGACCAGCCGACCCTTCTCGTTCTCTTCCCACTCGACGAGGTCGAAGACCATGCCCATCAAACGGCCGCCCTCGACGACGAACTTCTGCGGCGAGTGGTTCACCAGAATCTCGATCTCCTCGCCCTCGGCGTCGTCGAGCTCCCAGGGTGACGCCTTGAAGTACGGTCGGGACTTGCGCGCCATGACCTTGATATCGTTGCCGCCCAAGCGCCTGGAGGACCTGCAACAGTCCATGGCGGTGTTGCCCACGCCGATAACCAGAACGCGCTCGCCCACCGAGTCGATGTGGCCGAAGTGGATGGACTCCAGCCAGTCGATGCCGATGTGTACGTTCGTGTCGGCCTCCTGGCGCCCCGGAATGTCGAGCTCCTTGCCCTTGGGAGCGCCGGTGCCGACGAAGACCGAGTCGAACCCCCCAGTGTCGAGCAGTTCCTTGAGAGATTCGATTCGGTGGTCGTAGTGGATCTCCACGCCCATGTGGAGGATCATGTCGATCTCTTCCTCGAGCACTCCGACCGGAAGGCGGAACGACGGGATATTGCTGCGCATGAGGCCACCGGCCTTGGGCAGCGCCTCGAAGATCACGCACTCATAACCAAGCGGCAGGAGGTCGTTGGCCACCGTGAGCGACGCGGGGCCAGAACCGATCAGCGCGATGCGCTTGCCGTTCTTGGTCTCGGCTGCCTTCGGAAGCAAATGATCGATGTCACCGCGCAGATCCGCCGCGACACGCTTCAGGCGACAGATCGCAACCGGTTCGTCTTCGATACGCGTGCGGCGGCACACCGGCTCACAAGGTCGGTCACACGTCCTGCCCAGGATGCCGGGAAAGACGTTCGATTCTCGGTTGAGCATGTACGATTCGGTGTACTTCCCGTCCGCGATCAGACGGATGTACTCCGGCACATTGGTGTGCGCAGGACAGCCCCACTGGCAGTCGACCACCTTGTGATAGTAGTCGGGGTTCCGCGTATTGGTCGGTTGCATCAACCTGTCTCATCCCCTGAAAAAGCTGTGCCATGGCACGCTCCACTCACTACCCGGTCGCGGGCGGAGTCGGCCCATCATGTCCGTAGCCTCCGCACTCCGCAAGAACCGGCTTTGGCCGTAAACCGTTGCGTCGGTCGGGTTCCGCTGGGATCATTGGCGCCATGGAATCTGCCAGCTCCCCGAACCACCTCGACGGCGACCTGATTCTCGGGTTGGACCCGGAGCGGATTGTCGACACGATCTCGAAGCTCGAGCGTCGCATCGGGGAGCGATTCCCCGGCGGCCAGCCTGTCCAAGGTGTGCGGACGCCTCGCTGGTATCACAGAGCAGACCGTGAGCCGCCTGGACCAGGTGGCCAAGCCGATTCTTTAGCTGCGCGCCGGCAGTTGGATGATGGCCGGTCTCGTGGTCGTCGGCACCGAACTCGCGGCGGCCAACTTCGGGGTGGTAGAGCCCGAGGTCACGGGCCTTCTTCCCCTGCACGACTTTGTGCACATACGAGCTCATCTCGGCTACCGCATCGTGTACGGCGTCGAAGATCTCCCCCAGGTCGAGCCTGAACATCTACGCGGCGCAACACTCACCCTCTCGCTCTCGCTGGGGCCCTTCTAGACGCAAAAGCTGGTAAGGGCTACGAAAGGCGGTCGGCGAGCGCGGACAATTCGCGTGTTGTCACCGAGATCGCAGCGAATCCCGGTGCTTCTTCGCCCTGCAGCTCCTCGATGATGTCCATGAAGCGTTCGACGTCACGAGGGTGCGAGCGCAACAACTCGCTGGTAGCCTGGGACGGATCCGTCGCACCCGCGGTCTTCTTGAAGGCCGCGGAGACGAGGCGACTGTGAGCCCGGGACACGATCGCTGAGAGAACCTGTGCGGCGCGTTGTTCCCACTGATCGTCGCCCGCGGCAGCAAACGTACTGCGGCGTAACCAGGGCACGTGGAAGGCCGCGGAGATCTGGTAGTAGATTCGGCCGGTGTCGAGCGTGCTCGCGTCGGTGTCGCGCGCGATCTCGAGGATCTCGAGCAGTTGAACCAGAAAGCGAAGCGTGGTCAGCCGCTGGGAAAACGCCTCGTCGGCGCCGACCTCACGAACCTCATCCACGCGGGCCTCGAAAAGCACACGGTCTTCTCCGGTGACGATCTCACCAAACGAGTTACGCAGGATCGCCAGTCCTTCGAGATTCTGCTCGACGATGCGCGCAGGCGATACATCGGCATCGACGTTGCCCAAGACCCATCGAGATGTGCGCTCCAGCACCCGTGCCAAGCCGAGCAGCCAGCGATACATGACACGTGAGTTCATGCCCTGGGCGCTCATTTCGCTCAGCAACGCCCGATGGTCGGCCAGCCGCGAGGCGACCAACCAAGCACGCGCGATCTGCTCGGAGCTGCGGCCGGTATCCCGGACCAGACGGTGCATGAAGGTGGCCCCCATCAGGTCCACGAGATCGTTGGTGAGCTGGCTCGCGATGATCTCGCGACGCAGTCGGTGCGACGCGAGATGGTCGCCGCCGGCGGCGACCATCGCAGCCGGGGGGAAGTAGCCGAGCAGATAGCTCTCGGTCACCGGGTCGTCCGGAAGGCCGCTGCGCAGCAGCCCGCTCATCAAGGACAGCTTGGAATAGGCGAGCAAGACGCACAGCTCAGGACGCGCCAGCGTCTGCCCAACTTCTCGCCGCTCGTCGAGAACGTCGCCGGTCGGCAGGCACTCAGAGCCTCGGTCCAACTCTCCGGTCTTCTCGAGCGCGAACATGAGGTCGCGGAAGTCATCGGCCCCTTCCTTCGCCCTCCGTGCATCCAGAGAGATCGCGAGACTCTGCGTCCGGTTGTTGGCGAGCACGAGGTCCGCAACGTCCTCGGTCAGTTCTTGCAGTAGCTCGTTGCGGCCATCGTCGCTCATGCTGCCGTTCGCTACGGCAGGCGCCAACAGGATCTTGAGATTGACCTCGTGGTCGGACATGTCGACGCCGGCCGAGTTGTCGAGGGCGTCGGTGTTGATGCGGCCGCCCTTGAGGGCGTACTCGATACGTGCTCGCTGGGTGAAGCCTAGGTTGCCGCCCTCGCCCACGACTTCGCAGCGGAGGTCGGGAACGTCGATTCGCACTTCATCGTTCGAGGAATCGCTGACATCGGCGTGGCTCTCGGAGCTCGACTTTACGTAGGTGCCGACGCCACCGTTCCAGAGTAGCTCGGCGGGTGCCTTGAGCACCGCACGGACGAGGGCCTCCCCCTCCATGACGTCCGGAGCATCGTCCGGCAAAGCGAGCGAGCGGCGGACCTGAGGAGTCAGCTCAACCTCCTTTGAGCCGCGCGGCACGATCATACCACCTTCGCTGAGCAGGCTAGTGTCATAGTCCTCCCAGCTCGACCGTCCGAGCTCGAACACGCGCCTCCGCTCGGCAAACGTCGTGGCGGGATCGGGGTCCGGATCGATGAAGATGTGCCGGTGGTCGAACGCCGCGATCAAGCGGACTTGCTCTGAGAGCAGCATGCCGTTTCCGAAGACATCGCCGCTCATGTCACCGATGCCCACCGCGCTGAACGGCTCGCTCTGGATATCCTTCCCTTTCTCGTGGAAGTGACGCTTTACGCACTCCCACGCACCACGTGCCGTTATGCCGACGACCTTATGGTCATAGCCGTTCGAACCACCTGATGCGAACGCATCGTCGAGCCAGAAACCGTACTCCGCCGAGATTGAGTTGGCGAGGTCCGAGAAGGTCGCGGTGCCCTTGTCCGCGGCCACCACGAGGTACGGATCCGACGCGTCGTAAGCGAGGACACCGTCCGGCGGTACCGGCTTGCCGTCCTCGAGGTTATCGGTGAGGTCTAAGAGTCCACGCATGAGCGTCTGGTACTGAGCGCGTCCCTCGTCCCACCGCTGTTCGGAGTCGGACGGCAGGAAGCGCGTCACGAAGCCTCCCTTCGAGCCGCCGGGAACGATCACCGCGTTCTTCACCACCTGCGTCTTCACCAGGCCGAGCACTTCCGCGCGGAAGTCGTCGGGCCGGTCACTCCAGCGGATACCTCCTCGGGCGACGCTCGAGCCACGCAAGTGAACGCCTTCCATGCGGGGCGAGTGCACCCACACCTCGTAGCGGAGCCTTGAGCGGCGCAAGAATTCCATCTCTCTGCAGTCGAACTTGTAGGAGATGTAGGGCACGCCGCCGGAACGGAACGTCGGCTCCTTGCCACCGTGTTTGTAGAAGTTCGTACGCACCGTCGCGCCAATGAGCTCCTCGACCCGGCGTAGCGCCCGGTCGTCCGGCAACGCGCCCACGCTCCGCAACGAACCGTTGAAGAGGGCCCGGATGTCACCGATCGCGGAAATCCGTTCCTCTTTCGAAACGCCAGTCGACGGATCGAACTTGGTTGAGAAAAGGTCGAGCAGTTCCTTGGCGATACCGGGGTATTTCACGAGCGCCGAGGGGATCGACTTACGACTCGGGACGACTCCGATCTGGAACGCCGACGCCGCGTATGCGCGCAGGACAGCGACCTCTCTCCAGTGCAGTCCCGCACTCACGACCAGTGCGTTCAATGGGTCGCTGAGGGCATCGCCGGAACGCACTGCAAGGATGGTCTCCGACAGGGTTGCGCCCCGATTCTCCACGTCGAGCAGCTCTTGCTCGGAGTCCTGAACGGCGAAGACGTAGATCGTCGCACCGTCCGACACCGACCCGCCTACCTCGAAGGGCTTCACCGCGATCACCCGCAGCCCCGTGTGCTCCAGGATGGGCATGAAGTCCGACAGAATGAGGCGCTCGCCCTGCAGAAAGACCTTGAGCTCAGTCGCTCCTTGCACGCCCGCGACCGAGACCTCCTGGCCCCGGTTTGCGAGCGCGATCGATATCGTATGCCCGTTGGCGGCCAACGCCTCGAGCTCGAGCACATCGACGACCGCGATGTCCGGGTCGGTCGCCGCCTGGTACTCGGCCGTGAGCATCGAGCCGTAGAGGGCAGCCAGCCTGCGCGCCTCGTCCGCCGACTCCAGCACGGTCTCGAGCCCCTCTTGCAGGCGATCTACCCAAGTACGTGTGAGCAGGGCCACCCGGCGCTCGATCTGCTTCGCGTCGATCTGTTCGAGCCGCTCACTCTTGGCGCCAATGTAGAAATGGAGGCGGGCCTGATCCCCCTCGCCCATCGCGAGATGGTAATTCAGGACCTCGCCCTGAAGCTCCTCCACCAGCGCGGCTTCGATCTCCTTGCGGACGGTCCCCGAGAAGCGATCTCGAGGGATGATGACCATGACCGCGGCACCGCGCTTGAGTGGGTCCTCGCGCAACGTGGCACGCACGCCGGACGTCTGATAAGCGTTGAGCACGGTCCGGATGTCGCCGCCGATCTCCGCAGCCGAAGTGAGGAAGAGCTCCTCCTTGGGCAGCGAGTTGAAGATCGTGATGATCTCCTTGTAGTCGTACGACCCCTCGACTGCCTCGGCCGCGCTCAGGATCTGCTCGAGCTTCTGACGCAGGATCGGGATGTTCTCTGCGTCCTCGGAAGAAGCCTTGGAAGTGAACAGGCCCACGAAACGATGCTCGCCGGCGGCGGTTCCGTCGGGCCTGAGTTTCTTGACCCCGACGTAGTCCATGCGCACACGGCGGTGAACCGTCGACTCCGAGTTCGTCTTGTTGATGATCAGGACCGGGCCGTTCACCACCAGATCGCGAACGCCATCACCCAGTTCGGACAGCGGGACGGGCCCGGCATAGCGCGACTGGCCTTCATTACGAAGAACGCCGAGTCCGGAGCCGGGCTCCACCAACACGCAGCGCTCTCCACCGGCGTCGTCGATCAGGTCATATGCGCGATACCCAAGGAATACGAGCCCGCCATCCCTCAGCCAGCGCAGGAAATCCTGGATCTCTTCGATTTCCTCGCGTCGGTCCTCGAGCTCCCGACCGTGTTCCGTGAGTTCTGCCACTACAGAGTTCACCGCGTCGATCATGGGACCGAAATCGTCGGTCACCCGCACCACGTCCTGGAGACGGCTGCTCAACTCCCGCTGGATATAGTCGAGCCTTTCCGGATCATCGACTCGAGCTACTTCGCAGTGTACGAGCGACTCCTTCGACGCGCCGTCTCCCGGCGGCCGCACCGCAGTCATATGTCCGTGCTCGTCGCGGTCGATCTCGAAGAGAGGATACACGATCTGCGAGATCAAGAGTTGCTGCGAGTGCAGGAACTCGCGGATCGTGTCAACGATGAAAGGGCGCTCGCTGACGTTGGTTCGCACCGTCGTGACCGGAGCACGGTCGCCATTGCCGTCGGGGTCGGCATTCGACACGACGACGTCAACACGGTCCGGCCGCGCCTCAGCGAAGAAGCGGTATGCCCCCACAACCATGTGCGTCAAATCGAGGGTACTGCGCTCCTGCAGCAACTCCTGCGGGGCTCTGGAGAGGAAGATCTCGGCGAAGTCGACCGCCAGGTCGGTCTCGGGGCCGCCGATGATCTGCTCGACCTGCTCGCAGACGGCACGGACAGCGGGGGAATCCTCTCGGAGTCGGCGATCAGCCGTTTCCGTCGTATCGCTCATGAGGAAGGGGGTGTGCGCTTGGGCACGACGCTCCGGTAACCGACGGTGAGCGCGAAGTGGATATTGAGTCAAGGATACCCGTGAACCTGTTGGCGGGGAACCCGCATTGGCGAGGGACTGCCTATCACCATGCAAGTATCGGAAGCGACACCTAGGGCCTAAACGAGCAAAGACCTCCACCCTGGTTCCTCACCGCCACAACGACCCGCAAGAAACCGAGGCTCGCGAGGTGCTCCCGGACCGACTCTGACGGGTATTCGCCGCATTCACCCTCGAACTCGTCAGGAACGTTGAACCAGACCGCTACGTGTCCCGCGCCCCGCGCTTCGACGAGCACATCGGGGTCCAGGTCCGAGAACGCCTGCACGTACGCGGCGCGCGCCGATTCTGCCGCCAGGGTCTCTTCCTCGGTAACGGGTGGGTCCACGAACAAGGTGGCGACAATGAGTGACAGGACGCTGCCGACCACCACGGTCCCGATCGTCGAAAAGTTCTAATAGCGGCGGATCACCGACGACAGGCCGCCGGCCAGGGCGATGAAGAGCCCTATCCTGAAGGTCGAGCCGATCGCCATCAACGGGCCACCCAAGATCAGCCCCACGAGGAAAATGCTGTCGGAGCGAGCCTTCTCCCACCAGATGCGCCTAAACCTGTCGTCGACGCCGCGCTTTGCGTCTTCAGCGGCTTCGTGCAGCAGGGTGCCGCACTGCCCGCAGACGTTCGGACGGCCGTAATACGTAAAGCTGCATAACGCACAGGTGCCGAATCCCGGGTCGTTCTTGGCGCGCTCAGTCATCGTCCCATCATAGCCAATCGCAGGCCCACGGAGCGAATTCCCAGGCATGGGAGTTTGCTCTAGCTTCTGCCATGCGTTTCGTCCACCTGGCCGACGTCCATCTCGACACCTCCTTCGCCGGCCGTTCAGCGACCGTGCGACGTCGACTCCGGGAGGCGTCACGGGAGGCCTTCCGCCGCACCGCTGACCTCGCGATACGAGAGGACGCCAACGCGCTCCTGATCGCTGGCGACCTCTTCGACGGCGATCGGCTCTCCTTTCAGACCGAGCGTTTTCTCCTGGAGCAGATGCGACGCCTGGAGCAACATGGTGTCGCCGTGGTATACGCGACGGGCAACCACGACCCGGGGTCGCCGCTCTCGGGCCCGCGCCCCCTGGATTGGCCGGGCAACGTGCATGTCGCCTGGGACGCCACCCCCAAGCGTATCCTCATTCACGACCGGGAAGGCGAGCCCGTGGGTTATGTGTCGGCCGCGGGCCACGCCAGCGACCAGGAGAAGAGGGACCTCTCTCGACTTATTCCCGCGCCCAAGGGCGACCTACCAGAAGTGGCGCTGCTGCACACTCAGGTGCATTCATCCCTCGGTGCAGAAGAGCATCACGCCTACGCGCCTTCGGAGCTCACGTATCTCATCCGTTCCGGCTTCGACTACTGGGCGTTAGGCCACGTGCATGTCCGGCAGGAGCTCAGCCTGGACCCTCCCGTCGTGTATGCAGGAAGCCTCCTGGGCCGTACGCACACCGACACGGGAGCGCGTGGAGCGCTCTTGGTCGACGTCACCGACCGGGAGGCTCCGGAGATCTCTTTCCGGGCGCTGACGCCGATCCGGTGGGAGACGATCACGGTCGACCACCTGGAGGGGGCCGACTCCCTCGACCGGCTCGAACAACGCGTCGCAATCGTGTGGCGCTCCTTCCGCGACGGTCAGGCGGCTGCACCTGAAGTCGAGTGGATGCTTCGTGTACAGCTGGCCGGTCCTTGCCCTCTGTGGAAGGAGCTCCAGGACGACGAGAACCGGGACGTATTGGCTCGGGAGTTGGCAGAGGTGCTGGCTTGTCTCGACGTCGTGATCATGGCGGAACGGGTGCACCCGGTCATTCCCATCCACGAGCATCGCATCCGCACCGACGTGCTGGGCGAGACCCTACGTCTCAGCGAATCGATCCGTCGGGGTGAAGCGCGGCTGACCGCGCTCGAGGCCGGCACGCTCGCGGGCGTCACCTCCGAGGACCCGGCGGCCGTCGACGCATACGTGCGCGAATTGCTGCGAGACGCGGACGGAGAGCTCGCTGCGCGGCTGCTCGGCTCCGAGGGCGACGCGCCGTGAGGATCGAGCGCGTCCAAGTGCGCGCATTCGGGCGACTCAACAACTTCGACTCGGGCGCAGCTGCCCTGCCCGGACTCGTCGTGGTGCTGGGCCCGAACGAAGCCGGCAAGTCGACGCTCTTCCACTTCCTCACCACGATACTCTACGGGTTTCACCCTGCTTCCAGAGAGGGGAACCCCTACCTGCCCTGGAACGGTGAAGACGCAGGTGGCAGCGCACGCCTGCGCCTGGACGGAGAGGGTTGCGCCGAGGTCGAGCGCCATTTGCGTTCCCAGCCGGGGGGAAGCCTCACGATCGACGGGCGGATCGATGAGCTACGCAACCGTGCCCTCCCCTGGGTCGATCACGTGCCGCGCTCGGTCTTCCGGCAGGTCTTCGCTGTCACGCTCCGGGATCTCGCGGGCCTGGACTCCGAGACGTGGGCGCGCATTCAGGATCGTATCCTCGGCTCGATGGGAGCCACCGACCTATTGCCCGCACGCAGCGTCGCGGACGGGCTCGAACAGGAGGCCGGCGCGCTGTGGCGCCCGCACCGACGCGGGAATCAGCGTGTCAGAAAACTGCAGGACCAGATGCGCGCCCTGCGTTCGCAGGGCCGGCAAGCACTCGAGCGCGACAGGGACATCAGGGCGCTCGCCGAGGAGCTCGAGCGCACCAGGACCGAGCTGTACGCAGCTCGTGAGGCAAGAGAGCGAGAGCGCATTGCGGTGGAGCGCGTGCAGACCCTGGCTCCCGTCCGAGCCCAGCTAGTGCGCATCGCGACGCTTAGGGAGGAGGGAGGGGCACGGGCGGCACTAGAATCGCTGCCGTCCGACCCTGTGGCACACCTCCGGGCGCTCGAGGCCCGAGTCGCCGAGTTGGCGGATCGGACGGCGGAGATCGACCGGGACCTGCAAGAACCGGAAGCCGGCGTCGCGATGTACGACGAGCGAGCCCGGTCGCTGCTCGAGTGCTCAGAGGAGGTCGAGTCCTTCCTGGCCCTCGCGAGCGGCACGCTCTCGGATCGCGCGCGCCGCCAGGAGCTGCAGCAAGAGACGAGCGACCTCACGCGTCGGATCGAGGAGTTGGGCGGGGAACTACTGGCGGCTCCTCTCGCCGAGGCTGCGCAGGCAGCGATCTCGGTGCTGTCCGCGCGGGCGCTGCGCGCCCGAGTCCGAGATGCTCACCGCGCCCGCGACGAGCGACGCTTGCTCGATGGCGTCGATCCCAAAACCGCAGACGCCGGGAGGAGCACGCCCGCCGTAGCCATGCTGATGACGTTGTTGGGGATCGCCCTGGTGGTGTCAGGCTCGCTCTCGGACCTCGACACGTTGACGGCGCTCGGCGCGGCAGGAGCTGCAATCGGGCTCACCCTGTTGATTCAGTGGCAGAGAGCCCGAACCGCCGCCGCGGCGGCAGGGGCTGGTGCCAATCCCGACTCGGCACTCGCTCGGGCGCGGCATCACCAACGGGAGACCAAGGAACTCGTTCTCGAGCTTCTGAAAGACATCCCCACTGAGCCCGCTTTGCTCGACGAGCCGTCGGAGGGCCTCGCCTCCGACTTCGAACGACTTCAAGGGCTCCTGAGGGATCAAACCGAGCGGTCCCGTGAGAGAGATGAGCTAGAGCAGCGCGTCGACCGCGTAGATGCGGAGGCGACTGCTCTCGCCCGGAGTCTCGGGCTGGAAGCGCCGCTCGGCGCCGAGGCCCTGACCCACCTTCTCGACAGAGAGCTGCGCCGCGCGGAGCGACTCCGGGAGGGCGCAGCGGCGGCCGACCGCGAACTGCGACGTCTGCGCCGCGAGCAGGTGCGACTCGCGACGGAGCTGGAGGAAACGGATGCCGCGCTGGCGGTGTTCGCCGACTCCATGGTCGCTCTGGGAGGAGGCGAACTGCAGCGGGGGGTCGATGCCACCACCGCACGACTCGCCGCACACACGCGAGCCGACGAACTCGAGGACGAGCTGGAGCGCTCACATCCGGATCTTGGCGACCTGCGCGGCCGCATCGCAGCCTCTGAGGAGGCCGACGAGTCGTGGACTATGGACGAAGACGACCTCGCAATCCGCCGCGCAGGCGTCGAGCAGCTGAGTGAGCAAATAGAGCTCCTGGCCACCGGCGCGAAGGGGCTCGACCGCGACATCGCACACCTTCAGGAAGAGGAGACCGTGGACGCCGTCGACGGCGAAATCGCCAGCCTCCAGGATGAGGAGGCGCGACTCGTGCGAGAGCGCGACCGGCGCTGGGTGCTAGCCCAAGTCATCCGTGACGCCGATCGGCGCTTCCGTGAGGAGCACCAGCCAGACCTGATCCGGCGAGCCGGTGCGTATCTGAAGCACCTCACGGGGGGACGCTACGACCGCATCCTCGTCAACGAGGCAAGCGCCGGTGACGTATTCCAGGTGCTCGGGCCGGGCCTTCCGGCGCCGGTAGCGCTCACTCCGCCCGTCTCCACCGGCACGCTCGAGCAAGCGTACCTCTCGCTACGACTCGCAATCGTCGACCATCTCGATCAGGGAGGCGAGCGACTTCCCCTTTTCGTCGACGAGGTCTTCGTCAACTGGGACCGGGAGCGCCGCAGCAGAGGCATCGAGGTTCTGGGCAGCCTCTCGCGCAGCCGGCAGCTATTCGTCTTCACCTGCCATCCGGAGCTGGCTGAGCAGTTCAGCGGCTGCGGGGCGGTAGTGCTCGAGTTAGAAGCCTGAAGACCCAGGAGCTTCCCCTTCACGTAGAGGCGCTCGGCCTGGAGCCCGCGCCCGACGTGGACGCGGTGCTCATGATCCACGGTTATGGGGCTTCCGCCTTTTCTTGGCGCTATTGGGCACCTCGGCTCGCGCAGCGTGCCCACGTGGTGCTCGTCGACCTCAAGGGGTCGGGAGCGGCACCCAAGCCGGACGACGGGGAGTATCGACCAGAGGACCAGGCCGAGTTGCTCCACCGACTGGTCGTGCAAAGAGATCTCCGGCGACTCACGATCGTTGGCCATTCGCTCGGCGGCGGAATCGCTCTACTGTTGGCTCTGCGACTTCAAGACGAGGACGAGGGGAGACTTTCGCGACTCGTGCTCGTGGCCAGCGCTGCGTACGAACAACGACTGCCACCCTTCGTTGGCCTGGCGCGGTTTCGCTGGCTCGGAGTAGCGCTATTCCGACTCTTCGGCGCACGCCTCGTGATCGAGAAGGTCTTGCGCTCCATCATGTACGATCCGCGGGCAGTCTCCGCCGAGCAGGTCGAAGGGTACGCGGCTCCGCTCGATGACGCCCCGGCGCGGCGTGCATTGATCGACTCGGCGCTCAACCTCGTGCCCGAGGAAATCGACGCACTAAACGCGCGCTTCTCTGAACTTGCCGTGCCCGCACTAATCCTCTGGGGACGACACGATCGCGTGGTCCCGCTGTGGGTCGGAGAGCGGCTGTGCGAAGCATTGCCCAAAGCGACCCTACACGTCTTCGAAGCGTGCGGACACCTGCCCGCTGAGGAGATCCCTGAAGAATCGCTTGCGCGCCTCACTGCCTTCCTGGACGAGACCGTGGCGAGATGAGGGCTACCTGAGCCGCTCGCGAGCGAGCGTATAGAACATCTTCGCTCCGACCTGGAGCGAGGTCGCGAGATTTCCTGAAATCTTCGAAACGCCCTCGCTTCGACGCCGGTGGCTCACCTCGACCTCGACGATGCGCAGCCCCGCGCGCACCGCCCTGATCTGCATCTGCAACGTCCAGCCCCAGTTGCGGTCGTCCATGCGCAGCGCCAACAGCTCGGGGAACGCGACAGCACGAAACGGGGGCAGGTCGGTGAAGGAGTGGCCGAACAACGCGCGGGTAAGCCCGAGTACGAGATGGTTGCCAAAACGAGCGTGCGGTAGGATCGTCCCCAGGTCACCATCGATGCCACGGCGAACGCCGAGCACCATGTCGGCCTCGCCCTTCCGGATCGGAGCGACCACATCGGCTATCTCGTTCGGATCGTCGGCTCCGGCCGGACAGCAGGAGCAGCAGCGTCCGGTGAAACGCAAACGGGACCAGGAACGCCAGAACCCCCAACATGAGGACGATGACGAGCAGTGCGACGGTATCTGACATGCGACCCCCCAATCCCCCTTCACAGCAGGCGGTTCCGAGCTTCTAGATCGAGCACTCCGCTCGAGCTTCACCATACTCGAATTCGTGGACAGGTAGCCCGCTCGGCACCGAAAGCGGAATCAGGCTTCGCAGCTGATCGGGATGCGCATCCGGGTCCGCCAAGGACTTCGCCACAAAAGCGATGATTTGGCTGATCTCCAGCTCGGAGAGGATCTGCGGCTGAGCGATGAGTCCCGTCGCCCGGTCCAGCATCGCTGCATACGGACCAGGCGAACCCTGCAAGCCCACATCCAGGGCCTCTTGCGAATAGCCCTCCACCATCTTGTATACATCGAGGTGGTGTCGGACCGCCTCGCTCAAGCAGACGTAGGCGCCATTATGCATGAACGTCGGCTGGTAGGCCACGTTGCGCAGCGGCGACGTCCGGAACTTGTACCGGTCCGACGACCTTCCCGTGTGCTGCTCCAGCCCGTAGTCCTCATCGCCTGCGCCATCGAACGGCTTGTTCCCGAATGCTGGCACGACCTGAGGCACCGCGAGCACGTGGGCCTCGAAGTCACTGAACATCTGGTTTGCATACCCGCGCACGATGTGGCACTCCGCGCACATCGCCTCGTCGAAGAACAACCTTCCGCCGGCTTTTTCGTCGTAGCTCAAGGCACTCAGGTCACCACGCACGTACCTGTCGAGCGGAGCATCGGCCCGTACCAGCGTGAACTCGAACTCGGCAATCGCCGCAGCTAGGTGCTCATACCGAATCTCGCCTCCCGCCTCGATGACCTCGAAAGCATCGGCAAAGCGCGAGCGATACTGGACAACATCGACGACCCTGCGGAGGACCTCCGCCCTCATGGCATCGTGGTCGCCCACGAACTCGAACCCGGCCATCTCGACCCGGGCGACCACCGGTGTGAACGCCTGCGCGCCCAGCAGGTGGTCCATTCCCGACAAGGACAGCCCCTCCGGATCGGGAAATGCGAACCCGCCGGAATTGTCGAATGGATCCAGCGAGAGCGCCTCGAAGCGCGAGTCCCACATCAGGCTCGGATAGAACACCGCGTTCACCACGGTCGGGGCCCGTCGTTGATTGTGCGGGCCACGGCGTCCGAGCCCCACCACTCCGTTGTTCTGCACACCGATGGCGATCGAGTTTCCATCGTTGAACGCCGAATTGGGTCCGTGGCAGCCCGAGCAGCTATTGTCGCCCGTCAGAGAGATGATGGGGTCGAAAAAGAGCAGGCGTCCTAGCTCCGCGCGCGCCTGATGGATCGGCCGTCCGAGACGCTCCAGCAGCCTCTCTTCGATCCTGCCGTCGAACTCGCGCTCCTTGAGGTCCGCTTGAAGCCACCAGTCGATGTACGCTTCGCTCAGCGTCTCGAGTTCCGTGGATGCGTCCGGGCGCAGCAATGCGTCGTCGCAGCCTGTAAACAGGACGCCGAATCCGGCAATGAAGACAGCGGTGCGGATTTCGATCATGGACCGAAACTCGTGCCCACAATCTGACGCCGCAACGGCCCTATCGCGTCAGCGGACGAAGACCGGGAGCAACTCGTCCTCCACGAGTTGCTTGCGGGACGGGCGGTTCTCGAAATTGCCCGCTGTCATTACGGCGACGATGCCGAGCGATGGCATCAATAC
>Ga0207963_1000105_pt1 | contig 38952 bp, 27 predicted proteins | sample Knorr_S15_td_NAD_FD_185604 | JGI IMG/M metagenome (GOLD analysis project Ga0207963, IMG submission 185604) | Marine microbial communities from Southern Atlantic Ocean transect - Knorr_S15_td_NADW_ad_2500m_LV_A (SPAdes) (version 2) | ecosystem: Environmental > Aquatic > Marine > Oceanic | place...
TACTTTTTAGGGAATCCCGCTGATGTCGCGAAGGCGTGGCCGCAGCCGGCGGTGTAGGCGTTGAAGGCGTCCACTTGGCGGATATTCGGTGTGATGGGATGGAAGTAGCGTGAGTCGGCGATCATTTTTGCGCTCATCTTTTTGTCGCCGCTATAAACGGTCGCCGGAATACCCCCGAAAAACGTCGGGTTGTTGTTGGCGGTGGAGCCAAAGACATCACCGGCAGCGTTGAAGCCCATTCCCCAAGTGTTGTTGTTGAACTGGTGCAGAAACTCGATGTCGGAGCCGTCCGATCTGAAGCGGAATACGCCCATGCCGAAGTTGTGTTTCTCGCCGCCGATTGTGCCGTTGAATCGCGCGTAGCCGACCGTGCCGTAAATCCAGTTGTCAAAACCGTAGCGCAGATTGCTCGGGCCGGCGTGCGTGTCGCCGACGCCCCAGCCGGTGAACAGCACTTCGCGGGTGTCGGCCCGGTCGTCGCCATCGGTGTCCTTGAGGAAATAAAAGTCCGGCGCGTGCGCGAGAATGACGCCGCCGCGGGCGAAGGCCATCGAGGTTGGCATGTTGAAGCCTTCGGCGAAGACAGTGAACTTGTCGGCCCGGCCGTCGCCGTTGGTGTCTTCGCAAACCTTGATGCGGTCGTTGCCTTTGCGGCCGGCCTTGAATTCGTTCGGGTAGTCAACCGACTCGACGACCCACAGCCGGCCGCGCTCATCCCACGTCATGTAAATCGGGTTGATGACATTCGGCTCGGAGGCGAACAGTTCCATGCGGAAACCGACCGGCACCTGCGTGTATTTCATGCTCTCCGCCGGCGGGAGCGGGAGTTGGTATTCGAGTGGCTTGGGGCGGCGTTCGTAGTTCGGGATGTTGCCGCGCTTCTCATATTTAAGAGGGGCACGACTCGCAAGGAAGTTGTCGTAGCGTTTGCGGGCCTTGTCGCCGACGGCCCAAAGAATGCCGCTCTTGAGCAGTTGATGAAAACCGGCGTTGTTCCACACTCGTTGGTCGTGGCCTGAGGCGGTGTAAAACACGCGGCCTTTGCCCTGCGTACGAACCCATGTCCACGGCTCGGGCTCGGTGTGCGGATCGCCCTTCATCGCGTCGCGCACCATCAGCACCGTGCGGTTCTTCGGGTTGTGGTTCGAGTGAAAGTAAGTCTCGTCCCAAGCGATGAATTCCTTCACGTCCTTCAGCGCTGGGTGACTTGGCTTCACGATCCTGGCGGCGAACTCAGCGCCTTGGTGACTCTTGAAGCGGCCGCCGATGAGTTGGTCAAAGCCCGGCTCGTTGGCGAAGCACCAGCTCGCGCAGTGCACTGGCACGAAGCCGCCGCCGCGCTCGACGTAATTTTTCAGGTTGGTCCACTGGTGCGGCTCGATCCTGCCGTGGTTGGCGTAGAGCAGCAGGGCGTCGAATTCGGCCAAGCGCGCGGCATCGCCAAGGGCTTCCTCAACGGATGTCACGTAGTCAAAATAAATTGCATCGCGGCCAAGCGCGCGGGAGAGCATCGGGTAAAATTGGTTGGAGTCGTGATGCTCGCTTTCGTGGCCAAGGAAGAGCACGCGGATCGGCCCATCGGCGGCCTTGGCCAAGCGGGACGTGCCTGGCGCAGCCCAAGCGGCGCCGAGGCACAGCAACGTCATTAGTCGAAAAGTCATCATTGTAAACGGGTGGAAAATATAACGCGGCGACCCACAGGAGCAAGGCCAAAGCCGCGTTTGGCCGGCGTTTTTTCACGTAAAAATGACCCCAAAAGTAAACCTTTTCGTTACGGCGGGTTGTGTTAGCATGACCGACCCGATGGATTGAGGACTTTGGTTATGCCGCCTGCGGAATGGGCGGCGAGTCGACAACCCGAGAAGCAACCGTGATGATGAAATTCAAGGCAAACACCCGGCGTGATCTTCCCCGGATCGCGGAGAAACTGAGGCTCGATGCTGATCAGGTGACCGACATGTTGGCGGTGTCGGCTGTGTTGCCGTTTCGCGTCAACGACTACGTGATCGAAAACCTGATCGATCCCAAGTCGGTGCCCAATGACCCGATTTTTCAGCTGACCTTCCCGCAGCGCGGCATGCTGGAGGAGAAGGATTTTCTGCACATGCGCGACTTGGTGGCCAAGGGTGCCTCCGAGACGGAGATCAAGCTGTCGGCGGATGAAATCCGGGGGCAACTCAACCCGCATCCCGCCGGGCAAATGCAGCTCAACGTACCGTCGCTCAACGGTGAGGTGGTCGGCGGCATGCAGCACAAATATCAGGAGACGGTTTTGTTTTTTCCGGGCCAGGGGCAGACCTGCCACGCCTATTGCAGTTACTGTTTTCGCTGGGCGCAGTTTGTCGGCGATGCCGACCTGAAGTTCGCCAGCCGGGAAGCCGCCCACCTGGTGGAGTACGTGCGGGACAACCCGCAGGTGAGCAGCGTGCTGATCACCGGCGGCGACCCGATGGTGATGAAGACCGCAGTGCTGCGCCGATACATCGAGCCGCTGCTGAGGGCAAAGCTGCCGAGTCTGCACAGCATCCGCATCGGCACTAAGGCGCTGGCCTACTGGCCGTACCGATTCACCGAGGGTGAGGACGCCGACGACTTTCTGCGACTCATCGGCGAAGTGAAGGCGGCCGGCAAACACTTCGCGCTGATGGCGCACTCGAGCCACTCGCGGGAACTGGAGCCGGAGGTGGCACGGCAGGCGGTCGAGCGCGTGCTCAACGCCGGCGCGGTGATCCGCTGCCAAGCGCCGCTCATCCGCAAGGTCAACGACAACGCCAACGTCTGGGCGCAGCTCTGGCGCCGACAGGTTCAGCTTGGCATGGTGCCGTACTACATGTTTGTGGAGCGCGACACCGGGGCCAAGGCCTACTTCGAGGTGCCGCTCGCCCGGGCTTACAAGGTGTTCACCGAGGCGTACAGCCAGGTGGCCGGCCTGTGCCGCACCGTGCGCGGCCCGTCGATGTCCGCGCTGCCGGGCAAGGTGCTGGTGGACGGCATCACCGAGGTGGCCGGCGAGAAGGTGTTTGTGCTGAAATTCCTGCAGGGCCGCGATCCCAAGTGGGCCAACCGGGTCTTTTTCGCGAAGTACGACCCGAAGGCCACTTGGTTGTCGGATCTGCAGCCCGCGTTTGGCGAGGAACGGTTTTTCTTCGTGGCCGCTGTGGAGGAAGCGCTGGCAGAATCGGCGCGAAAGGGTTGACGCCGCTTGACCCGTCTTGCTCACTGGGCCTAGCATCCGTGCTGCCGATGACAAGGAACTTGAGCCGATTGATTACCGCCATCGCGGCTGTTCTCCTCGCCCATGGGGCGGTGGGGCAGACTGCCCCCTCCTATCGGAACAGCATTGTTGCCGAGGTGAACGACAAGATCATCACCCGGCAAATGGTGATGGATGCCATGAAGCAGGAGGTCACCCTGTTGCGCCGCCAATACGCCCGGCAGCCGCAGCTTTTTGGCCAGAAATATACCCAGCTTCAGGCCGACACACTGGAGGCGCTGATTCGCCGCGAGCTGGTTTTGCGCGAGTACATGGAGAAGGGCTACAACCTCCCCGAGTCCATCATCGAGCAGCGTATCAAGGAGGATATCCGATCCGAGTACGGCAACCGGGTCACCCTCATCAAGTCCCTTCAGCAGAGTGACATGACCTACGAGGAGTTCGCCCGGTATCAGCGGGAGAAGATCATCCAAATGGTGATGCAAGGCCAGTTCATCTCGAAGGCGAACATCGTGATTTCCCCCCGGCAGATTGAGGAATATTACGTGGCCAACAAGGACATGTTTCGCTCCGGTGTCGAGATTCGGCTCCGGTTTATTTTTCTGGAAGCCAGGAAACACGGAGGCGCGGAGGGCACCCTGAAGTTGGCCAATGAGATTCACCAAGTCCTGCAGTCGGGCGACTCCTTTGCCGGGGTCGCCTCGGTTTACACCGACCAATACCGGGCATCGGGAGGGCTCAAGCCTGACTGGATCAAGCGGGGCGGCCTGGCCCCGGAGCTGGATCAAGCGGCATTTGCGCTTGGCCAAGGCCAGATGAGCCCCGTCGTGGTGATGCCGCAGGGGTGCTACATATTGCGTTGCGAGGAGATGAGTCAGGCCAAGCTCGGCACCTTGTCCGAGGTACGCGCGCAGATTGAGCAGACCCTGCTGGATAACGAGCAACAAGCCCGTAAGGACAAATGGTTCGAGCGGCTCAAGCGCAAGTCCTACGTAAGGCAATTTTTGTTTTGATCAAATGCGCCTGGCCAAGCGTCGTAATTACCGGGATGAACTTGAATTGCCCTGACACGGTTGCCACCATGACATTCGCGCGGCGTTGGCGCGTTGCGGCGCTGTGCCTGTTATTGCCGCTCTTGGCGGCGAGCGTGCAGGCCCAAGTGACGGTGACACTTGAGTTGCAAAAGAGCCGGTTTCTGCCGAGGGAATCCATGTCGGCCAAGCTGAAAATCGTCAATTTTTCCGGCCAAACGCTGGTGTTCGGCGAGGACAACCATTGGCTGCAGTTCCAGATCGAGTCAGAAACCGGAGAGGAGATCACCCCCATCACCGACCCCCCACCCGTGAAGGGGCGGTTCACCGTCGAGTCCTCCATCCGCGCAACCAAGGAGGTGGACATAGCGCCGCATTATGCGCTCGAGCGTGCCGGTCGCTACACCCTCACCGCCACGGTGCACATCAAACAATGGGGTAAACAACTCACCGCCAAGCCGGTCAAGTTCGACATCACCAACGGCACCGTACTGTGGGAGCAGATATTCGGGCTGCCGTTGAAGAAGGGCGATCCGCCCGGCCAGCCGATGCAGGTTCGGCGTTACGTCCTCCAGCAGGCCAAGCACCTCAAGGCGATGAGCCTCTACGCCCGCGTGGACGACGGCCTCGGTGGCAAAGTGCACAGGGTGTTGCCAGTCTGCCCCATGGTGTCGTTCAACAAACCGAAGGCGCAGGTCGGGCCTCAGAGCAACCTGCACGTGCTCTGCCAGACCGGTTCCCGGAAATACAACTACTCAGTGATCGATCCTCAGGGAAAAATCATCACGCGCCGCCACTACCTCATCGCCGGCAACCGCCCGCGACTGGGTTTCAAGGACGGAAAAATCATCGTCGCCGGAGGCTTTCAACTCACCCGGCCCGACGATCTCCCGTCGAACAAAAAGAGCGGCGCGGAGCCGGAGTTGATCGTCCCGGGCAACGAGCCCAAGCCCATCCCCAACATCCGGCCGCCGATTCCGCTCCCGCCCAAGCGCACCGGGAATTGACCCGGCGGTCCGCTGCATGATGAAACCGGGTACGCTCCCATCCACAGCCTTTGCTGCGTTGCTGGCGCTAGGCCAAGCCGGGTGCTGCAGCAGATTCCCATTGGCGAAGCCGGTCACCGGTATTCATCCCAAAAAAGAAATGACATTCTCCGAAGACGTTACCTTTCTCAAAAAACACGTCGACGTCATCACTCTTGGCCAAGGGGAAGTCTCCCCGCAAGTGGCCGTCGTGCCGGCCTATCAGGGCCGGGTGATGACGAGCACCGTCGGCGCCGCCGGTAGCCCGAGCCACGGCTGGATCAACTACGACCTTATCGCGTCCGGCAAGATCGGTTTGCACATCAACGCCTTTGGCGGCGAGGATCGCTTCTGGCTCGGGCCGGAGGGCGGTCAGTTCTCCATTTTCTTCAAAAAGGGTGATCCTTTTGACCTCGAACATTGGCAGACGCCGGCCGTCATCGACACCGCGCCGTATCAGGTGCTGTCGAGGACGGATAGCGAGGTGACGTTCCGGCATGAGGCAAAAATCAAAAACTACTCCGACACCGAGTTCAGCATACGGATCGATCGCACCGTGCGGTTGTACAACCGTGTGAAGATAAGCGATCTGCTTGGCGCGGATTTACCGGAGGGCATCCACGCTGTTGCCTACGAGACGGAAAACATCTTGACCAACACCGGCGACACGGCGTGGACGAAGCAGGGAGGGTTGCTGTCGATCTGGATTCTCGGCATGTACAAGCATTCCGAGCAGACGACCGTGTTGGTGCCGTATGTCGAGGGCGACGAAGCCAAGCTCGGCCCGATAGTCAACGCCGACTACTTCGGCACCGTGCCGGCCGATCGGCTGAAGGTGGGGGATGGGGTGATTCGCTTTTCCGGCGACGGCCAGTATCGCAGCAAGATCGGCCTGACCCCGCAACGCGCCAAGCCGGTGCTCGGCAGTTACGACGCCACGCGGCAACTGCTGACCATCGTGCAATACACCAAGCCGGAAGGGGCAACCCATTACGTCAACTCCATGTGGGAACTGCAGGACGAACCGTTCAAGGGCGACGTGGTGAACAGCTACAACGACGGGCCACCGAGTCCGGGAGTCAAGCCGCTTGGCCCGTTTTACGAGTTGGAATCCTCCTCACCGGCGTTGGCGCTCAAGCCGGGAGAAAGCGCCGCCCACATCCACCGCACCATCCATCTTCAAGGCGGTGAAGCCGCCGTCCGCGCCCTTGGCCAAGCGCTCCTCGGCGCTATCGAATAGTCTTGGTCGCGGGTTGGCCGTGGAGGTGGTTGCCGTTTTTTGAGGCTTGAATGGCCTTCGGCGTATCGACCGGCGCGCCGGGATCGCCCTGCGCGTTCATCCAGCGGTCCAATTCCTTCCGCAGCTTGGCCAAGCGCTTGGCTTCCGACGGGTCGTTGGCCAGGTTTTTCATTTCATACGGGTCGGCGGCGACGCGATAAAGCTGCTCGGCCGGCCGGTGCATGTAGCGCTTGACCAGGTTGTAACTGCGCGGCGAGTTCCACGAATCCCAAACCCATGTGGCCCAGTACGGGTTGTTGAGTTGGCCTGTGCCCCGTGTGCCCATAAGGTGTTTCTCGATGTAAATCTCATCCGGCAAAAGATTTCGGATGTAATGGTATTCGCCGTCGCTGACGGAGCGGATGGGATAGGGTGGCCCTTCAGGAATGTTGTTGTGAACGCCGAAGACGTATTGGCGATGTGTCCGTTTTTTGCCTAGCAGGGCGGCCTGAAAACTGGTGCCGTCGTAGGGACGCGCGCCAGGTTTGCCGCCGGCGAGGTCCACAAGCGTGGGCAGGATGTCAGCGTACTGGACGAGTGCATCGGTGCGTTTGCCGACCGGCACTTGGCCCGGCCAGCGGGCGACCAGCGCGGTGTGCACGCCGGTGTTCCAGTTCGTCCATTTGTTGCCGGGAAACTGCGACCCCTGCTCGGAGGTGAACAGCACGACGGTTTCCTCCTCCTCGCCGGTGGCCTTGAGGGCGTCGAGAATCTGGCCGACTTGGCTGTCCATGTAGGTGATCTCGGCGAGGTACTTTGCGAAGTCCTGCCGGGTGCGCGGGGTGTCGGCGATGTTCGGCGGCAGCTTGAGTTTGGCCGGCGTGTACTGCGACGGGTCACCCATGACCCACGGCACGTGTGGTTCGACGAGGGCGACGACGAGGCAGAACGGCTGTTTGGCATCGCGCTGCATGAAGCTGCGAATGCCGTCGAGCTGATGGTTGCGCGTGGGGTTGCGGACGCAGTTGGGGTCGAAGCCGCTGACGTTCTCAAACGGAAACGCCGCCGCCGGCTTGACGTGCACCTTGCCGGCGATGCCCACTCGGTAGCCCAGCGCGCCGAGGTGGTGCGGCATGCTTTTCACGCTGGGCTGGCTGGCAGAGTGGTTCCAGGCACAGCCGTTGTGCAGCGGGTACTGTCCGGTCATCAACTCGGCGCGGCACGGCTGGCACATCGCCTCGGCGAGGTAGGCGCGGTTGAAGGTGAGCCCCTGGCTGGCCAGGCGATCGATATTCGGGGTCCGGGCGTTTTGGCCGCCGTACAATGGGAGGTCGTTGTACGTGCAGTCGTCGGCCATGATGATCAGGAAGTTGGGCTGCTTGGCTAAGGCGACTGCCGCTTGGCCAAGGGCAATGAATAGAAGGGAAAGTAGTAGCCGGTTCATGGCCGGTGAGAATCCCGCTAAAGAGATGAAGGGTCAATTCATTCCCATTTGGGGAGACGAGGCACTGGCGGGTTATTTTCCGGCATCCACGTAATCGCGGCCCATGGTTCGCTTGGTTTCAAAACGTGGGTTGGTGCAAAAAACCTTCACCTCGTATGGCTGCATTCGGGTGACAATGCCTCCACTTCGAACAACCGTTCTTTCGTCGCCGTAAAGCAGGTACAGGGCGCGGCTGTTCAATGCCTCCAGTTGGGTGACATCGACGCCAAGGTGCCGGTGATCGTCTTCGTTGACCAGGATCAGCAGAAAATCACCCCGGTTTTGTTTCAGCACGCCCCGGACACCAAGCCCGGGCTTGTCGAACAGGTCATCGATGACAGCCACTTGCACGGTCTGCCCGGCATCCACCAGGAATTGTTCGAGTTGGCTTAATTCGGAGGTCAGGGCGTAGAGGGATTCCCGAAACAGGGGATCGTCGATGGTTTGTGTTCCCCAATAGAGGATGCCACGGGCGCCGTGCGCGATGGCGTCGTAGGCCATGAATCGTGACTGGCGATAGCTCGGATAAAGGCGCTTGCGCCCGGCCTTGGCCTTGTGCCATGAGAATCCCTGCAGAACCATCCAGACCGGCTTGCCGCGGCCGATGGCATCCCAGCGATCCACCAATCGCCCGATGCTTTGCAGGTCGGTGCCGGCTTTTCGCACGGCGTAGTAATCGCAGCCGGTGATGTCGATGGAGTCGATGTAATCCCGAACGTATTTCACGTCGCTGTCAGCGGCTTCGTTTACCCAGAAAGGCAGGTTTCGTTCGTCCAGTTCGCGGACGAGACGAATGCCCTCATTCATCTTTGTGATGACTTTGTCTCCCTCTTTTTTGGCATAATTTACCGCCTTGGGTATCTGGTTGTTCCAGTCTTCCCGGGTGAAGCCGGCTCGCTCCTTGAGAAAGCTGTACGCGGTAAATGTCCAGACAATCTCGTCCGGCCCTTCCCACACGGCCAAGGCGGGGTGGTTTCGCAATGTCTCGATTTGTTTCCGCAACCCCGGTGTAGCCCCCTGCTGGACGCTGAGCGGCACCCAGCCCATCATTCCCTGCTCGTGTGCCAAGTCGAGAGCGTCCCGGTTGCCGCATCGGACCAGGTTGATGCCACTCTCAGCCATTCTTCGAAGCTTCTCCCTGTCGCCGGGGAACTCGTAGGAACCGATCGGAAAACGCAGCCTGCCGTTGTGGTCTGTGAGAATGCCGGGATGTCCCGGCGTCTGTTCAACGGTAAGAATCTGCATCCCCCGCTTGGCGGCAACGGAGACTTCGCCCCCTCCAGCCAAGGCCAAAGTTTCGTTGCCCGTCTCCGTCCCGAAATCGGTCCTCCGCGCCAGCACGCGGTTGCCCAGGCGCAGGCCGGAGACAACCGGGCCGGGCCGGGAGGGCACTTCAAATTGAACCGGGACTCCTCGCTTGATGAAGCCGCTATAGTTCAGGCTGTCCCGGTATACTTCATGAACCAGCTGGATTTCTGTTGCCAACTCCGGGCCGGTGCACCAGAGGAAAAACGTGTCGTGCCCGCGCAACAGCGTGTGCCAGAGCAGTTCCTGATAGTTTTCCCTGCTGAACTGTTCCACGGACGGGTCGGGGTTGTCCGGGGGCGCGGTGGTGTGCCAGTGGACAAAGGGAATGATCGGCGTTTGCCGTGAAGTGTGTTGACCCGCGTTCGAGGCGACCAGCAGCATGTTGTAAAACCAGCGGTAATCCTTCGGCTCAAAGTCGTACCAGCCAAACGTGGGATACCACGTGTACACCACCGGCATGGCAAAGGTGTACCCGCACGGTTCAAACTCGTGGGCCCACTCGCGGTATCGGGCGCGTTGATCCGTCATCGCCGGGGCGTCGGGGGTTTCGCGTTCAAAGTAGTCGTACCAGTACCGGTGGCCATTGTGGGGATAGACGGCGTAGTTACCGACAAGCGCTTCCGGGAAATAGCGAGTGACGTTGTCGCTGAATGCTTCGCGTTGCAGCCGGCTTCGCACCTCACGAAGTTTGGTCTGAAACGATCGGAAGTCGTGGATGTCCGGCACATGTTCGCGACAACGGCGGCAGCGCTTGGAGCTGGCCCAGGCGTCGTTCCACTCGATGGGGCCGTCGATCTCCCAGTCCGCGAAGATGAAATCCACATCAACCCCGGCGGCCTTGTATTGCTTCAGGAACGCCTCGACGCGTTGCCGGATGACCGGGATGCGATGCTCGAGCGCAAACGGGCAGCCCATTGTGCCGCCAAACGAGGTCTCGCCGAACGGCCTGCCGGCGGCATCGATGTGCTGCGTCTTTTCGGTGCCGTCAAAGAAGGAGTAAAGGCATCCCGTGGCATGGACGGAAACCATCCTGCCCAAGCGCTGCTGCATGTCTCCGATTCGTAACCCTTCTTTCAGTGACGCCTCAAATGAACCGTGGTTCCAGTTCACCGAATAGCCGATGCCCCGCTTGGCCAAGTCGTTCAACACCTTTTCCGCTTGGCCATCCGGCAGGGAGGAGAGTGAGCCGCTGATGGGCAGCACGAAAAGTGGCAGTCGACCGTTTATAGTCGTCGCAATTGGTTTGGTGTTTTCGAGAACGGCTCGAAGGTTGCCGGGCAACTCTTTTAAGGATTGCGCCATAGCCGCTTGGCCAAGAGCTAAAAAAAGAGGCAAAAGAAAAAGCCGGGTCATCGGCGGGGAGCATCCCGTGCACCCTCGGACTGGTCAACCTTTTCGCCCGGATTTCCCTACGCGTCGGTTTGGCCGCTAGGCGTGGCAAACAGCTGTGTGGGTACAGGGTGGTAATCACGCAAAAAAATCTCATTTTTTGCGTGCATTTGAGGCATGGTGTGTTACAACACCCCCCGACCTATGAGCAACCCAATCGCCCGAATCAATGGAGAACTCCCTGCTGTGGGTCGCTTGGCATTGTCCGCAATTGCTGCAGCGACCATCACAACCCATGCGGTGGAGTTCGAGAACGACGTCATCGAGGGCAACCTCGACACGACGCTGAGCTACGGAGCCTCCTTCCGCACATCGGCTGCGGAGCCCGGCAACATCGGCATTGCCAATGGCGGTACGCGCTACTCCGTCAACGGTGACGACGCCAATCTCAACTACGGCACCGGCCTGTTCTCGAGTGTGGCCAAGGGCACGCACGACCTTGAGATGGACTTCAAGAAATTGCAGGACGTGAGCCTGTTCCTTCGCGGCACGTACTTTGTCGATTTCGAAAACATTCGCGGCGACAGCCCGTTGAGCGACGCGGCCAAGCGCGAGGTCGGCCGCGACATGGAGTTGCTCGACGCTTACATCTCGTACGATCTCCCGACGTCGATCCCGGTGAATGTCCGTCTGGGCAACCAGGTGCTGAGTTGGGGCGAGAGTACGTTTATCCAAAACGGCATCAATGTCATCAACCCGGTTGACGTGACGAAGTTTCGCATTCCCGGCTCGGAGCTGCGTGAGGCGTTGCGGCCGGTGCCGCTGTTGTCGGTGTCGCTGCAGGTGACGGACGCCCTGACGTTGGAAGGCTTTTACCAATTCAAGCAGGAGGAGATGGAGATCGACCCGGCGGGAAGTTATTTCAGCACGAAGGATTTTGTCGGGCCGGGCGGGCAGTATGCGATGCTGGGCTTCGGCAGCGCCGGCCAGCCGAACATGGAGAGTTACACGGACAATCCGCTCTACGGCCTGCTCGAGGGTGAGCCGGCACGGGTGCCGACGATCTCGAATCCGAGGTTCAACCCGGCCCAGCCGCCGAGTGCCGCGAACGCGCCGTTCCTGCCGGTGGGTGCGGCGGGGATCCCGCGCGGCAAGGACAACCGGGCCAGCGACAGTGGGCAGTTTGGTATCGCAGCACGCTACTTTGCCGAAGGGCTCAACGACACGGAGTTTGGTTTTTACTTTATCAACTACCACAGCCGGTTGCCGTTGGTCAGCGCGATCACGGGGCGCGACATCCTCGGCGAGTTGCAGCCAACGATCAATCTGGTGAAAGGCGGCATTGGCCAAGTGGACGGTCTGTTGGCACAGGTCAACGGCGGATTGGCCCAGGTGGCGGGTGGTCTCACTCAGGCCGAGGCCGGCTTGGCCCAGGTCAACGGCGCCATCGCCCAACTCGAGGCCGCCGACCCGAACAGCGATCAGTTGCCCGGACTCAGGACTCAGCAGGCGGGCATCCTTGGGCAACAACAGGGGCTCTTGGCCCAGCAGACCGAGCTCAACGGCCAGAAAGGCCAGCTCGATGCCACGCATGCCGAGCTGAGCGGCCAACTGACGGGCCTTCAAACCCAGCTCCCGCAACTATACGCCGGCACGGCGCGGTACATTTTTGAGTACCCGGAAGACATCCAATTGTACGGCGTCAGCTTCAACACCGAGATCGGTTCCACCGGCATCTCGCTGCAGGGCGAAGTGTCGTACCGGCGCGACGTGCCGTTGCAGGTGGACGACGTCGAGTTGTTGCTCGCCGGACTCACGCCGTCCAATCCCGCGCTTGGCAACATCGGCCTGATCCCGGTGGTGGACACCAACGGCGACGGCGTGCCGGATATGGGCAACCCAGCCTGGCAGGGCCGCAGCATGACGCAGCTTGGCCAGCAGGACTTCAACAGCTACGTCCGCGGCTACCGCAAATTCGAGGTGTGGCAGCCGCAGATGACGGCGGTCAAGCTGTTCGGCCCAGCGATTGGTGCCCAGCAATGGGTGATCGTCGGCGAAGTGGCCGCGACGTTGGTTCCGGATTTGCCGGACAAAGACGTGCTTCGCTTCGACGGCCCCGGCACGGCGCTCAGCGGCGATCCACTGGCCCCGGCGATTCTCGCTACCAGCGGGCATGCGACTGACCGCTTCGAGCCGGCCAGCGCCTTTGCGGATGACTTTTCGTGGGGCTACCGCTTGGCCGCGCGCATCGACTACACGGACGTGATCGGCGGCGTGAACCTCTCGCCGGCCATCGCCTTCGCGCACGATGTCGAGGGCAACACTCCGCTGCCGCTGGGCAACTTCCACGAGGATCGCATGAGCGTGACCGTCGGCGTGACGGCCACGTACCAAAACTCATGGCAGGGTACCGTCAAGTACACCGAGTTCTTCGGCAACGAGGATTACAACCTCATGTACGACCGCGATTTCCTGCAGGCGATGGTTCAATACTCGTTCTAACCCAAACTAATTTTAACAATGAAACGTAACACTGGTTTTAATCTGATCACCGCCGCTGCATTTGCCGCGGGAGTGGCTACAGCAACGGCTCAAAGTGCGGCCGACCTGGGCAAAAGCCTGACGCCGCTTGGAGCCGAGAAGGCCGGCAACGCCGCCGGCACCATCCCCGCCTGGGAGGGGGGCATCACACAGTCTCCGGCCGGTTACCAATCGGGCGATCATCACCCCGACCCGTTCGCCGCCGACAAGCCAAGCGCAACTATCACATCGGCCAACGCCGAGCAATACGCCGACAACCTCACCGAAGGGCACAAGGCGCTTTTGTCGCGGTATGCCTCCACTTACAAGATGCCGGTGTACCCGACCCGCCGCAGCGCCTCCGCGCCGCAGGATATTTACGACGCCACCAAGGCCAACGTCGGCTCCGCCAAGCTGGCGGACGGCGGCAACGGCGTGACCGGCGCCGCCCGTGGCATCCCGTTTCCGTTGCCTGAGAACGGGCAGCAGGTGATCTGGAATCACTTGCTGCGCTACCGAGGCCTCGGCGGGTTGCGCAAAGTTGCGCAGGTTGCCCCGACCCGCACCGGCAATTACACGCTGGTGCAGCTCGAGGAAAAGTTCATGTGGAACTACCACCAGCCCGGCGCCACCACGGACAGCGTCGGCAATGTGCTGGCTTACTTTGAGCAAAAAGTCACCGCACCCGCCCGCTTGGCAGGGACGATTCTCATGGTGCACGAGACGCTCGACCAGGTGAAGGAATCACGTCGCGCTTGGGTGTACAACACCGGCCAGCGTCGCGTGCGCCGCGCACCGCAGGTCGCCTACGACAACCCCGGCACAGCGTCAGACGGCATGCGCACCAGCGACCAGTTGGACATGTTCAACGGCGGAATCGACCGCTACGACTGGAAGCGCATCGGCAAGAAGGAAGTTTACGTCCCGTACAATTCCTACAAGCTGCACAGCGACAGTTTGAAAGTGGCCGACATCGTCACGCCGATGCATATCAACCAGGAACACACTCGCTACGAGTTGCACCGTGTGTGGGTCGTCGAGGCCACGCTCAAGGAAGGCAAGCGCCACATTTATGCCAAGCGCCGCTTTTACGTGGACGAGGATAGCTGGGGCGTGCTGGTCGTGGATCAGTACGACAACCGGGGCCGGCTGTGGCGCGTGTCCGAGGGGCACAGCATCAACTACTACGACATCCTCAGTTTCTGGACCACGCTCGAGGTGCACATAGACCTTTTGTCCGGTCGCTACCTTGCGCACGGCTTGGATAACGAAAATGATATGTACGATTTTTCGTTTCGCTCCGAGTCGGGTGACTACACGCCGGCGGCGTTGCGGCGTCACGGCCGCCGTTGAGCAAACAATTGATTGGTGAGTAAAATCCCCAACCAACCCAACCAACCCGATGACGGGCCGGGGTTCGCCCCGGCCCGTTTGTTTTGTTGCGGCTTGGCGGTCGTTGCGCTGTTGTTCATCGCCTTGGCCAAGCCGGCCGCGCAGCCAGTCGATGGCAATGCCATCCCGGCGCGCTTGGCCAAGCGCTCGCTGTTGCTGGACGTGCACGGCTGGGGCGAACGCGTCTTGGCCGTCGGTGAGCGCGGTCACATTTTGCTATCGACCGACGGCGGCAAAAACTGGCAACAGGTCGCCGCGCCCACCCGCCGCACGCTCACCGGCGTGTTTCTCATTGACGACCAAACTGCCTGGGCGGTCGGCCATCAGTCGGTGATTTTGAAATCCGGCGACGGCGGCGAAACATGGGCCAAGGCCAACGCCGAAAATGACCCCGAGACCGCCTACCTCGACATTCTTTTTCTCGACGCCAAGACCGGCTTCATCGTTGGTTCGTATGGCAAGTTTCTCTCGACCAGCGACGGCGGCGAAAGATGGGTCGAGACGAAGCAGGACGACGACCCGCACTTGAGCCACATCATCCCCGCGCCGGACGGCGGCCTGTGGTTGACCGGCGAGTTTGGCACCGTACGGCGTAGCGGCGACCGGGCCAAGCGCTGGGAACCGCTGGCGACGCCGTACGAAGGCACGTTCTTCGGCACGCTGCCCTTGGCCAAGGGCGGTGCGGTGGTGTTCGGTTTGCGCGGCAACATCTTTCGCAGCGAAGACGGAAAGGCGTGGAAACAGGTTGAGTCGCCAACGCAGTCGCTATTACACGGCGGCTTGGCCTTGGCCGACGACCGGCTCGTGCTCACCGCCGCCGCCGGTCAACTGCTGGTCAGCGCCGACGAGGGGCGCTCGTTCCGCTTGGCTGCCTGGCCGGGCGCTGCATCAGCCACGGCGACCAGCCTGTGGCAGGCCGCTGACGGAGGCGTGCTGCTGACAAGTGACAAGGGCGTGCACCGGCTCGAGTTGGCCGACCTAAAAATGGAGGCGGCGAAATGAGCGGCACCGGTTTCGCAGCACGAGTGGAGCAGTGGGTGTTTGGTCGCCGCAAATTGTTACTGGTTATTTTCCTGCTGGCCACGGTGGTGCTGTTTGGGTTTGCCACGCAGACGAAGATCGACGCCGGCTTCGAGAAGCAACTCCCGCAGGGACACCCGTACATCGAGACGTTCACGAAATATCAGGCGGAGTTCGGCGGCGCCAACCGCGTGATGATCGCGCTGATGGCGAGGGAGGGCGACATTTTCACGCCGGAATATTTTACAACGCTTGAGGCGGTGACGCAGGAAATGTACGGCATGCCGGGCGTGGATCAGTCGAGTGTCACGTCACTCTTCACGCCGAATGTCCGGTTCACCGAGGTCGTCGAGGACGGCTTCACCGGCGGGAACGTCGTGCCGTCCGACTTCACGCCGACGCCCGCAGGCTTGGCCAAGGTGCGTGAGAACGCGCTCAAGTCAAACTACATGGGGCGGCTCGTGACCGACTCATTCAACGGCACGATGGTGATGGCCAACCTGCTCGACATCGATCCGGACACCGGCGAGCGACTCGACACCTTCGCCTTGGCCAAGCGGCTGGAGGCGTTGCGAGTGAAACACGAGTCGGATGCCGTCAGCGTGCACATCATCGGCTTCGCCAAGGTGATGGGCGACGTCCGCGACGGGGCGCTCAACGTGGTGTTTTTCTTTGGCGTGACGGTGGTGCTGACTTCGCTGCTGGTCTGGTTTTATGCGCAGTCGTTTTGGTTTGCGGCGCTGCCGCTGGGCTGCTCGATCTCGGCGGTGGCGTGGCAGCTTGGCCTGTTGAACCGGCTTGGCTACGGCATCGACCCGATGTCGATCCTCGTGCCGTTTCTCATTTTTGCGATCGGCGTGAGCCACGGCGTGCAGATGGTGCGGGCGTTTCGCGCCGAGCTGTTTGCGGGCAGCGACTCGCTCGAGGCGGCGCGCGGTGCATTCCGGCAACTGCTCGTGCCGGGCAGCGTGGCGTTGATCACGGACACGATTGGGTTTGTCACCATCCTGCTCATCCCGGTGCCGACGATTCGTGAGTTGGCCATCGCCGCGAGCATCGGTGTGGCGGCGATTATCCTGACGAATCTGCTGCTGTTGCCGTTGCTGTTGTCGTACCAGAAACCCCGCGCCGGATACCGCGAGAGCGTGGCTAGGCGCAAATTGTGGACGGGTAAAATCTGGCATGCAGCAGCGTATTTATCCGGGCCAAAAGTGTCGGTCGCGCTGGTTGCCGTTTGCGCGGTGATGTTTGGGCTTGGCTTTTCGAAGGCCATGCGCGTGGAGGTCGGCGACCTGCACGAGGGCGTGCCGGAGTTGCGGCCGGACTCGCGTTACAATCTCGACAGCGCGATGATCACCGGCAACTTCAACCTTGGCGTGGATGTTTTCATCGCGTTCACCGAGACGGTGAAGGACGGCTCGGTGGACTACGGGGCGATGGAACTGCTCGACCGTTTCGAGTGGCACTTGGCCAACGTCGAGGGGGTGAAAAACGTCATGGGCCTGGCCGGCATCGCACGGACGATCAACTCCGGCTACAACGAGGGCAGCCTCAAGTGGCGCGTGCTGCCGTACAACCGCGCCATGTTGGCGCAGGCGGTCGGGCGCGTGGAGACTTCGACCGGCCTGACCAACCTCGCCGGCAGCGTGTTGCCGGTGATGGTGTTTCTCGAGGATCACAAGGCGGACACGCTGCGCCGCGTCGTCGCTGCCGTGAAGGGGTTCGATGAAAAACACGGAACTGAAAAAACGCGATTCCGCCTGGCCGGGGGCAACGCCGGTGTGATGGCGGCGACAAACGAGGTCGTCGAGGCGGCGCAGTTTCCGATCCTGATCTACGTGTACGTCGCCGTGGCGCTGCTGTGCCTTGCCAGCTACCGCTCATTCCGGGCGGTGGTGTGCATCGTGCTGCCGTTGGCGCTGGTTTCGGTGTTGGCGCACAGCCTGATGCACGCGCTGGAGATCGGCTTGAAGACCTCGACGCTTCCGGTGGTGGCGCTGGGCGTGGGCGAGGGGGTGGATTACGGGATTTATCTGTTCAGCTGCTTCGTGGCGCAGCGGCGCAAGGGGCTTTCGTTTGCCGAGTCGATGGATGCCGCGATGACGCAGGTCGGCAGCGCGGTGGTGTTCACCGGGTTGACGCTTTCCGTCGGGGTCGGCACGTGGGCATTCTCGGCGCTGCAGTTTCAGGCCGACATGGGCATCCTGCTGATGTTCATGTTTTTGATGAACATGGTTTTCGCGATCCTGCTGCTGCCGGCGATCGCGCGGCTGCTCTTCCGCTCATAGCGGCTTCATTCGTTCCTCGACGAATTTCCGGATCACCGCCACCTCGGCTTCGCCCTGGATGGTGTGTTCCTTCTCGAACACCTCCCACTGCATGCGGATGCCGCCGGCCTGCAGTTGTTCCATCTGCGCTTTGGTCTTTGCGAACGGCAGAAGCGGATCGGCCGTGCCGTGCGTGATGAGAAACGACTGCTCCTTGGCCACGGGCGATTGCCCGGCGACGAGTTGCCCCGGCTCATGCGCGTAGCCACTGATGCCAACCAGACCAGCGAACCGGTGCGGATAGCGAACACCCACCTCGAGCGTCATTAGGCAACCCTGCGAAAAACCGAACAGGAACGTCTGCTCCGTGGCGAAGCCGGCATCGCGCTGCCGGTCGAGCAGGTCGAACAACAAGCCGCGGCTGCGCTCCACACCGGCACCCGGCTTCAGGATGTCGTACCACGAAAAGCCGCCGTAATAGTCGTCCGGCGCATTGACGAGCAGGGTGTTGAGCCTTGGGTTGTTCAGCGCGCGGGGCAGCCAGCGGAAGCCCTCCATGCTGTCGCCCAGCCCGTGCAGCACCAACATCAGCCATTTGGAGTCCGCCTCGGCGGCGGGAATCAGTTCCGTGTCCAGCACGGCGGCAGTGTAGCGAGCCGGCGACGCGAGCCAAGGCGGGAAAAAACTTAAGTTTTTCCAGCTCATGCCGACAATGGGAGTGATTATGCAGGTTGCTGCTGTCCAGTTTTCCGCACAGAAGTTGTTCCAATCGGCTTGGAGCAACTTGAGGCAGTCGTTGACGGCTGAACCAGCGGAGGCGGCGCAACTACGTGTAAGATCCCGGGAGCAGTCAGCCGTTGCGGCAAAGCTGCTTCAGGCCGCCAACGAGAACGACAAGCGCGTTCTCGACTTGGTTGCTTGAGTGGGGGTTGCCCCTAACCGAGACCGTCTTCGTAGTCCGCGTTCGCCAAGGCCGCTTGGCCAAGCGCGTGTTTCAACGGGTCGATCTCTTCGGCGCTGAAGCCAAGGTGCGAGTGCCGCCGCCATCCCTCGGCGTGCTGAAATTTCCCCGATGCCTGGCCAAGCGCCAGCGACATTTCCTCCATCGTTTGCAGGTACGAGTTCAACCCCTGGCTGACATCGAGCCATTCCTTTTGGCTGCGATGCGCGGCGAGCGCCTGCCGCTTGGTTTCGAGCACACTTGTCGTGTCGACGAACAGCCCGGGCACGACCCGCCGCCGCAGGGCATCCCGCAGGCCGTGGGGCATCCCGTGGTACACCGCCACTTCGCCGTCCACCGTCGGTCGCGCGGGCGAGACCCCGAAGTTCGGCATGCCGCGCGAGAAGGCGGCCGTCACGGCCAGGCGTGAGGTGTTGGTGTGATCCTCCATGTAATCCTCCGGCGAATGCGTCAGCACGATCGACGGGTTCACGTCGCGGATGATCGAGGCCAAATGCCGCAGATGCCGGAGGTCGTAAAAAACCTCGAGATCGCGCGAAAACGGCGGGTGAAAAGTTGCGCCAAGTATGGCAGCGGCCTCCCTCGCCTCGGACAGTCGCTTGGCCTCGATTTCCTCCGCACTCAAGCTGACGCTGCCGCAGTTGCCGCTCGAGATGTTGAGGCAGTGCGTCTCCCAACCGGCCTCACTCAGCAACAGTAGCGTGCCGGCCATCATGAATTCGATGTCGTCCGGGTGAGCGGCGATGGCGATGGCGACTTGCCGGGGCTGTTCGGTCGGGTCAGGCACGCAACTCGGAAAGTTTCACCGGCCGGTTTTTCTTCGCGGACAAGTCTGCGGCGAAGATGACCTCGTGCGACTTGGCCGCCGTGGCGAGGTCGGTCAACGGCATCGGCTTGCCCTTGGCCAAGGCGGCAAAAAACGCCTCGAACTGCGACTGGAACGGGTGGTCGCTCACATCGCCCGAGTCGACCATTTTCATCGACAACTCGCTCCACTTGTTTTTGTCGAGACCGCTTGGCCCGCCTAGTTTGTTCGAGTGAAACTTGTTGTCCAGCAAGCTGCCCTCGCTGCCGACGAGGTGCGTGTGAACATAATATGGCTGGATACAGTCGATGATCGACGCGGTCTTGCCGACGCGGCCGTCCTTGAACTTGAGAATCGTCACGCTGCTCGTGTCGTACTCGTATTTTTTGAAATCCTTGTTCGCCGATCCGGTCGAGTAACTGCTGACACTCTCGACCTCGTTGCCCATGTAGAGCAGCAGCGCGTCGAGCGCGTGGCAGCCGGCCGAGAGCAGACTGCTGCCACCGGCGTTGCGCTTGGTGTTCCAGCGGAACTGCCCGTACCACGGGCCGATGCCGTGGTAGTAGTCCACCTCCCCGTAGTGGATAGCCCCCAGCAACCCGCGATCGATCACGCTCTTCGTGGCGATGAGTTGGCTCGAGAAGCGCAACTCGAAACAGACGCACGCCTTGACGCCGGCCCTGGCCACCGCCTTTTGCATCGCGCGCAAATCCTTCAAGTTCAGCGCGAGCGGCTTCTCGATGATCAGGTGTTTGCCAGCCTCGGCGGCGGCGATGACTTGGCGCGCGTGCTGGTACGGGTAGCTGCACACCGAGATAACGTCGATCGCCGGGTCGGCGAGCATTTTTTTGAGATCAGTGTGGCACTGGATTTCGCCGCCGTGTTTGGCACTGAGTTCCGCCGGGTCGAGTTTGCGTGACGAGCAAACCGCCGTGACCCGCCCTTGGCCGGTGGCGTTGATCGAGTCGATGTGCGCGCCGGCCACCCATCCGTAGCCAATGACGCCAATGTTGAATTTTTTCATAAGTTCCGAATGATCCGGAGGCCCGATGCCACAACGAACCCGCCCACTTGTCAACAAAAGGGTGAGTTCGAACGCGGAGCAGCAGAGGATTTTTGTGCCGTTCGATTACAACTCGTCCAGTTCATCCCGATGACTGTGCCAAAAACGCAACACTTTCACCACGTTGTCGGACTCATTAACCAGATAGAGAATGCGATACACTCGCTTGGCAGCTCTTGTACTTCGGGATAGGCTGTTTGGGTCAAATGACGGCCAGCGCTGGCGATTTCCGGTTGGGTCAATTTGCGAATTGCCTCGGCAGGCAAGTCATGTGCGTATTGCACGCCTCGCTCAGGCTCGCCTTGAGATGCCCAGTACGCGACGATTTCCTCGAGATCCGTCCACGCACTTTCCGCGAAAATTACACGGTAGTTTTGCGCGGCCATCGATCCTCCACCCGTTTGGTGAATTCATCCGCCTCGAACGTGCGGCCCGCCCTGACGTCCTCGAGTGCTTCGCCGATGCCTTGGTTCAGGCGCATCGTTTCCGCCACCTCTGCCAACAGCGGCGAATCCTCAGGCAAACCATCGACGAGCTGATAGACCTGTTGCTTCAAAGTCATCGCGGGCATTCTGCTGCAAACTGGATGGTTTCCCAACCACGAAACTTGCCTTTACCCAGACATGTTGCCCCGGTCTGCTTGGGGTTCAGGGTGTTGCGTGGCGGCGCGAACCGTGGGATGTTCCTCGCTCGTCAGGTTGTGCGGTGTAACCGATTGGCTGTTTGCGCCGTCTTGGCCTGGTTACGCGGAAAAACCGATCAAGCTTATGTCAAAATCAAAAGAGAAATCCTCTCCCGACTGCGGTTGCCCGACCGGCGACTGCCGACCCTCGCGCCGCCAGTTTTTCAGCCGCGGCGCCCAGTCCATCGCTGCCATCGGCGTGGCGGTGCAATCCGGCGCGACCGCCCGTGCGGCGCGGCTCAAGCCAAGCGGCTGGCTGCCGACCGGCCTCGGGCAGACGCGCGACATGACCGTGGCCGACGGCTTGGTTTATGTCGCCGGCGACTCGGCGGTGGCCGTACTCAAGCCAGGCGGCGAGCCGGTGCGGCGGATGGAGTTCGCCGAGGCACCGCGTTGCATCGCGGTGGCCAAGCGGCGGTTGGTCGTCGGCCTTCGCGACCGGGTGTTGCTCTGCGATCTTGACGGCGAAACGCAGGCCGAGACCAAGCGCTTGGCCAAGGGCGCCGCGTTGACCAGCCTGGCCGTGGCGGAGGACGGCACGATTTTTGCGGCCGACGGCGGCAGCAGTTCCATTTGGCGCATCAGCCCCGACGGCGAGGTGCTCGACCGTCTGGCCGGCGGCAAGGGCGGGCGGTTCGCCGTGCCCAAGTCGTTCTTCCCGATCACGTGGGCAGACGGCGGCCTGGTCGTCGCGCACCCGGGCCGGCACCGCGTCGAGCGTTACGATGCCGACGGCGAGTTGCTGGCGCGCTGGGGCAAACGCTCCCGCGGGCTCGACGGTTTTTCCGGCTGCTGCAACCCGGTGAGCGTGGCGGTGACCGACAGCGGCGAGTTCGTGACCGCCGAGCGCGGCCAGCCGCGCATCAAGCTGTTCGGCAAGGACGGCAAGTTCCGCTCGGTGATCGCCGGGCCGGAGGCGTTCGATGCCGAGGAACACGAGCAGGTGGACACAGACGCGGAGTTGGTTACCTGCCAAAACGGCGGCATCGAGGTGGGGCTGCTCGGCGACCAGGTCGTCGCGCTCGATCACACCACCGCGTCGTTCCGGCTGTTCGACTTGGCGTAACCGGCTTCGATACCCGACGTGAAATTGAACACGAGACTTTCCGTGTGGCTCGCCGCGCTTGGCCTTGGCACAGCGCTTGGCCAGGCGGCGGAGGAGGACGCCAAGCCGGAAGGCACGCACGCCGAGATCGAGCCGATCCGTTTCGGCACGCACCCCAGCGGAAAGCCGATCACCATCAAGACCATCGCGATGAACCGCGACGGCGACTTGCTCGTCGGCATCTCGTGGGGGGAAGGCAAGATGGAATTCGCGCAGCCACGCGGTGAAGACGGCGGCGGCAGAGCTGGCAGAGGCGGCAGGGATGGCCGGACACGACCCGGTGGTGAGCGGGGCTCCGGCGGGTTTATGCAGGCATTGCCGGTCGTTGTGGCTCTTGACGCGAACGGGGATGGCGAGATTTCGACCGAGGAAATCGAGAAGGCCGAGGAGGCCCTGGCCAAGCTCGACAAAAACGGTGACGGCAAGTTGAGCGGCGACGAGGTGCGGCCCTCCCGTGGTGGCAGCCAACGCGAACGCCGCCCCGGTGACCAGGCGCAGGGCACCGAAAAGTCGGGCGATGAGGTCGCTCGTATCCTGGAGTTTGGCAGCGATGAGGACATCGCCGACTTGGCCCGCGAAGCCAGTTCGCGGCAATTCATGGAGGCGTTGCGCGAGATGAGTTCCGACGACCGGCGCAAGGTGATGAGCGCGTTGCCGGGGGAGGTACGCAGCCGGTTGGGACGGTTGCGAGGCCAGTTCGGCGGCCGGCGGCCCGGCGAACGAAGCCGGAGCTCGAGTGGTCGCGCCGGTGGCGGTGGTGAGCGGCGGGGCAACCGTGGGCCGCTCGCGATCGACGATTTGTACGAGCACACTTACGGCGTCCGCGTCATCAGCCCGGACGGCAGTGTCAAGGCCCAGTGGCCGATGCCGGACAGCGGCCCGCACCCGAAGATGATCCACGCCTGCGACGACGGCACGGTGTACGTCGCCGGCCACGGCAAAATCGCCTCGTACGACAAAAGCGGCAAACGCACTGCGATGGCCGATATCGACAAACTCAGCGGCGAAAAATCGCTCGCCAGCGGGTTGTTCGTCAGTGGTGAACACGTTTTTCTCGCGGTCGGCATGGGCAACAGCATGCGTGCGACGGAGGACATTTACCGCTTCAACCGCGACCTCACCGGCGCGAAAAAAATCATCGAGCAACAGTATGGCTGTTGCAGCCACATCGACCTGCAGGTGATGAACGGCGAGCTGCTCATTGCCGAGAACTCACGGCACCGTGTCAACCGCTTCGACCTCGATGGCAAGCCGCTCGGGAAGTGGGGCAAGCGCGACCGCACCGGGATCGAGGGCTTCGCCGCGTGCTGCAACCCGGTCAACATCGACATCGGCCCGGACAACGTCCTTTACACCGCCGAGTCAGGCATCGGCCGCATCAAAAAATACACACCCGAAGGCGAGTACCTTGGCGTGGTGGGTTACGTGGACACGACTGAGTTCGACCGCGGAAGCCGGCTTGCCGCGCAGACCTGCTACATCCCGATCGAGGTCAACATGGATGCCAGCCGTGTTTACGTGATGGACGTCCGCGCCAACCTCATCCGCGTGCTGGCCCCAAGGAAAAAATGATCCGGCTCGCCGGTTGTTTCTTCGCGCTCGCGCTTGGCCAGGCGGCCGAGCCTCCGGTGCGGGTGGTGGTGATGGATCCGCTGGCGCTGCCGCTCTCCTGCTCGTGCGTCGATGGCGTCGGCCAGCGCCGCTACGACCAACTCGCCGCACATCTCGAGCAGGCGACCGGCCGCCGCTTCAGGTTCATTTACGAGGAAAGCCTCGACCTCGCGCTGCGCCGCATCCGCTCCAAGCCGGACTTCATCATCGGCAAAGACGCGATGGTGCGCTTCGACGCCAAGCGGCTCAAGCTGACGGTCACGCCGCTCGCCGACCTCACCGACCGCGACGGCCGCACGACCCAGCGCGGCGTGTTCCTCGTCCGCACCGGCGACCCCGCCAAGCGTCTCGCTGATCTTTCCGGCCGCGCCGTCATGCTTGGCCCGGAGGAGGAGGCCGAGACGCATCAAGCCGCCAAGGCCGCGCTGCAACAGGCGCGCCTGGCCAAGCCGGCCAAGCTCGACTCGGCCGGGGCGATCGACTCCGGCGTGCTGGCGTTGAGCGACGGCGAGGTGGCCGCCGCCGTGGTGCCGGACTATTTGCCACCGCTGCTCGTTGGCTGCGGCAAGGTGGAGCCCGGCGCGGTGCGCGTGCTGGCCAAGACGCCGCCCGTGCCGGGAGTGCGGCTGTTCCGCACCGGCACGACCGATGACGCCTTGGCCAAGCGCGTGGCGGCGGAGGTCACCGCGTTGGCCAAGCGGAAGGAATTGCTCGCCGCGCTCGAGTCGGCCCGTGGGTTCGTCAAGCCGCTTGACCAAGCGGCGGCGTGGGCGGACTGGCGAGGCCCGGGCCGCCTTGGCCAGGCGCCCAGTTTACCGAAAAAACTGCCCGGGAAGCTGCGCAAAATCTGGTCAGCCAAGCTCACCGGCCCGGCCGTCGGCGGCCCGGCGGCCACGGCGGCGCGCGTCATCATCCCCGACAAAAACAAGGACGCCACCCGCGACATTTTCCGCTGTCTCGACGCCGCCGACGGCAGCGAGATTTGGCAACTGGACTACGCCGCCGCCGGCGACATGGATTACAGCAACTCGCCCCGCGCGACGCCGGTCGTTCACGACGGCCTGGTTTATCTGCACGGCGCGCTGGGCGATTTGCACTGCGTCCGGCTCGACACCGGCGCGGTTGTTTGGCGAACAAATTATTATCGCGACTACGAAGCCAAGCTGCTGACGTGGGGCTCGAGTTCGCCGCCGCTGATCGTGGACGACAAACTGATCATCAACCCTGGTGGCCGCGACGCCTCGGTGGCCGCGCTCGACCGGAAAACAGGAAGGCTGATTTGGAAAACGCCCGGCCACGCTGCCGCCTACTCGGCGTTTGTCGTGGGGGAACTTGGTGGCCGGCGACAGGTCATTGGCTACGACTCTGCGAGCGTCGGCGGCTGGGATCCGGCCACCGGAGAGCGGTTGTGGGAGCACGTGCCGCGCGAGGGGGCGGACTTCAATGTCACCACGCCGCTCATCCACGCCGGCCAACTGCTGCTCGCCACCGAGAACAACGCGACGCGGCTGCACGGTTTTTTGCCCGATGGAAAAATCAATCCCAAGCCGGTGCTGACTAACGGCAGCCTCGCGCCGGACACCTGCTCGCCGGTCATCGTCGCCGGCCGCGTGTTCGCCACGGCCTACGGCGAGATGTATTGCCTCGACTTGAAGAATGGATTGAAAACGATTTGGGTGGCGGAGGACGACATGTTTTTCGACCACTCAAACGTGATCGGCGGCAACGGGCGCGTGTTGGCCTGGACGAACAGCGGCGACCTGCTGCTACTCGACGCCGCGGCAAACGAGTTCAAGCCGCTCGCCCGGTTGCGCCCCTTCGGCGACGCCAGCACCGACTCGATGTCCCACCCCGCCATCGTCGGCAACCGCCTCTACCTCCGGGGCCCCAACGAACTCGCCTGCTTTGAGTTGGGCGAAAAATGATACGCGCCAACGTCATGAAGTGCGGCGCTGCGCGCCGCTTTGGTTCCGGCGTGAAAGCGCCGTCAGCCCCAACGGGGCAGGACGAGCATTAGTCTTTCCCAGCCGCCGATGCTCGCAATCTCACGCAAAGAATCGAAAATAGAGAGAGAAGTTTGCGATTCCGAAGCGGGGATTGATCAGCCCAGCGACTTGAGCACTTCGGGGTCGCGGATGTCGATCCAGCGGCCTTCGGTTTTTGCGCCGGCAATCGGTTCGCCCGCGTCGATCATCGTCGCGATGGCGTCGGTCAACTCGTACTCGCCGCGCGGGGATTTTTGCAGCTTGGCTGTGTGCTCGAACACGACGGGGCGGAAGATGTAAATGCCGGCATTGTACCACATCGGGTCGCCTTCCTTCAGCCAGCCGTCGGCGCGGAGTTGGTCGAGTTGCTCCGCGCTCGGTTTCTCGACGATTTTCCGGAGGCAAAACTGGTCGTCGAAAAAGTTGATCGCGCCCTTGGTCACGTCCTCGCCCGGCGTCACGGTGATGAGGCCGGAAAACTCCCCTTGGCCAAAGCGCTCGACCATGGTCGCGTACGTTTCCGGGCGCACGAGGATGTCGCCGTAGGTCAACAGGAACGGGTCGTCGCCGACGAAGCGCTTGGCCAATTCCGGCGCCTTGCCGGTGCCGTCCTGCACCTCCTGCCGCGCGTAGCTGATCGAGAGGCCAAGCGGTGAGCCGTCACCGAAATGTTGCTCGATGACCTCGGCTTTCCAGCCGGTGATGAGGCAGAACTCGCGCACACCCTGCGCGGCAATGCCGCTGATGATGTGCTCGAGGATCGTCTTGCCCTCGACCGGCAACATCGGCTTGGGCAACTCGTCGGTGAGCGCGCCCATTCGGGTGCCTTTCCCGGCGGCGAGGATGACAGCCTTCATGCGCCGAACTTGTCGAACATCAACGCGTTGGCCTGCATGAGGCGGATGAGGTGCTTGGCCTCGATGATGCCGAGCGAGCCGCGGTTGGCGTGCGTCTCGGTGAAGCGCTCGAGCTTGTCGGAGCCGCTGGCGGCCGAGTGCAGCAACACCGGCTGCGGATGCCACGAGTGGCCCTTGAGCGCGCACGGCGTCGAGTGGTCGCCGGTGATGGCGATGACGTCCGGTTTTTTCTCGAGCAAGATCGGCAGCGCCTTGTCGAAGTCCTCGATCGCCCTGGTCTTGGCCTCGAAGTTTCCGTCCTCGCCGTGCATGTCGGTGTACTTGTAGTGGATAAAAAAATATTCGTAGTCGTCGTACAGCTCTTTGTATTTCTGGAACTGCTCCTCGATCGTCTGCGGGCCCTCGTGCTTGGTCATGCCGACAAGCTGGGCGAGGCCCTTGTACATCGGGTAAACGGCGAGGCACGCCGGGCGCATCGCGTAGCGCTCGGCGAACATCGGGATGTCCGGCTGATGCGCGATGCCGCGCATGAGGAAGCCGTTGGCCGGCTCCAAGCCGGCGAGCAGCGGCAGGGCGGCCTCGTAAAATCCGCCGATCAGCTTGGCGGCTTTTTGCGCCTTGGCGCAGTTCGGGTCGTCCGGCTGCGACTCTGCGATCGGCAGGCCCTCGCGGTGCGGGTCGGTGTCGCTCAGCGGCCCGGCCAGATCGGCCCCGCGAAAGATGATGACAAAGCGGTGACCCTTGCCCGGCGTGATGATGACCTCGGCGTCGCCGATCTGTTTGATATTCGCCGAGAGTTTGGCGCAACGCTCCTCGCAAAGCTCGGTCTCGATGCGGCCGGCGCGGCGGTCGGTGACCAGGCCGTCGGCGTCGAGCGTGCAGAAGTTCGCCCGGGCGGCGACGTCGCCCGGCTGCAGTTCCAAGCCAAGGCCAAGCGCCTCAATGACGCCTCGGCCGACCTCGACTTCCAGCGGGTCGTAGCCGAACAGCCCGAGGTGGCCGGGACCGCTGCCGGGCGTGATGCCGTGCGCGGCGGGGATCAGCCGGCCCTGCGCCGAGTCCTTGGCCAAGGCGTCGAGATTGGGCGTGACCGCCGCCTCGAGCGGGGTCTTGTAATCCGTGGCGGCAGTGGCGATATCGCCGAGGCCGTCCATCACCAACAGAGCCATTTTGGCCCCGTTCTTCAAAGTCAGGTCAGAGTAAAGCGAATCGATGCTCATAAAATAACCGCGCTTGGCCAAGCGCGGGCGGATTGTGCTGGCCACGGGACCGGGGGTCAACCAGTTCGGGGCCTGTGGGTTAGCGAAACGGTGAATAACTTGGGCCAGAATGGCCCACAGAAAGCACAACCCATTGTGGTTAAGCGAATAAGACGCAGCTTTATCTTGTGTTTTAGACTTTACTCGATTGGCTAAATTGGCTCTGATTCGCCGCGACGTGTATTTGAAGAATCTCACGGCTTTGGGCTTTAAGTCGTTTGCGGACAAGACATCGCTCGATTTTCAGCCGGGTGTCACGGCGATCGTTGGCCCGAACGGCTGCGGCAAGTCGAATGTTTCCGATGCGATTCGGTGGGTTTTGGGCGAGCAATCGGCCAAGGCGCTCCGGGGCTCGGGGATGGTGGATGTGATTTTCAACGGCACCGACCAGCGCAAGGCGCTTGGTATGGCGGAGGTGTCGATGACCATGGGCGGCATCGACACCGACCAACTCAAGGCGGCCGGAGTCGACTTGCCGTACAACGAAGTCACGGTGACGCGCCGGCTTTTCCGAGATGGTGGCAGTGATTATTTCATCAACAAAGTTTCGTGTCGGCTCAAGGACATCCAGCAGTTGTTCATGGGCACCGGCATGGGGCGTGCCAGCTACGGCATCATGGCCCAGGGCAACATCACCCAGCTCATCTCCAGTAAGCCGGAAGACCGACGGTTGGTGTTCGAGGAGGCCGCCGGCATCACGCGCTTCAAGACGCAGAAAAAAGAGGCGCTGCGAAAGCTCGACTACACCGAGCAAAATTTGCTGCGCGTGTCTGACACCATCCGCGAAGTCAAGCGGCAGATCGGCTCACTCCAGCGCCAGGCCGGCAAGGCCAGGCGCTACAAGGAGTTCATGGGGGAACTCCAGAACCTGGAAAGCCAATTCGCCCGGCATCAGCTCGGGGAGATTCAGGAAACCATCCGTCAATGCGAGCAGGCCATCAGCGAGTTCAAGGGACGGTCGGATGATTTCACCGGGACAATCGAGAGCGAGGAGGCGCTGATCAACCAGGCGCGGCAACAACGCGGCGCGATCGAGAAACAGGTGAACGAGGCGCAGGAAAAAGGTGCCAACCTGCAGGCCGAACTCGAGCGGCTCGAGAGCCGAATCCAGTTCAGCCACGAACGCATCCAGGAGCTGGACGAACATGTTGCCAAGGCGCACGACGACATCGTGCAGGCCGAGCAGCGGCGCAGCGACGCCGAGCAGGAGTTGGCCGGGATGCAGGCCAAGCTCGGCAACGCGGACAACGCCGTCGGTGACATGCGCCGCGCCGTCGATGAAAAACAGGCCGCGTGCAATGCCATCGAGCAGGAGCTTGGCCAACGGGAGGAGACGCTTCGCCAGGCGCAGTCCGAGTCGTACAGCGTCGCGCAGGAACTGACCCGTGTCCGCAACGAGATCAACTCGATCGATTTGCAGAAGCGGGGAAACACCGTTCGGCTCGAGAAACTTTCGTCGGAGAAAACCCAGCTCGAGGAGGAAGAGGCGAAACTCCGGGAGCGGCTTGGCCAATTTTCCAGCGATGTCGAGGATCGGAAATCCACCGCCCAAAGCCATCGCGGCACCGTCGAGGAACGCCAGCAGCGTCTGGCCGATTTGCAGGAGCGCTTGGCCAAGCTGACCGCCGAATTGGACGATTTACTGAGGGTTCAGGCCGAAAAACGGTCGCGACTGAATGTGCTCAAGCAGTTGCAGGCTTCCAACGAGGGCGTCAGCGCCGGGGCGCAGGCAGCCATCAGGGAGTCCGAGGCCGCGCTTGGTTTGTTGGCCGATCAAATCCGCGTGCCGGGAGAACACGTCGCCGCCGTGGAGGCCGCGCTTGGCCGGCATCTGCAGTTGGTCATCACCCGGCAGGCCAGCGATGCCAAGTCGATTTTGGCGTCGCTGAGCGAAGGCAAAAAAGGGCGCGCGGACATTGTTGCGCTCGACCTGGTTTCCGGCGCCGCGCCGCCGTCGATCGACGCGGCCAAGCTGGGCGAGTTTGGCGGCGTGGCAGCGCTTGGCCAATTGGGATGCGACGACGCGGTTCAGCCGTTGCTCGACCGGCTGCTTGGCCGCGTGGTCATCGTGCCGGATCTCGACGCCGCGATGCGCGGTCGCGAGCAGCATTGCGACCTGGATTTTGTGACAAGCGCCGGCGAGTTGCTCTCGCGGCACGGCGTGTTCAGCGGAGGCCGCGGCAACGGCAATGCGTCCGCCTCGCTGCTCGCGCGGAAGAATGAGATTGCCGAACTGGAAAAGGAACTCGAGGGGGTGGGCGGCAACGTCAACAAGCAGAGCCGCGAGAAGGGCGACATGCAGGCCGAGCAAACCTCGCTCCAAGCCGGTTTGCAACAGGAGCAGATCGAGCTGCGGCAGCAGGAGGTTTCCATCGCGTCGAGCGAGGGCGAGCTGAAGGCGCTGGAAAATTCGCAGCGCGTGCTCGCGCAGAAAATCGAGGGCGTCACGTTCGAGCTGGAGAGTCTCGCCGGCCAGGAATCCGAGGGCAGCGGCAAGCGCGACCAGTTGGCCGCCGAGTTGGTTTCACTCGAGGAAAGGGAGGTGACCAACAACGCGCTTTTGGGCGAGGTGACCGGAGTTGTCGAGGGGCTGCGCGGAAGGCGCGACGTCGCCAACGGAGAGCTGACCGAGGCCAAGGTCGGGCTGGCGTCGGAGGAACAGTTGCTGGCGTCGTTCCGGCGGCAACTCGAGCCACTCAATGTTCGCATAGAGGAACTCAAGCAACTCGTCGCCCAGCGCCGAAGCGACATCGAGACGGGCGGGAACAAAAAAAAACAGACCGAGAAAGACATCGCCGACTCGACTCAGCGTATCGCGGCCGTTCGCAGCGAGCGCGAGCAGTCCAGCGGCAAAATCGCCGGGCTGCTTTCGCAAAAAACCGGGGCGGATCAAAAAGTCGAGGAACGCGAGGAGGCGCTGCGCTCCATTCGCGAGGAGTTGAGCAGTTCGCAGGAACGCCGCTCAAAACTCGAGGTGGAGTTGGCTCAAAACAACATGATGGCCGAGAATCTCTGCGAGCGGATTCAGGAAAAGTATCAGATTGTTTTGCAGGAAGTGGAGGCCGAGTGCCTCAAGGTGATCGAGGACGACTCCGGCAGCCTGAAGGTGGAGGTTGTCGCCGACGGTGAGACCGACTGGGAGCGGGTCGGGGAGCGGGTCGCCGAGTTGCAGGATCGGCTCGACCGCATGGGGCCGGTGAATCTGGTCGCCATCGAGGAGTACAAGGAGACCGAGGAGCGTTACACCTTTTTGACGAGCCAACACGACGATCTTGTCAAGGCGAAGGAGCAGTTGCTGGAAGTCATCGACCAAATCAACGCCGAGACGACGGAAATGTTCCGGGCGACTTTCGAGAAGATTCGCGCCAACTTCCGCGAGCTGTTCACCGAGGTGTTCGAGGGCGGCAAGGCGGACTTGGTTTTGGTGGACGAGGAGGACGTGCTCAACAGCGGCATCGAGATCGTGGCGCGGCCCCCGGGAAAGAAACTCCAGAGTATCACGCTACTCTCCGGCGGCGAGCAGACGATGACCGCTGTGTCGCTGCTGTTCTCAATTTATCAGGTCAGCCCGAGCCCGTTTTGTGTGCTGGACGAACTGGACGCGCCGCTCGACGAGTCGAACATCAATCGATTCATCCGCGTGCTCAAGCGGTTCATCGACCAGTCGCAATTTCTCATCATCACCCACAACAAGCGCACCATCAGCATGGCCGACACGTTGTACGGGGTGACGATGCAGGAGCACGGCATTAGCAAGATGGTCTCGGTGAAATTCCTGGAAACCGAGCGGAACGAAGACGCCGCCCGGGCGCGTGAGACCAAGCCGGCCGCCTCCCGTGGCCGGGCGGCCAAGCCGGAAGCAGCCGTGGAGTCCGGTGATGACAGCGACGTCATCTCGATGGGCAAGTAGCCAAGCGCTTGGCCAAGCAGCGGGGAGCCTTGGCCAAACACCCTCTCCCAGCGGGAGAGGGCAGGGGTGAGGGAGAACGCAAAAAACAACGCTCCATCAATAGTTATCGAAACCGGTCACCCTCATCCGGCCTTCGGCCACCTTCTCCGGAGAAGGAATCAAACGGGACGCGCTTGGGCAAGCGCAAGATGGGAAAAGGGGATATCCAATGTCGGACAAGGAATGTCCAAAGGACACGGATTTCACGGATTTTCACGAATTAATGAATCCGTGTGAATCCGTGAAATCCGTGTCAACGAAAGTACGGGCTGTTTTTCAGACCGTGCCGAAGATGGTTTTGCTGGTGCTCTCGAGGTCGTTGCAGGCCTCGACGAGGCGGTCGGCCGTGGCTTGCTCGGCTTTCTTGAGGTAGGAGCGCGGGTCGTACACCTTCTTGTTGCCGACCTCGCCGTCGATCTTCAGCACCCCCTCGTAGTTGGCCATCATGTGATCGGCGATGGGGCGGGTGAAGGCGTATTGCGTGTCGGTGTCGATGTTCATTTTGATCACGCCGTACTCGAGAGTCTCCTTGATTTGATGTTTCTCGGAGCCGCTGCCGCCGTGGAAGACGAGGTCGAACTTGGCCGCCTCGCCGTGTTTGCCGGTGACGGCGTCCTGTCCCTGCTTGAGGATGTCGGGCCGCAGCTTGACGGCGCCGGGCTTGTACGCGCCGTGCACGTTGCCAAACGTCGCGGCGAACATGTAGCGGCCGATGCCGTTGAGGCTCTCGTAAACGGTGAGCATGTCCTCGGGCGTGGTGTAAAGTTTCTCCGCCGGCATGTCCTCGGTTCCGGCCGAGCCGTCTTCCTCGCCGCCGACAACGCCGGCCTCGACCTCGAGGATGATCTCGTTGGCGGCGCACAGCTCGAGGTATTCTTTCGAGATGGCCATGTTCTCCTCGAGCGGCAGGATGGAGGCGTCGAGCATGTGGCTCTGGAACAGGTTGCCCTGGCCGTTGGCGCGCCGCTTGGCCGTCGCCTCGATGAGCGGCTTGAGGAAGCCGGCCGCTTTCTCCGGTTGGCAATGGTCGGTGTGCAGGCCGATGAGAATGTCGTACCGCTCGGCCAGCCGGTGGGCGGCCTCGGCGAGCACGATGCAGCCGAGCACGGCGTCGTTGTGGCTCAGGCCGGAGGCGAACTGCCCGCCGCCGGTGGACATCTGGATGATGCCGTCGGACTTCGCGTCGGCGAACGCCTTGAGCGCGGCGTTGATCGTGGTGATGGAGGTGATGTTGACGGCCGGATAGGCGTAGTCGCCCTGTTGGGCGGCGTCCAGCATTGCGGCGTACTGCTTCGGTGTTGCGATTGGCATGATTAAATCGTGGTGTGGTTTCTCCGGTAACCGGAAAAGAGGCCGAACGGGCCAAGGGGCGGCGGATGGTAGCGGGATTCCGCCCTTTTGCAAGGTCACAGAAAAGCACGTTTTCCGCTGGTTTCTGTGCTTGGCCAAGCCGCAAAAACCAAGCCGACCTTGACAGGACAAGCCGGCCTCCGCAAAAACGGCGGTTCATGAAAGGACGATTTTTTAGCCTGAATCTGCTGCTGACACTTGGCTTGGCCGGGTGCGGCTCCCAAGCCCCGGAACAAACTCCAGCCTCCGAAGCCTCCGCCGACAACGGGAAATCATCATCGGTTGTGCTGGCCCCGCCCGCCAAGCCGGCGGCAGCGCCGACTCCCACTCCGGAACCAGTCGTCAAGCCGTCTCCCGAGCCGGAGCCGGCCGTTGAGCCGGCACCCAAGCCGGTGGTCGCGGCGACTCCCAAGCCAGAGCCGGCGGTGGCTCCCAAGCCGAAGCTAGCCGTCGAGCCAGAGCCGGAAGACACGACACCGAAAAAAGACATCTTCCGCAGCGCCGGCAGCGGCGACATCGATGCCGTGAAATTTCACCTGGCCAACGGCATCAAGGTCAACGCACAGGACAAAACCGGCAAGACGGCCCTGCTGTGGGCTGTGCGCAGCCGGAAGCATGCTGTCGTGTCCCACCTGCTCGCCCGTGGCGCGAATCCAAACCTCGCCGACAACTCCCAGGTGACGCCCCTTTTCTGGGCGGTGCGCATGCGGCGCAACGAGCTGGTGAGCCAGCTTCTCAGCAAGGGCTCGGACATCGGCCACAAGGACAAACGCGGCAAGACCGTTCTCGATTATGCGAAGGATGAAACGGTCATCGCGATCCTGCGCCGCCACGCCAGCGAGAAACAGTAACCGAACCACGCCATGACTATCGCGGAGTTGACCGACCAAATCCTCGCCTTCCGCGACGCACGCGACTGGGCGCAGTTTCACCGACCCAAGGACATGGCCGCCGCCGTGGCGATCGAGGCCGCCGAGTTGCAGGAACATTTTCTCTGGAAGACGCACGAGGAAAGCGCCGTGCACTTGGCCAAGCGCGGAGCCGACGTCGCCGAGGAGATGGCCGACATCGCGATTTACCTGTTCCTCATGGCCGCCGACGCCGGCATCGACCTTGGTCAGGCGATGCAGGCCAAGCTCGCGACCAACGAAAAACGCTACCCCGCGGACCGGGCCAGAGGTCGCCACAACAAATACACCGACTACCAGCCTGACGATGAGTGACGTACGAGTGGGCGTCGTGGGTGCCGGGGCCAATACTACCGCCAGGCATATTCCGTTGCTGCAAGGGATCGATGGCGTGGAAATCGTCGGTGTTGTCAACCGCAGTGAGAGCTCATCATCCACCGTGGCCAAGCGATTTGGCATTCCGAAAACGTACGGGCACTGGGAGCAGGCGGTCACCGATCGGGACACGAACACCATCGTCATCGGCACCTGGCCGTATCTGCATTGCCCGGTGACACTGGCTGCGCTCGCCGCCGGCAAACACGTACTCACCGAAGCGCGCATGGCGATGAACGCCGACGAGGCAGGGCGCATGCTCGCCGCCAGCCTGGCCAAGCCGGGGCTGGTTGCCCAGGTCGTGCCGTCGCCGATCACGCTGTTTGCCGACGCGACCATCCGGCGGCTCATCGCCGAGGGCTTCCTTGGCCAACTGCTTGCGGTGGAGAGCCGCATTCGCGGCGACTTCCTCGACAGTGAATCGCCAATGCACTGGCGGCAGAATGCCGAACTGAGCGGCAACAATATTCTGGCGATGGGCATTTACTACGAGGCCATCGTGCGCTGGGTGGGCCGCGCGACAAACGTGCTGGCTCGGGCGAAAACGTTCATCAAGCAGCGATCCGATGAGAAGGGTGAACCGCATCCGGTCGGGGTGCCGGAGCACCTCGACGTTGTCGCTGACCTCGAGAACGGTGCGCAATTGCACCTGCAGCAATCCGCCATTACCGCGTTACTTCAGGATGATGCGATTTATCTTTTCGGCAGTGAGGGGACGCTGCGGCTGACCAGCGACCGGCTGTTTGGCGGCCGAAAAGGCGACGAGCAACTCACCGAAATCCCCATCACTGCTGAGGAGCGCGGCGAATGGCAAGTCGAGTCAGATTTCGCTGCTGCCGTCCGGGGTGAACGCGAAGTAACGCACACGACTTTTGCTGACGGGGTTCATTACATGGAATTCACCGACGCGGTCGCGCGGAGCATCCGCAGCGGGCGGCTCGAGGCGGTCTGAGGCCGGGCGCCCGGCCAAGTGCAATGTTGCGCTTGATTTCAGGGCGCCGATCACCACAATCCCCCCCCGTTGATCATTTGATGACCGCCCCGGACGACAACTCAATCATCACTGCCACCGCGCCTGCCGTGGTTTACGACAAGAAAAACCCGTTTCCCTCCACACTCAAGCGGCGCGTGCTGCTCAACAAGGAAGGCTCGGACAAGGAGACGCTTCACCTCGAGTTGTGCCTTGCCGGCTCCGGGCTGGAATATCGCCCGGGCGACTCGTTGGCGATTATCCCGGCCAATTCTCCGCAGGCTGTCGGGCAAGTGCTCGAGGCGGGCGGGTTCGACGCCGGCGAAACGGTGGAACTCAAGGGCGGCGAAACCAAGCCGCTCGGCGAGGTGTTTGCGACCGACCTCAACATCACTGGCATCACCAAGAATGTCCTCAAGAAATACAACGCCTTCGCGCAGTCGGAGAAACTCGAGTCGCTGCTCGATCCCGATAACAAGGCGGCGCTCGACGACTACCTTGGGGGGCGCGAGGTCATCGACATGATCGCCGACTTCCCCGTGCCGGGGCTGGCGGCGTCGGACTTTTGCGGCACGCTCAGGAAGCAGCTCCCGCGCCTCTACTCCATCGCCTCAAGTCTCCGGGCGCATCCCGCCGAGGTGCACCTCACCATCGCCATCGTGCGCTACCACAGCCACGGCCGCGACCGCGAGGGCGTCTGCTCCACCTACACCGCCGACCGTGTGGACGAGGGCGGCACCATGCCGGTGTTCCTGCATTACGACAAAAACTTCAAGCTGCCCGAGGACGGCGACACGCCGATCATCATGGTCGGCCCCGGCACCGGCATTGCGCCGTTCCGTGCCTTCGTCGAGGAGCGCGACGCCACCGGAGCCATCGGCAAGAGCTGGCTCTTCTTCGGCGACCAGCACAGCGCGACCGATTACCTCTACGGGGACGAGTGGGAACGCTGCCTCGCCGATGGCAGGCTCTCGCGCATCGACCTCGCCTTCTCTCGCGACCAGGCGGAGAAGGTGTACGTGCAGCACCGCATGCTGGAGCACGCCGCCGAGATGTACTCATGGCTCAGCGACGGCGCGGTGTTTTATGTTTGCGGCGATGCCTCGCGCATGGCCAAGGACGTCCATGAGGCGCTGATCTCCATTGCCGAGAAGGAGGGCGGCAAATCCCGCGAGGAGGCCGAGGCGTGGGTCAAGCAACTCAAAGCCGACAAACAATACCTCAGGGACGTTTATTGAGTCAGCTTTCCCGGCCGCAGGCGATGCAGTAGGGCAGCAGCGTCTGGGTCACCTCGCCGCAGTCGCCGCATTTGTCGAACAATCCCTCGCCACAGGAGGGGCAGGTGTAGCGGGACGTCTCCGCTTGGCCAAGCGCCTCGCCGTGGAGCCTAGGGCCGCGCTTGGTCCAGATCGCCTGCCGGAATGCGCCCCGCAAAATCGGGAAGTCGCACGCCGGGCAGCGGTGGTTTTGGTACGCCTCGCGGTAACGCTTGAGCAGCACGGCCTTTTGAGGCCGCGACGACGAGCGGAGCGCCCAGCCGAGAAACGCTCCCAGAATGCCGATCGCCGCGAGGATGGCGATGTACTTGAAAAAGTCGCGCGGGAAGTGGTCCCACATCACGAGCCACACCATCCAAAACGTCGCCGCCAGCGCCGCCCCGTTGAACGGTTGGTAAATGCTGCCGCGCTTTTTTCTCACCAGCCACGCAGAGAGCAGCAGTAGCGGCACGACGAGCGCAAGCTTGAGCGAGGCGATTTTCAGGTCGTGCGAGCGCCGGGCGTCATTGTACTCCGCTTGCGACTTGTTCTTAAACTGCCGCAGCTCGGCGTCGATGCCTGCGATCGATTGTTTGAGTTGATGCCGTTCGTCGTTGAGCGTGGTGATCGTCTCGTTGGCCGACTCGTATTCGTCCTGCGCTGTGTAAAAGCGGCTACGCGCATTCTCCATTGCCTGCCGGTCGACTTCGCTCGGTTTGCCGCCGCCCTCGATGCTGAGTCGCTGCAAGTCGGCGATCTTGGTGAGCGCTGTTTCGGCGTTGCTCATGCTTTGCTGAAGCGTGCCCTGAATTTCCTGCTGTCGCTTGATTCGTTTTTCGACCCCGTCAAGTTGCGTGGCCAAGTCGTTGGCTTCGTCCAGTTTTTCCTGGGAGACATGGCGTTGTTGGATCTCGTTGTAGTCCGGCCCCGGCAGGTCGCCGATGTCGTTGAGCAGGAAGCTAAGCAGCCAAATGAAAAATAGCGTGAGTAACAGGCTTAGAAATCCGATCGCCAGCCGGAGCGGCCACGGTGCGTTGCGTTTTTGTGAAGTATCAGCCATGCCGTGGACGTTCGCCCGCCACACCCGGTCGGTCAAGCAACCAGGCGCCTGGCCAAGCGGCAGGGCGGCTTGCAATTGGAGTGCCGCCGGCGGATGTTCGGTGCGGTACAATTGAAAATTATGACTCGCGTTTTTGTTTCCATCTTTTTGTCAGTTTTTTCGTTGTTGCCCTTGGCCAAGCCGGCCACCGTCGGTGCGGCGAAGAAGCCCAATATTGTCATCATCGTTGCTGACGATCTCGGCTGGGCCGATGTCGGCTATCACTCGGATCGCATCCCGACGCCGCACCTCGATCGGATCGCCCGTGAAGGTGTCGAGCTGGATCACTTTTACGTGTTCCCGATGTGCAGCCCGACGCGGGCCGGGTTGATGACCGGTCGCTATCCGATTCGGTTCGGCATGGCACGGGCGGTAATTCCGCCGTGGCGGCATTTCGGACTCGACCCGAGCGAGGTCACGCTGCCGGAGGCTTTGGCCAGGGTGGGCTACCAGCACCGCGGCGTTTTCGGCAAATGGCACTTGGGCCACAACGACACGAAATGGCACCCGAACAGCCAGGGTTTCACGCATTTTCACGGCCATTACAACGGGGCGATCGATTATTTCGACCTGACCCGCGAGGGCGAGCGTGACTGGCATGTCAACGAGAGAGCCAGCGGCGAGCAGGGCTACTCGACCGACCTGATCGCCGGCGCGGCCAGCCGGTTCATCGCGAAGCACGCCAAGGTTGTCGCGCCCTACTTTTGCTACGTCCCGTTCAACGCACCACACTCGCCGTTTCAAGCGCCGGCAAAATACTTGAAAAAATTCGGCCACTTGGCCGAGGGAAAAGCCGGGGGCAAAAACAGAAACCTGCGGCAGAAGGTGGCGGCGATGGTGTCGTGCATGGATGACGGCATCGGGCGGATTCTCCGCGCGATCGACGACTCGGGCGAGGCGGACGACACG
>Ga0207963_1000106_pt1 | contig 38886 bp, 33 predicted proteins | sample Knorr_S15_td_NAD_FD_185604 | JGI IMG/M metagenome (GOLD analysis project Ga0207963, IMG submission 185604) | Marine microbial communities from Southern Atlantic Ocean transect - Knorr_S15_td_NADW_ad_2500m_LV_A (SPAdes) (version 2) | ecosystem: Environmental > Aquatic > Marine > Oceanic | place...
CCAATGAAGCTAAAGATGTCTATACATTTACACTTCGTGATAATGCGAGATGGTCTGACGGTAATCCGGTTACTGCCCATGACTTTGTTTACGCTTGGCGTCGCCTAGCTGACCCTGCAACAGGTTCACCGTATTCATGGTTTGCTGACATTATGGCGCTCGAGAATGTCGGTGCGGTTATGTCAGGTGAATCACCACCAGAAGCTTTAGGAATTAGAGCGCTTGACAATCATACTCTAGAAGTGCGATTGACAGCATCGTTGCCGTATTTTGCTGCAATGACAACTCATGCTTCTACATTTCCAAGTCCTCAGTGGACAGTAAGAACGTTTGGTGATGACTGGACTAAGCCAGGAAATATTGTTGGTAATGGTGCTTATGTTCTGACCGAACATATTCCAAACGAGACTGCGACTCGTGAACGTAACTCATTATATTGGAACAATGATGCAACTATTATTGATAAAGTTGTAACACTAGTCATCAATGATGAGAATACTGACTTAACTCGCTGGCAAGCTGGCGAAACAGACAAGGGTGCAGTTCCATCAGGTCAGTACCCACGATTAAAGGCAGAATATCCTGATGAGGCTATTTCATTCCCTAGGTTGTGTACTTACTATTACACATTTAATTTATCACCTAGTGGACAGGAAGCCTTGCAAGATATTCGTGTACGTCAGGCGTTGTCTTATGCACTTGACCGCTCAGTTGTTACTGATAAGGTTCTTCAAGGTGGACAGATCCAAGCATTCACCTTTACGCCTGGTGCTACTGCTGGATTCGAAGTACCTGCAGTTGCATTTGGGCAAATGACTCAGGATGAGCGTAACGCTAAAGCTAAAGAGTTAATGGCTGCAGCTGGTTACGGTCCAGATAATCCTTTAAGTGTTGAGGTTATGTATAACACCTCTGAAGGTCATAAGAAGATAGCAATTGCAGTTCAGCAAATGTGGAAAGAGACACTTGGTGTAGAGGCTTCACTAGCTAACCAGGAGTGGAAAACATTCCTCAAAACTCGTGGCGGTCAAAACTTTGACATAGCTCGAGGTGGCTGGTGTGGTGACTATAACGAAGCATCGACATTCCTAGATCTGCTGACAACACCTTCAGGTTACAATGATGGTAAATTCAGCAACGCTGAAGTTGATGAGTTGATGTTGTCTGCAAGGACTATGTCTGATGCAACAGACAATTACACACGTGTAGAAGAGATTCTGGCAAACGAAATGCCTGTGATCCCTGTATATCATTATACGGGTGTGTTTATGCTTAGAAAAAATGTTAAAGGCTGGCCTTTTAACAACGTTGAGCAGAACGTTTACTCACGTGATTTATACAAAGTTGCAGACTAGCATCTTGTAGTTAATGAAAACACCGCACATTAAGTGCGGTGTTTTTTTGTGTGCTGTACAATACTCGGAGATATATTTTTATCATCGATTTGGGATATGCTTAACTACATAATTAAAAGAATTGGGATTGCTATTCCGACACTACTAATTCTGATAGTAGTAACCTTTTATTTAATGCATGCCGCTCCAGGTGGTCCATTCACTTCAGAGAAACCTCTACCCGCACAAGTCCTTGCCAACATTGAAGCTAAATATGGTCTAAATCAACCTATCTGGCGTCAAATGACAACTTATCTTTGGGGTATATTGACAGAGTTCGATTTCGGACCTTCATATAAATATCATAGTCGAACTGTTAATGAGATTATCGCTCAAGGCTTTCCAATCACCTTGAAATACGGTTTTTGGTCATTTATTGTTGCTATAGGGGTAGGTATTCCACTCGGAGCAATAGCGGCAATCCGCAAAAACACTTGGATTGATTACTTTGCTGTAGGGGTTTCAATTGGTGCACAAGTATTGCCAAATTTTGTCATGGCACCGCTACTGATTATTGTTTTTACCTTATGGCTTGGATGGTTGCCAGGTGGTGGTTGGCATGGTGGTGATTGGGAATACCTAGTAATGCCAGTTATTGCTCTATCAACTAGCTATATGGCCTCAATTGCGAGAATAACCCGTTCTTCGATGTTGGAAGTTTTGAATGCAAACTATATACGTACAGCTAGAGCAAAAGGACTTCCGACAAAAACAATCTTTTTCCGTCATGTGCTTAAACCATCATTGCTTCCAGTTGTTTCATATCTAGGTCCAGCATTTGTCGGTCTTATTACAGGTTCAGTACTTATTGATATCTTTTTTTCAACGGGTGGAATGGGTTATTTTTTCGTAAATGCTGCATTTAATCGTGATTATGCAGTAATGATGGGTATTACTATTTTGGTGGGTTCTCTGACCATTTTGTTTAGTTTAATTGTGGATCTTCTTTATGCCTGGATTGATCCAAAGATAAGATACTGAGAAATTTGAAATGATTGTAGCGAATAAAAATAAAATTATTAGTATGGCAAAAAATTTATCTGAAGATAGTGCTACTTCAGGTCGTTCACTTTGGGCTGATGCGAGAACAAGATTTATGCGCAACAAAGCTGCAATTACAAGTCTTGTTATTTTAGCATTAATTGTCTTGTTCTCTTTTGTAGGGCCGTACTTTGCGGTCTGGACATATGAACAAATTGACTGGAATACTATGGGTTCAGCAGCAACTCTAGGTATGCCATCCATTGAGACTGGTCACTACTTTGGAACTGACGATCTGGGTCGTGATATCTATTCACGTGTTATTCAGGGTACTCAGATTTCTCTTATGGTTGGTGTTGTAGGTGCAACTATTGCTGTTGTGGTAGGCACACTTTATGGTGCAACCTCAGGTTATATAGGTGGGAGAACTGATCAAATCATGATGCGTATAGTTGACATACTGATGGCAATTCCATTTATGTTTGTTTTAATTCTATTATTGGTTGTTTTTGGCCGATCAATTATAATGCTTTTTGTGGGTATTGGTCTTTTGTCTTGGCTAGATATGAGCCGTATAGTTCGTGGTCAAACCCTGAATCTTAAGAACAAAGAGTTCATTGAGGCTGCTCAGGCAATAGGTGTGAGTGATTATAAAATTATTATGCGACATATTGTTCCCAACCTTTTAGGTATTGTCGCTGTATATGCAACGCTTCTAGTTCCAGGAATTATTATTGCAGAAAGTTTTATCTCTTTTCTAGGACTCGGTGTCCAGGAGCCAAAAACCAGTTGGGGGGCTTTGATTTCTGAAGGTGCTGGCACAATCAATTATGACACTGAATGGCAATTACTTGTCCCGTTAGCATTCTTTGTCGTCACTCTATTTTGTATCTATTTTATTGGTGATGGTCTTCGTGATGCACTCGACCCAAAGGAAAGGTAACTACTAATGAGTTTTCTTGAGGTAAACAACTTAAGCGTCGAATTTAATACAGCAGACGGAATCGTTCGTGCAGTTAATAAAGTTAGTTTCTCTCTTGAAGAGGGAAAAATTTTAGCAATTGTTGGTGAGTCTGGAAGTGGAAAAAGTCAGACAGTTTTTGCGATGATGGGTTTGTTGGATCAAAATGGTCATGCCACTGGAAGTGTGAAATTTGAAGATCAAGAAATTCTTAACCTTTCTATTTCAGAGCTAAACCTTATTCGTTCTGAAAAGATAGCAATGATTTTTCAGGATCCGATGACTAGTCTTAATCCATATATGAAAGTCTCTGAGCAGATGGCTGAAGTCTTAATACATCACAAAGGATTGTCAAAAACTGACGCCATTAAGCAATCAATTAGTATGCTGGATGCGGTTCAAATACCTGAAGCTAGAAACCTCATTAGAATGTATCCCCATGAATTTTCAGGAGGCATGAGGCAGCGTGTAATGATTGCAATGTCTCTACTGTGTCATCCTAAATTGTTAATTGCTGATGAACCTACAACCGCTCTAGATGTTACAGTTCAAGCTCAAATAATGCATTTACTATCCGATATTCAAAAGGAGTTTGGCACCTCAATTATTTTAATCACCCATGATCTTGGTGTTGTTGCTGGCAACAGTGATGAGACTTTAGTAATGTATGGTGGTCAGGTTATGGAAATTGCTACAACTGAGCTTATCTATGCAAGTCCTACCCATCCATACACTCAAGGATTGATAAGTGCAGTTCCTCGACTTGACGACAACGCCGATAAACTAAAAACTATACAAGGCAATCCTCCAGATGCGATGTTGGACCCTGTAGGCTGCCCATTTTCCCCGCGCTGTAAATTTTCAAAAGACATTTGTACCACTCACACTCCAGAACTTCTTGAGACAGGAGAAAATAAACACTTCAGAGCCTGTCATGTAGCATTTGAGGAATTATTATGAATCATGAAACTATGATGCAAGTTGAAAACCTAAAGGTGCATTTTGATGTTTCTAGTGAAGGAGATATGCCTTGGACAAAACGAAAAAAATTACAGGCAGTAAATGGAGTTTCATTTGAATTAAAGTCAGGTGAAACGCTAGGCATAGTGGGTGAGTCAGGGTGTGGTAAATCGACCTTAGCTCGTGCAATTATTAGCATGGTTCCTGCTGAAACAGGAAGAGTTTTATGGTTCGGTAAAGACTTATTAGCACTTAAAAAAACAGAAATGAGAAAACACCGAAAAGAAATCCAAATGATCTTTCAAGATCCACTTGCAAGCCTTAATCCTCGAATGACTATTGGAGAGATTATTGCAGAACCCTTGAAAACACATTACCCTAAAACTTCAAAGGCAGATATTAAAGCAAGAGTTGGAGATGTAATGAATAAGGTTGGTTTATTAGAAAACCTTATTAATCGTTATCCTCATGAATTTTCTGGTGGCCAATGCCAACGTATCGGTATAGCGAGAGCTTTAATCTTAAAGCCTAAATTAATTATTTGTGATGAACCAGTTTCGGCGCTAGATGTTTCCATCCAGGCCCAGGTAATAAATCTACTAATGGACTTACAAAAAGAGATGGGCTTGACTCTAATATTTATCGCTCATGATTTAAGCATTGTGAAGCATATCAGTACCAAAATTATGGTTCTTTATATGGGCAATATAGTTGAGCTTGCTAAAAGTGAAGATATATATAATCATCCACGTCACCCTTATACCCAGGCGTTGATTTCTGCAGTTCCAATTCCAGATCCAAAAATAGAGAAAAACAAGGATTTAATTCTAATAGAAGGGGACTTACCATCACCGATAAACCCTCCATCAGGTTGTGTTTTTCGTACCCGTTGCAAAAAAGCGCAGGACATTTGTTCTCAGGAAAAGCCCGAACTCAAAAAAGCTGCAAGTAGTCATGAAGTTGCCTGCCACTTTAATGATTAACTACTTTAGAAAACGCATAAAAAATAAATGGCTACTCATTATCCTGCCCTTTATGTTTTTTCTTATAAAGGGGCTTATATGGTTGGCTATATTTTATGGCTTGTGGGACTTAATTAAGTCATTGTTTTAAATTTAGCTGTATTACAAATTTAGCTAATAAGGATACTTCGAAAAGGTAAAACTATTTAGTAGTTACCTGAGATAAAATCTCTTTCATACTCTTTTTATTGGTAAATATTTCCTCTTCTGTGAGGCCATCCATTTCGTGAGGAAAGACTAACCAGTCATCTGTTTCATGAATATAGTAATCTGGGACCATATCAATGATGTTTCTTTCGGGCTTATACCAAGGCATCGCCACACGAACATCGTGAGGTATATTTTTTCTTGCCCTCTCATTTAGAGTGTCTAGTATCGCTTTAATGCTTCTTCCTGAATCAAACACGTCATCAACCAAAAGCAGACTATCTTCAGCATTCATGTGACTAATAAGATAGTCTATGCCATGAACGCGTACCTCTTTTGATTGATTGTTTATGCCAATATACGAGGAAGTCCGAATAGCAATATGATCAGATTCATTACCCAGATAAGCCAGTATTTCTTGAATGGCAATGCCTACCGGGGTGCCGCCACGCCAAACACCCACAATAAAGTTTGGTCTGAAGCCACTATTATAGATATCCACACCGAGTTTAAATGAATCGAGAAGTAATTCTTCCGCTGTAATATATTTCTTTGTTATAGACATAATTTCATTCCGATTAATAATTATTTAATTATAAATTTATTTTATTTATATTTTAGTCAATTGACCATTCATTAATTTGCTTAACTAAGTGAGCTTTAGTTTTAGTATCTGCAAACGAGGATTCCATAGCCATGCGAGAAATGTAAAGTAGCTGTTTTAAATCGAGATTAAAGTGTTCAGCTCCATTTTGATACTCTTTACCGACACTGGTATTAAAAAACGGTGGATCGTCTGAGTTTAGGCTGACACTAATTCCTGCTTCAAGAATATGATTTAGAGGATGACTTTTCCAGTCAGGATACAAAGCCAAAGCCAAATTACTTCCCGGACAGATTTCTAAAGATATTTTACGATTTGCCAAGGTTTTAATTAATTCACTGTCCTCAGCGCTTCGAACACCGTGGCCGATTCGGCTTATCATTGGTAGATGATTAATTACATCCCATACACTTTCGGAACCACATACTTCACCCGCATGAACAGTGCAAGGATAGCCAGCATCGATGGCAATTTGAAAAGCGGGAGTAAAATCTGATGCAACGTATTGGGATTCATCTCCACCCATACCAAAACCGACAATATAGGGGTGTGGCTCATCGACCATGAGTTGTGCAATTCTTACCGCCTGCTGTGGCCCTAGATGACGGACACAAGTGACGATAATACGTCCTATAATGCCAAACTCTCTTTCAGCATCATCAATCCCTTGAGCACAGCCTGACAAAACATCTTCATAACTCATACCCATTTCAGCAGCGTGGTCTGGAGAAATAAATGTTTCAGCATAAATCGTTCCCTCAAGTGCACAGGATTTAAGGTAATCATAGGTAATCTCTCGATAGTCTTTGCTGTACTGCAGACAAGAACTTACTTCGTCGTAAGCTTGCAAAAAAGTGACAAAGTCATCCCAGGCAAAGTCTCCTTGTGGAGTAAATAAACCATCCCTCAGCTTTATGTTATTGCGTTTTGCAATCTGTTTAACTAATGAAGGCTGGATGGTTCCCTCGAGATGACTATGGAGTTCAACCTTAGGTATTTGACGGATTTTTTGACGTATTAATTTCATCTGTATTTATCAGTTCTACATTAATTGACAGCTCTTACCATGCGGCAACGGATCTATCTCTAAATGATTAGCTATTGTTTGACCCATATCAGCAAAGCTAGATCTTTCGCCTAAGTTATTATTTTTCACTTGATTTCCATAAAATACTACCGGTACATGTTCACGAGTATGGTCACTACCTGGCCAAGTTGGGTCGCAACCATGATCGGCAGTAATAAGTACCAGGTCATCATTACTTAATAGGCTCTCAATTTCAATTATACGTTTATCGAGCTGTTCCAAAGCCAACGCATAGCCCGCAACGTCACGTCGGTGTCCAAACTTAGTATCGAAGTCTACTAAGTTGACAAATATTAATCCTTCTTGAACTAGCTTCATTTGTAACAATAATTGATCTATCAATGCCATGTTATCAGAGCCTTTAACAGTATAACTAACGCCTTGATTAGAAAAAATATCGGCAATTTTTCCTACCGAAACAACCTGACCACCGGCAGCTTGAATAAAATCTAATAAAGTTAGGCCATTGGGAGGGGTGGTTAAGTCACGACGGTTAGCAGTACGCTCAAAATCATCACTACAAGTGCCAATAAATGGCCTTGCAATAACACGCGTAATATCCAATGGGTCAACAAGACGCTTGGCTACTTTGCATAGTTCATAAAGACGCTCCAAGCCAAAAGATTGTTCATGTGCGGCAATCTGAAATACTGAATCAGCAGATGTGTAACAAATAGGAAAACCGGTTTCCAAGTGTTGTTCACCAAACTCTTTGATGACTTCTGTGCCGGAGGCATGCTTGTTCGCTAAGGTGCCGCTAATTTGACCTTGAGTTATGAGGTTCTGAAGTAGCGATGAAGGAAAGCAGTTTTCTTGGCTTGGAAATGTCCCCCACTCAAAAGGAACCGGCAAGCCACAAATTTCCCAATGACCACTTGGAGTGTCTTTGCCGGCACTTACTTCACGGGCGTAACCATAAGCGCCTTGAGGAGTAACACTAGCCACAGGCAAAGGTTTTCCACGACTGGCATTAGCTGCAGCTCCTAGACCCCACCTAAGTAAATTAGGTATGTTTAGTGGCCCTTGGCGTTGACTATTGTCTGCATTACCGTCAGCGCAAGCTTCAGCAATATGGCCTAGAGTGTCTGCACCGTTATCGCCATATCGATGAGCATCAGCACTTGAACCTAAGCCTAAGGAGTCGAGTACTAAAATGATTGCTCGCTTCATGATCCTTTCTCTTTGTTGGATGATAATATTTCATACACCAGAGGTGATTTTTCAGGAGGGTTTTCACTGAATTGTATGGTTGAGGGTAATGTTTGTTGCAAATACTGGACTTGATCAACATTACGAACATGTGCATAGGCTAAAGGTTGTCCAGTATCGATCCACTGACCGATATTCACGATATCGGTCAAACCTACGCCATGATCTATTGAGTCACTGGCCTTCGTACGTCCAGCCTTCAGGTGTATCATATTTAAACCAATGGCGCGAACATCCATCTTAGTTATGTAGCCAGAAGATTTCGATAATATAGGGTTAATAATTGGCATTGGGACTAAGTAGTCATCGGTTTTTTCCAATAAATCTATAGGGCCTCCTAGCGCATGGATCATTTGTCCAAATACCTGTGCTGCCTGACCTGAAAATAAAGCCTCTTGGGATTTCGTTCTAGCAGCTACTAGATCAGATTCGATGCCACTCAACTGTAGCATTTGTGCAGCCAGTTCGAGTGTTAGTTGCAGTAAGCGTTCATTAGCCTTTTCTGGTTCAATCAAAAACTCGATACATTCTTGTACTTCGGTAGCATTACCCACGTTATAGCCTAATACCTGATCCATGTCCGTGATTAGGCAACGGGTTGGAACACCCGCACTGCTTGAGACATCTGCAATACTCTGGGCCAACTCTTGAGCCATACTGTAGTCTGCGGCAAAAGCACCATTTCCGGTCTTGATATCCATCACCAAGGCATCAAGTCCAGATGCAAGCTTTTTAGACAGTATAGATGCGGTAATTAAGTCTATAGACTCTATTGTAGCAGTCACATCTCGAGTGGCATAAAAGCGCTGATCGGCTGGCGCTAATTTATCAGTTTGACCAATAATAGCGCAGCCCACTTTCTGTACCAATGCTCGAAATTTGGTGTTATCTGGAGCGCCGTTGTAGCCTGGAATACTTTCTAGCTTGTCCAAAGTTCCACCGGTATGTCCCAAACCTCTCCCAGATATCATAGGAACGTAGCCACCACAGGCTGCAACAATAGGTGCAAGCATCAAGCTGACTTTGTCTCCCACTCCTCCAGTAGAGTGTTTATCGACAACAGGACCGTCGAGATCTAAATCATGCCATTTAAGTATTTCGCCTGAATGCATCATGTGTTGCGTTAAACTGACACGCTCCTCCATGCTCATTCCACAGTGAAATACTGCCATGGCAAACGCTCCTAACTGAGCATCAGTAAGACTTTCATCACTAATACCCTGCACTAAAAAACCGATCTCTGAATGGTTTAAACTTAGTCCGTCACGTTTTTTACGAATTAGCTCTTGTGGTAAGAATTTTTCACTCATAAATCTACCAGTTAGTCACCGTATGGTGTCCAAATATTTTTCACTTCTGTGGCGTTACGCAGAAATTCTAAACCTTCGCCTTGTTGAGGGTCCAGCCAATCCCGATCGCCTTCCTGATGAACCCATAAACGCTTTAAGTCAGCAGCACTAGTAGTCTCAACTTTGGCAACCGTTTCGTCGTCAGACCAACACCAAATTCCATCTACTTCGGCGTGACCAGCTAATTGATCAGCTAATTCACTCTTGTTGCCAGTTACTATATTTATCACCCCAGGAGGAATATCTGAGGTTTCAAGTGTTTGAACTAATTCCAAAGCGACACCAGCATAGCGCTGACTAGGAATTAAAACAACTCGGTTACCCATAGCTATAGCAGGTGCAACCAAAGATATTGTGCTTAACAAGGGCTTTTCTTCAGGAGCGATTTGTGCCAATACTCCGATGGCTTCAGGTAAAGCCATTGTTACGCCACGATAAGGTGCATTATGAACAGCGCCATCATATTTATCGGACCATGCTGCATAGCTAAATAGTCGACTCAAGCTGGCATTAAATTCAGTTTTTGCCTCTTTTTTGGTGATTCCACACAAATCTTGTAAGCGCTTTATCCATTCAGACTCGCGCAGTGCTAAGTTTTCAGCCAGAAAATAGATAATTTGAGCTCTAACATGGCCATTTTGGGCACTCCAAGAATTGGCTTTAATTGCTGCACTTACTGCATTTCGAATATCTTTACGGTTACCTGAACCAACCAAACTTGCTAAACTACCATCGGCCTTGTAAGTGGCAATGCTGTGGCCACCATCTGGTCTTACCTGTTTACCACCAATATAGAATTTTAAGGTGCGGTCAATAGTTTCATTGCTACTTGGTTGTTGCTTTGCGGTGACAGGTTTTAAGCTTTTACTAGGGGTTAAGGATTTTGGTTTAAGGTACTCAAAAAGCCCTTCCTTGCCACCTTCGCGACCAAATCCAGATTCTCTTACTCCGCCAAAACCGCAAGAAGCATCAAATTGATTGTGGCAGTTAATCCAGATTACTCCAGCCTTAAGCTTTGGAGCCACATCCATAGCACGATTAATATTTTCACTCCAAACACTTGCTGCTAAGCCGTAGCGGCTATTATTAGCCAAAGCGACAGCCTCAGTTTGAGTGCGGAAAGTCATTGATACTAATACAGGTCCAAAAATTTCTTCTTGAGCTAGAGGGTGGCTTGCATCGATCTCAGTAATAAGACTTGGCGGGTAATAATTTCCTTCAGATTGGCCATCATAAGCTTGGAAAAGTTCACCACCTTGTTGGAGACCTTGTTGTACCATCTGATCAACCCTCTGGTATTGAGTTTGACTTACTAAACTTCCCAAGTCAGTTGATTTATCTAATGGCAAGCCTAAGCGTAATTTTTGAATACGTTTTTTGATTTTGGAGTGCAATTTATCTGCAACTTTTGCTTGTACTAACAATCTTGACCCTGCACAACATACCTCACCTTGATTAAACCAGATAGAGTCAACTAAGCCTTCAACAGCAGCATCTAAATCAGCATCTTCAAAAACCACGAAAGCTGACTTGCCACCAAGCTCTAAAGTTAGTTTCTTACCTTGACCTGCAGTACTCTGTCTTATTGATCGACCTACCGCTGTTGATCCAGTAAAGGCAACCTTGTCAACTCCCTTGTGAGCAGCCAGCGATGCACCTACATCGCCAGCACCATTGACGATATTAACGACACCAGAAGGGACGCCAGCTTGTTCACACAAATGAGCAAAGAACATAGCAGTGATAGGTGTTTGTTCAGCTGATTTAAATACAATCGTGTTGCCCATTGCAATAGCAGGGGCGATTTTCCATGCCAACATTAATAAGGGGAAATTCCAAGGTACAATTTGTGCTGCTACTCCAATCGGTTCATAGCTAGAAAGCTCTTGTTCTTGAAGTTGTGCCCAGCCAGCATGGTGATAGAAATGTCGAATAACCAAGGGTATATCAATGTCCCGACTTTCGCGAATTGGTTTGCCGTTATCTAGGGTTTCTAAGACCGCGGTTAAACGTGTATGTTTTTGTAATAAACGTGCCAACGCATAGAGTACTTTAGCCCTTCCATGTCCACCCAATGCTTGCCATTTAGGTTGAGCTTTTCGGGCAGCAGTCACTGCCGCATCTAATTGAGAAGAGTTGGCTACTTCAATGTGGGCCAGTAGTTCGCCATTTGAAGGATTATTACTAGCGATCAACTCTGCATTTTTTCGTTTATCAAACTTACCATTGATAAATTGTCCAAATCGACGACCATGCTTTTCGAGCCATTTTTGCGCTTCAGTGCTACTTTCTAGAGCTTGGCTATAATCAAGTTGTTCAAAAGATTTTAATAATGTCATGGGTTAATCCTATGTTAAAGGGTGTCGGTAAGAAGCTGAATAATAACCACTAGAAAAATGATCAAGCTGACGTTCAATATCACCCAGTAAGCTAGATGCACCAAATCTAAATAGGTCTGGCTCCAACCAGCGTCGTCCCAGTTCTTCTTTAATCATGGTCATGTAAACTAACGCTGTCTTGCTGTCACTGATACCACCTGCTGCTTTGAAACCAATACGGCAACCAGTCTCTTCATAAAAATTGCGAATCATACGAGCCATCACTAAACTCACTGGCAAGGTTGCATTGACAGGCTCCTTTCCAGTAGATGTTTTGATGAAGTCAGCTCCGGCCATCATGCAAACCTGAGCAGCTTTGGCAATGTTACTAAGGTTCCCTAGCTCGCCGGTCGCTAAAATAGTTTTCATGAGTGCTGTGCCACACTTCTCACGGAAATCTTTAACTTCTTTGTATAGCGCCTTCCAATTGCCCTCTAAAACGTGACGGCGGCTTATCACTATATCGATCTCATCTGCACCAGAAGAAACTGAATATTCAATTTCTTGCATCCTTAAGGGTAGGGGAGAGAGCCCTGCAGGAAAACCAGTAGATACGGCAGCTAATTTCACTTCTGAGTCTTTTAGGGCTTTCTTTGCAGCAGCCAACATATCATGGTAAACGCAAACTGCAGCTACACTTATTTCAAGAGATTCGACAGCTAAATCCTTTTTTAAGTTAGGGTTTAAGGGTTGCTTAGCTTTACTGCAAAGACGTCGAACACGAGCTTCGGTATCATCACCGGACAATGTTGTCAGATCAATCAAGGTGATAGCTTTGAGTAACCATGCCGCCTGTTGTTGTTTTTTAATACTGCGGCGTACTCCATAGTTCGCACATCGACGCTCTATAGCACTTCGATTGATAGAGATATTGGCAATCTTACCTTTCTGAAATTCGACACCTAGGTTACGCTTAATATTGGACTCACCATTAGGGTAATCTTCTACTTCCATTCTTGGATAAGAAATAACTTTTTTGTCATCCTCAGCGAATTTTTTGTTAACAACCGAGTCTTCAGTATTTAGCTTGTTAGTCTTCATTTAAAATATTATTGGCCTTTAAGGTAGGCAATCAGTAAACACTCTACAGTATCTGCAGCCTGGCTTGCAAAAGAAATCGTTTGTTCGTGACTAAGAGCTGTTTTACTCATACCTGCTGCATAGTTAGTAATCACTGAAAGGGCACACAAAGATAGGCCTTGATGACGAGCGAGAATGACCTCTGGGACGGTCGACATACCAACCGCATCTGCACCTAAAGTTTTGAGAGCGCGAATTTCTGCAGGCGTTTCGAATTGCGGGCCACTCATCCAGGCATAAATACCTTCATGTAAATTAATATCATTAGCTTTAGCTGCAGAGCGCATAGCATCATTCAAGTCATGACTGTAAGCCTCACTCATGTCTACAAAACGTTGATTGCTTTCAACACCAAATAACGGTGAAACACCGGTCATATTAATGTGATCAGTTATCAGCATTACGCTTCCCGGAGTGGCATTAGAATTTAAACTTCCGGCAGCATTAGTGATGACTAAAGATTGGCAACCCATAACATTAAGGGTTTTAATAGCTACAGCCATTGTATCGGCCTTGCCTTTTTCATAATAGTGAGCCCGTCCTTGCAGAATTGCAATATCGGTACCGCTAACTTGACCTAACAATAGCTTACCTGCATGACCGCCTACACCGGCGACAGGAAATCCTGGCAATTCATCAAAGTCAATACTGGCAACAACCTCAACATGGTCACAAAATTGACCCAATCCAGAACCTAGTATTAAGCCCACCTGAGGTCTGAAACCCTTTGCAGATTTGCTAATAACTTTAATACAGTCTTCAACCTGACTCATGGCAAATGCTCTGGTCCGAATGAATTAGGCAACAAGTCAGCAAGAAGTAATCGCTGTTGTACGCCGCTAGGGGAAGACAAGATAACTTGTGTATTGATGTCAGAAAATTCTCGTATGCGTTGACGACAGCCACCACAGGGACAACCGCCTTGATCATTTTGACTCATAACATAAATCATTTTGATGTTCTTTTCACCTGCAATCACCATTGACGCGATGGCCGCTGTTTCTGCACAGTGTCCTTCTGGATAGCTTGCATTCTCAACGTTACAACCGCTATAAGTGTTTCCCTTGTCAGTAACCACTAAAGCACCCACAGGGTAATTAGAGTAGGGCGCGTAAGCCTTATTCATGGCTTCTTTTACTAATGCAATATAGTTATCTTCATGCATACCTATAACTCCTTAATATAAGGTTCTCCAACGGCCTTAGGCGGTATTGCTCTCCCAATAAAACCAGCCAACAAGATGACGGTTAATAGGTAAGGAGTAGCCTCAATAAACTGCACTGGAACTTCACCAATACCGGGAATAACTACACTTTGCAAGCGGTCCTCTAAAGCTTTTAGAAAACTAAATAAAAAACACGCAGATAGGACTGTATATGGACGCCATTTTCCGAATATTAAAGCAGCCAAAGCAATAAATCCTGCTCCTGCAGTCATTTCTTTTGTGAACTGAGCGTTGTGGGCTGTGGCAATATATGCGCCTCCGATGCCACATAAAATTCCACCTATTAGTAATGCCTTATAGCGCAATCTATCAACAGACAAACCCGCAGTATCGACAGCTTTAGGATTCTCACCTACGGCTCGTAGACGTAACCCGAATCGGGTTCGGTATACAACCCACCAGACCAGTGGAACTATTAGAAGAGATAAATAAACCAAAATGTTGTGACCACTAATCAGTTCTCTATATATATCTCCTAAAATTGGAATATAGTCAATAATATCAACACCTGGCAATGTAATAGAAAGAAATCTTTCATCATTTGCAAGAGCGGGCGTCTGTCCTCCTTGCTTGAACCATGCCAAACCCAAAACCATCGTCAGCCCTGACGCCATTATATTGATGGCTACACCGCTCACAATTTGATTTCCTTTGTGGGTAATGGTGGCAAAACCATGAACCATAGCAAAAATACAGGAGGCTATAATCGCTGCACCCAAACCAATCCATGGTGATCCAAATACTGAAGCTGCTGCAGCAGAAATAAAGGCTGCGATTAGCATTTTTCCTTCTAAGCCAATATCAACAACACCAGAACGTTCGCTAAATAATCCTGCCATAGATGCAAATATGAGAGGTGTACTGTACCTTAATGTGGCATCTAAAGTATTTAATAGAAATTCATTCATTCGCTTACCTCTACAGGAGCTAAAAAGCGAACCAACCAGGGTTTATATATATACTCCAAGGCACCACAAAAAAGTATCACTAAACCCTGCATAACAACCACTATGTGTCGAGAAACGTTTGGCAGCTCAAAGGCTAGCTCCATCCCTCCTTGATATAGCATGCCAAACAATAATGCAGCGACTAGGATGCCTGCTGGATGGTTTCGACCCATTAATGCCACTGCTATACCACCGAACCCATAGCCATATTGGAAATCCAACATCAGACGATGCTGATAACCTAACAGTTCATTTACAGCGACTAAGCCTGCTAAGGCACCAGAAATACACATAGTTATGACAATAACTTTTTTCGGTTTAATTCCACCATACACTGCTGCAGTAGTGTTTTTTCCTGTGGCACGTATGGCGTAACCCCAGCGAGTATGCCAAAGGAAAATCCACACCAATAGTGAGAAAAGTAACGCCAGCACTATTGATAAATTTAAAGGTGAAGGGGCTATCTTGTAACCTATTCCAGCGAAAACGTCATGAATAAATGGCAGCCATGCTGTTTCAGGAAACATCTTGCTTTGAGGGTTCATTTGTCCAACTTCACGTAGTACGTGAACACACATATAGACCATCAAAGCGGAAGCTATGAAATTAAACATGATCGTGGTGATGACTATATGACTTCCTCTATAAGCTTGCAGGTAACCTGGCACGATAGCCCACAAGGCGCCAAATAGTAAGCTACCCATAATGCTTGCAGGGATAACAACCCAAGGACTTATACTCGGATCGAAAGCTAAGACTGCCAGAGCAACACCGAGTCCACCAACATAGGCCTGTCCTTCTCCGCCAATATTGAATAACCCTGCATGAAATGCAACAGCAACAGCTAAACCGGTAAAAACAAAGTTGGTAGCGTAATACAGAGTGTAACCAACCCCTTCTTCGTAACCAAGAGTGCCGTGAATAACAATTTTGGCAGCTTCAATAGGGTCCACATTAATAAACACAAAAACGATAGCGATGGCAGCAAATGCAGTTAAGACATTAAGTAGTGGCAACATCAGACCATTAATCCAGGCTAGACGAGTATCACGAGTCATGACTGTACCTCTTGGTTTGTTTCTGATGAAGTCAGTGCGTTGGCCATCATCAAGCCTAGGGTTCGTTCTTCGGCATCTCTCGCATCCACATTGCCGGTAATTTGTCCATCACACATCACAATGATACGATCACTGAGCGACATAATTTCATCTAATTCAACAGAGACTAGAACAACAGCTTTACCTGCATCTCGCATAGCAATAATTCTCTTACGAATAAATTCAATGGCGCCAATGTCGACTCCACGGGTCGGCTGACCAATAATTAAGACTTCAGGATCGCGTTCGAATTCTCGAGCTACAATGAGCTTTTGTTGGTTACCACCCGAAAAATTAGACGATTTTAGACTAGGGTTTGCTGGACGCACATCAAAGGCAGACATTAAGGATTCACAGTTTTTCCTTACCAATGCTTTTTTAAGCCATAATCCTTGATTGAGATGTTCGTCATTGTGATAGCCTAGGAGTGCTGATTCACTAGCACTAAATTCAGTAATCAAACCCATCCTTTGACGATCTTCTGGTACATGCGCTATACCCAATTCACGCAATATTCGGGGTCCAAGATGATTCTTAGAAGTTATGATTTTACCAAAGACTTCAATACTGCCTCCAGTCAAAGGCAAAATACCAGTTAAAGCTTTCAATAGCGTCCCTTGACCATTTCCGGTAACACCGGCAATCCCAAGAACTTCACCAGAACAGACTTCAAAACTGACATCTGAAACACGTTCAATACCATGTTCGTTTGAGATATGTAGGTTTTTTACTTTCAGTACTGGTGAGCCACTTTTTGATTCTGATTTATCTATATTTAGCAACACTTTTCGGCCGATCATTAATTCGGCTAGCTCTTCAGAACTGGTTTCATTTGTTTGTCGATGCGCTACCATTTTTCCATCACGCATGACTGAAACTTGGTCTGTGATGCTTATAATTTCGCGGAGTTTATGAGTAATTAAAATGATGGTTACGCCTTGCTCTTTTAGTGCACTAAAGATACGAAAAAGCTCATCTGTTTCTTGGGGTGTTAGTACACCTGTGGGTTCATCCAAGATTAGAATCTTAGCGCCTTTATATAAACCCTTGAGAATTTCAACTCTTTGTAGTATCCCTACGGATAGTAATTCAACGGGTGTATCTAGATCGACCTCCAGACCATATTCAACACCGAGGCGTGTAAGCTCTTTGCGAGCTTTTTCTAAGCTTTCTGAGATTAAGGCGCCACCCTCAGTTCCTAAAATGACGTTTTCTAGTACAGTAAAGTTTTCAACTAGCATAAAGTGCTGATGAACCATACCAATACCCGCGTCGATAGATTGACGTGAGCTAGTAAATTTGCAATCTTTCTCAAAGACTTTAATGTGCCCTGAGTCTGCCTGATAAAAGCCGTACAAAATACTCATCAATGTTGATTTACCGGCGCCATTCTCGCCTACAATGCCATGGATAGTTCCAGTCTTAACAGTCAGAGATACTTTGTCATTGGCATGAACGGCACCAAAGTGTTTGTCTACATCGATTAGTTCAATCGCTACATGAGAATTATCCATAGTTGTAATTCTAAACTAAATACAATAATATTTTATAGTCGTACATATAATACATCCGACCCTAAGGTCGGATGTATTAATGGAAAAAACTAGTAGTTAGATTGGGCAGCTACTATCCGCCATGTAATCATGTACTACAATGTCGCCAGCAATAATTGCGTCTCTGGCTTCATTTACGCGTGCTTCCATTTCTGCAGTGATCATGTCACGGTTGTACTCGTCTAGAGCCCAACCAACACCATCCTCAGCAAGTCCTAGAATTCTAAAGCCAGCTTCCCAGGTACCATTGTTTGCTGCTTCATAGCTATCATAAGCGGCTTCTCCTACTCTCTTTAACATAGAAGTTAGCATAGTGCCAGGTTGCATCCAGTTCTGATTTGAGTCAACACCGATAGCCAGAACACCTGCATCGGCAGCGGCTTGATAGACGCCAGAACCTGTGCCACCTGCAGCTGCATAGACCACATCAGCTCCATTTTGGATCTGGGTACGGGTCAATTCACCACCTTTAGATGGGTTACCAAATGCTGCCGGAGTTGAGCCTGTCATATTAGCAAGCACATTCATAGAGCTATCTTGCCAATTAACACCTTGTTTGTAGCCACACTCAAAGCGGCTAATCAAAGGAATATCCATACCACCGACAAAACCTACAGTGCCAGTCTCGGAATTCATGGCTGCCAACACACCGACAAGGAAGGAGCCTTCATGCTCTTTGTATAACACGTTCTGAACATTAGGTAATCCTACAACCATATCAATTAAAGTGAATTTTGTATCCGGATAAGCTTCAGCAGCGGCTTGCACCGCATTAGCCATGGCAAAACCAACAGCGACGATAGGTTCATATCCACGTGAAGCGAGCTTCTTCAAGCTTTGCTCGACTTGAGCAGCGTTTGTAGGCTCAAGTTCTGTAACAGCAATACCAGTATCATTCATATACTTAGTTATTCCTACAAATACAGCTTCATTGAAAGATTGGTCGTTCTTACCGGCAATGTCGTATACTACGGCAGGCTTAATATCAGCTTGCGCTATAGACGCGGATAAGACAAATGCGCCAGCAATCAAAGCCAGACTTGTTTTTTTAATTAACTCACCTAATCGTGAGCTTTTCGTGTGTTTCATGTTTACTCTCCTTAGTTTATGTTATCTATTTTTATCTTACCTTATAGTTATAAAATTTTCAGAAATCCATCATAAAGAAAGACGGATAAAAATTCTTCTGTGTTTAACTTGGGGTTTTGGAATTTTTAAACAAATACCCGAGTTGTAATCATTATATTCCTGTCTATAATTTTTTGTCAAAAAAATTATGTAAAAAATTATAAATTTCTAAATACTAGACTTAAAATATTGTGTACAATAATTGTTAACAATATTGACTATTTAAATTTATAGGCCTACAATAGCGTTATTATTCATTCTTAAGATAAATATGAAAGACTATGAGTACAACTTTAAGCACAAGTTCTGACGATGTTGTAGAGGTTATCTTTGAAGCAATACTAAAGAAGAGACTCAACCCTGGAGTTAAGTTATCTGAAATTTCTTTACAAGAAGAATTTGGATATAGTCGTGCAGTGATTAGGCAAGGTTTTGATAGGCTAGTTGATTCGGGTGTTTTAATACACAAAAAGAATCAAAGCGTTCGTGTTGCTTGTCCAACGGAACAAGAAACTAAACAAATCTATGAGGCAAGGAAAGCCATAGAGACTGGTGTCATTATGATCCTGGTAGAAAAATATCACAACAAGCAACTCAACTTGACTGAAGTTGATTCTTTAGTTTCCAAAGAGAAGCAGTTGCATGATTCTGCAGAACTTGCAAAGCTCACTAGATTGTCATGCGATTTTCATTTAACTTTGGCTGAGTTGTGTGACAATAAGTATCTAGTTGAAAGCTTAAAACCATTAATTCCTCTGAGCGCCCTTGCTGCTTCTGTATATGCTGACCGTGAATCAAATTTTTGCTCTTTTGCTGAACACCAAGAGCTCATTGAGGCCATTAAAAGTAATAATCTAAAGAAGGCAAGTGAAGCAATAAATGTTCATTTAGATCACTGCGTACAGTCACTAAACTTTGGTGTTCAAGTCAAGACAAAAAATAGTTATAGCCATATATTTAATTAGAGAAAGATATGAACAAAAAATTAATCGAAAGTCTTAATCTTTACCCACGCAATATGACCGGTTATGGAAGCGGTTCAATTCATCCTCAGTGGCCGAATAAGGCTCGTGTTGCATTGCAGTTCGTTCTTAACTATGAGGAGGGCGGTGAAAACTGCGTACTTCACGGTGACAAAGCTTCAGAGGCGTTCCTGTCAGAGATAGTGGGAGCCAAGCCCTATGATGGAGTGAGACATATGAGTATGGAGTCCTTGTATGAATATGGTTCAAGAGTTGGAGTGTGGAGAGTGCTACGTCTTTTCAGAGAATTTGAGATTCCTATTACTGTTTTTGCAGTGGCAGTGGCAATTGCGCGTAACCAGGAACTAGCAGACTATTTAGTTGATGAAGGTTATGACATTTGTGCGCATGGTCTTCGCTGGATAGATTATCAGTTTATTGATGAAAAAACAGAACGTGAACATATCAAAAACTGCTTATCTTTGTTAACAGATTTTTTAGGTAAACGTCCACTCGGTTGGTATACCGGTAGAAATAGTCCAAACACCAGAAGGCTGGTAATTGAAGAGGGAGGTTTTTTGTATGACAGTGACAGCTATGACGACGATTTACCTTATTGGGTTGAAGGTAAAAGTGAAAAAGAAAAGCATTTAGTTATTCCATATACTCTTGATGTTAACGATATGAGGTTTGCTACTCCACAGGGATTTAATTCAGGTGACCAGTTCTTTAACTACCTCAAGGACAGCTTTGATGCGCTGTATTTGGAAGGAGAAACACACCCTAAAATGATGTCCGTAGGTATGCATGCACGTATCTTAGGGAGGCCCGGTCGAATTATGGCAATGAGAAAGTTTTTGGCATACGTTAGAACTTTTGATGACGTCTGGTTTTGTACCCGAAAACAAATAGCCGACCATTGGTATGAAAGTTTTTAACAAAAACGATAGCTATGAAATTACCTACTGATTTAGCTAAACACTCTTCAAAAGAATTTATAGAAACTTTTGAAAATGTATATGAGCACTCGCCATGGATTGTAGAGCAAGCCTTGAAGCCAGTTTTAGCAAAAAATGAATACAACTGTTTAGAGGTGTTTCATCAACTTTTGTGTGAAATTATGTTGCAAGCGAACAGCGATTTGCAGGACAATTTAATTCTGTCGCATCCAATGTTGGCTGGCAAAAAAGCGCAAAACAATGAACTCACGGATTTTTCGACAACTGAACAAAAATCTGCAGGACTAAATGACTGTAATGACAGTGAAATTAAGCTTTTTGAAGAACTTAACCGTCAATACTTTATAAAGTTTAATTTCCCTTTTATTATGGCAGTTAAGGAAAAAAATAAATCTGAAATATTGACGAGCTTTAAAAGCCGACAGGAAAATACTGTCTCTCAAGAAAGGTTAAATGCTTTGAGCGAGATTAACAAAATTGCCTGGTTAAGAATTAAGGAAATCTATGGATTATGAAGGACAAATGAATGTCACAAGTAGTGACTTTGGGAGCAAGGTAATTTATTGTAGTGATGAATTTTTTGCTGACTCTTGTCGAATGCTACAAAACAACGAAGCGGTTTTTGTTGAGGACAAGTATGATGAGCATGGCAAGTGGATGGATGGTTGGGAGACCCGACGTCGGCGTGATGGCAAAAATGATTTTTGTTACATCAGGCTTGGTTCAAAGTCAGTCATTAATGACTTTAATATTGATACCAGTTACTTTACAGGTAATTTTGCTCCTGCAATCTCTATATTGGGTTGCTGTGTAGCAGGAGGCATTACTGATGACAGAGTTGTCGATGGGTCGGCAGTAGATGAATGGTTTGACTTGCTAGCCAAGGAAAAATTAACCGGAGATTCAAGTAATATTTTTTCTTCTAATTCTCTCAAGCCAGTCACCCACCTTAAGGTAACCTTGTACCCTGATGGCGGTATAGCCAGGCTTAGAGCATATGGTAGTGTTTGGTCTGACGGCAATACATATGAAGTTAAGGGTACCAATGTAATTGCTAAGGAAAGTGGAGCAAAAGCGGTTTTTGCAAATGATGAGCATTTTGGCTGTTTAAGTAATATTCTTGAAAAACATGAACCAATCAATATGGCAGATGGCTGGGAGACAAGGCGACGACGTGAGCCTGGAAATGACTGGGGAATTGTTGCACTTGCAAAACCAGCAACAGTAGATGAGATTGTGATTGATACAAAATTTTTTAAAGGCAACTATCCAGACACGTTTTCTATTTGTACGGCCAACATTCACGAGCCTGATGACAAAGCATTAATAGAACAAAGCAATTCCTGGGATCAACTGATTGGCAGAAAAAAACTGGAAATGAACCAAGTACATGTCTTTAAGAAGAGTGAATTATTACACCAAGATCCAATCACTCATATCCGCATTGACATTTTTCCTGATGGAGGAATTGCCCGATTAAAACTTATTGGAAACTTTATCAATCATGAATAATTTAATCCTTACTCCAGAAGCCCTGACGGCTGAAAACTTTAGCCAATTTGGTCAAGTAATTAGCTGTGAACAGAAAGATTTCTTAGCCATTAATAACGGCTATGCAAAAAAATATCCAGACCTAGCGACAATAGACACTCAGGAGGATGGCGGAACAACAGCAGTTCATATTTTTGTAGCCAAAAAGAGACAATTTCCTTTACAAATCAAAATGTTAGAGAAACATCCTTTTTTCAGTCAAACCTTTATACCTAAAGACAATCAACCCTTTTTGGTAGTCGTTGCACCGGCCTCTGATGAGCCAAATATTGAAGATATAAGGGCCTTTATTAGTAACGGTGAGCAGGGCGTAAATTATTCACGTGGGGTTTGGCATTTCCCTCTAATTAGTGTCAAAGATGACACTCAATTTATAGTTATTGATAGAAAGCATGATATCGATTCTGACGACATAGAGCAATGTATCGTTCATCCTATAGAGGATTCTAACATTACATTAGAGTTCAGCTTATGATGAAAATATATCTATTTGACTGGATAAGCTTGTCGTTAAAGTTGTTCCACATTGTCGTGGGTATTGCGTGGATTGGAGCTTCTTTTTATTTTAATTGGCTAGAAAATAAGCTTAATCGAGTCGGCAATAGAGATGAAATTGATGGCCATCTATGGGCAGTTCATGGTGGTGGCTTCTATTACCTAGAAAAATACAAAAAATATCCAGAAAATTTACCAGAACCATTGCATTGGTTTAAGTGGGAAGCTTATTTCACTTGGATATCTGGAATATTGCTATTGTCACTCATTTATTACTTCAATGCTAGTACCTATTTATTGAGTTCTGATAGCTCTATGCTGCCTTCTTATGGAGTAGGTTTGAGCCTTTTAGGGTTGCTGGCAATTTGGCTTGTATATGACCTCTTGTGTAAATCGAAATTAGTGGATAAACCGACTATTTTTATAGGGACTTTGTTTCTCATTATTACCTTGAGCGCTTATTTATATAGCTACATCTTTAATCCCCGAGCAGTCTATATGCAGATTGGTTCGATGATTGGAACCATCATGGTGGCAAATGTTTTTTTCGTTATTATTCCTGTACAAAAAAAATTGGTGACCGCCTGCATAGATAAAACCCAGGTCAGTAGAGAGTTAGGATTGAAGGGCTATATCCGTTCTCGACACAACAACTATTTCACCCTTCCTGTAGTGTTTACGATGATAAGCATTCACTATCCTGGAGTGTATAGTGGTTCCTATGGTTGGCTAGTATTGATAGCCATCATGGGTATTTTGGTATTGATACGTCACTATTTCAATTTAAGGGGGGTGGGGCAGGCAACAAATAGTTTGATTGGTCTAATAATATTGGCAATAATAGTGCTGGTTTTTGCTCTGGCACCAAGTCAAAATAAGTCAGAAATTCAGCAAATGGTGAGTATTAGTGAAGTAAAAAGTATCATTGATAGGCGCTGTACTAGTTGTCACTCTGACAACCCAACTGACGATGTCTTTGTCGTCGCCCCGAGTGGCTTTATGTTGAATACAGAAGAGCAGATTATTGCCAGCAAGAATCTAATTTATCAACGCACAGTGGCAACTAATTCTATGCCGTTTAATAACAAAACCAATATGACTGAAACTGAAAGAGAGAAATTAAAGGTTTGGTTTGAGGGAGAGTAATGACAGACTATAACCTATACCGTGGCTCAATCTTTCACTGCATTGAAGATGCTAGCAATGTTAAACCTGTTTACTTCCCAGATGGTTTAATGGTTGTTAGTGGAGGAAGAATTGTTGAAGTCGGCGAATACTCTAAGCTCTCTGTTAGGTTTAGCTCTGGAAATCCTATAGTTCACTTCAAAGATAGCTTGATTATGCCTGGATTCATTGATTCTCACATCCATTATCCACAATACAAAGTGATTAGTTCATATGGCACAAGCTTGTTGGAATGGTTAAACAAGTACACATTTGTTGAGGAACAGAAGTTTTCTGATATTGACTATGCAGCCAGAGTTGCCGAATTGTTTCTTGATGAGTTGCTAAAAAACGGAACCACAACAGCTATGACATTTTGTACATCACATAAGCAATCCGTCGATGCCTTTTATAGTGCCGCAGAAAAAAGAAATCTGCGTATGATTGCTGGCAAAGTGATGATGGACAGGAACGCTCCGGATGAATTGTGTGATGATATTGAGAGTAGCTATGCTGATTCAAAGTCGCTCATTGAAAAGTGGCATAACAAGGGTCGTTTAAGTTATGCGGTGACACCGAGGTTTGCCCCCACATCAACTGAAGGTCAATTAATTCAGGCTGCTAAACTTTTAAAAGAGTACCCCAATACAAAGAGCGCTAAAGGGGTGCTTTTACAAACTCATCTCAATGAGAATAGTGATGAAATAGCTTGGGTTAAAGCGCTCTATCCTCAATCTAAGAATTATTTTGATGTATACGATAATCTCGGACTGTCAGGAACGAATTCAGTATTTGGCCACTGCATTCATAACTCAACTGATGAATATAAACGCATGGCAGAAACCAATTCCAAGGTTGCACTTTGCCCGACTTCAAATCTATTTCTGGGGAGTGGTTTGTTTGCTTTGGATAAACTAGAGCAACACGGCATAAATGTAGCTCTAGCCTCAGATGTCGGTGGTGGCGATAGTTTTTCGATGTTTGATGTTATGAATCAAGCCTATAAAATATGTAGACTGAATGATTACAACCTAGACCCAGTCAAGGCATTTTATTTGACCACTTTAGCCGCTGCAAAGGTAATAAACATGAGTGACTGTTTGGGCAATTTTGAATCAAACAAGGAAGCTGACTTTATTGTGCTTGACTTAAATGCCACAGAACTATTAACTCAGAGACTGAAAACAGCTAGCAATATTAATGACTTATTGTTTTGTTTGATGACGCTTGGAGATGATAGACTTGTGAGCAAGGTGTATATTTTAGGTCAATGCGCCTATCAAAAATAAAATGAAAAAGGAACAAACATGGCAAAACTAACGACACATATATTAGACACAAGTACAGGCACACCAGCTAATGGCGTAAAGATTAATTTATATCGAAAAGAAGACCAAAACTCAGTGCTCATTAAAACAGTGCAAACAAATTCTGATGGTCGTTGTGATGAAGCTCTATTATCTGGTAAGGACTTTATAGTGGGTTGTTACGAGCTTGAGTTCGCAGTCGACCAATATTTCAAAGCTAATAGTGTTGATTGTCCTTTTTTAAGGGATGTGGTTGTTCGTTTCTATATCACTGAGGGAAATGAAAACTATCACGTACCTTTATTAATCTCTCCTTTTAGTTATTCCACATACAGAGGCAGTTAGTGCATTTTTTATTAAACCAAAACACAACACCAACAGAACTGGGTGCAATAAACCCAAATACCACTATATTGCAATGGCTTCGTAATAACAATCTTGTTGGAAGTAAAGAAGGTTGTGCTTCTGGAGACTGTGGAGCTTGTACGGCGGTAATTGCTGAACTGGTTGTTCAAGACAAGAAGCAAGTAATTGAATATAAAAGCATCAATACCTGTATAGCACTGGCGTACAGCTTAGTGGGTAAACATTTGGTCACTATTGAAGGCCTAATAGAGGGAAAAGTTCTTCACCCCGTGCAACAAGCGATGGTAGATGAAAGTGGTTCTCAGTGCGGCTTTTGTACGCCTGGATTTGTGATGTCTTTGTTTGCCTTATACCACAACGAGACAAAAGTAAACCTAACTAAAATCAATGACGCTTTATCTGGCAATTTATGCAGATGTACGGGGTATAAACCAATCATTGCTGCCGCGTTTTCAGCATTCAACGAAAAGCCTAAAAAACCTTCGGACTATTACACTCAAAATCGGAGCAAAATCAAACAAGCGCTCATCCGGTTAAATGACCATCAAAAAGCCAGTTTAAGTTACACAAATAATGGCAACACTGTTCGTTATGATGCGCCAACAAGTTTGCAGGAGTTAGATCAAGTTTTAAACAAAAATCCTGCAGCAAAAATAATAGCAGCTGGGACTGACTTGAGTCTTGAAATTACGCAATCATTAAAAGAGTTTAGTCACATCGTTAATGTCACTTCTGTAAAGGAATTACAAGCAATCAGGGACGGTCATTCGGAATTGGAGATTGGCTCTGCAGTTACTTACCAAGACGCATCTGCAAGTCTGTTTAATTACTGGCCAGGGTTGGAAGCGTTTTTGCATCGCTTTGCTTCACTCCCAATCAAAAATTGGGCAACGATTGGTGGCAACATTGCCAACGCCTCACCCATCGGAGATATGCCGCCGGTATTGATTGCACTGGAGGCAGAATTAAAGCTCAGAAAAAATTCAAATGTTCGTTTAGTGAAATTGGAGGATTTTTTTGTTAGTTACAAAAAAACCATACTCAAAAAAGGAGAATTTATTGAAAGTATCGTTATCCCTAAACCTACCAGCAAAGAACAATTAATCACCCACAAAATATCAAAAAGATATGAAGACGACATTTCTGCCGTCTGTATGGCTATCAAGATTATTTTAAGTGGAGATCAACCAAGTTCAGTTAGGATTGCGCTCGGTGGTATGTCAGAGATACCCCAAAGAGCACATCAACTTGAGAAAGCATTAATACAACATTGGAATCAAGAAAATCTAACTCAGCACGCTTATAAGGCACTAAAGAAAGAATTTTCTCCATTCAATGATGTTCGAGCTTCTGCTGAGTACCGTTTAAAAGTGTCTGCCAATCTAGTCAAAAAATCAATCCTAATGATGAAAGGAGAGAATGTTGCAGACCTAGCAGAGATGACTCAAACGAGTTCTTATTTAGAGGTCTAGACTATCATCGCTAAAACCAGCAAAAATTTATCTGAGAGTGCAAGCGAAATTATAGGTCGTCCTATAGTTCACGATAGCGCACATATGCATGTCCAAGGTAATGCAACCTATATTGATGACATGCCTGTGCCAGAAGAAACCCTCCATGCAGCCTTTGCTTTGAGCGATGTCGCTCATGGCAAGATAAATCATATAGACATAAAAAAAGCCAAAAAAGCACCAGGCGTACGTAGTGTTATAGTTGCGCAAGACATTGAGCGCTTAAATATTGGTCCAATAAGGCACGACGAACCTTTGCTAGCGAAAGATGAGGTTGTTTTTTATGGTCAAGCAATAGCGGCAGTGCTTGCAGATAGCCATGAAAATGCCCGAAAAGCTGCCTCACTAATTGAAGCGAATGTCACTCAACTCGAGGCAACCGTAACCATCGAACAGGCGATGTCTAAGGAAAGCTTCCTCGATCAACCTCTTGAAATAATTACCGGTGATGCTGAGAGCGCTATAAATGCGGCAAAAAATCACTTATCAGGCAGTCTAACGATCGGTGGCCAGGAGCATTATTACTTGGAAGGTCAGGTCGCTCTAGCTATTCCAACTGAAGACAACGAAATGGTTGTTTATTCTTCGACTCAAAATCCAACCGAAGTCCAACATTTAGTGGCACATGTACTAAATGTCCCCCACAATGCTATAGAGGTTATTACTCGAAGGATGGGTGGAGGTTTCGGTGGCAAAGAAACAGATTCGTCTCAATTGGCTTGTATTTGTGCCATATTTGCACGACAAACCCTACTACCAGTTAAGGCTAGATTATCAAGAAGAGATGACATTCTCATGACTGGAAAACGTCACGATTTTGTAGCCAACTATGAGGTTGGTTACAATGACAAAGGCCAGATTGAAGGAGTCAAGATTGATCTCGCAGCTCGTTGTGGTTATTCACTTGATTTATCAAAAGCCATACTTTCTCGCGCTTTGTTTCATGCAGACAACGCCTATTTCTTGCCAAATGCAACATTTCGTGGATTTTTATGTAAAACTAACACCGCCTCAAATACAGCATTTAGAGGGTTTGGTGGTCCTCAAGGTATGCTGGCAATTGAAAATATTATTGAAGAGATTGCTAACAATTTAGGTATGGATTCTTTAGAAGTAAGACAGGTTAACTTTTATCAACAAAAAACAAATAACGTGACGCCATATGCACAAGTTATTGAAGACAATATCATCAATGAGTTAACTAGCGAGTTGGTTGACGAAACTGGTTATCATAAGCGCCGACAGGAGGTGCAAAAATTCAACCAAAAAAGCAAATACCTCAAAAAAGGATTGGCACTGTCTCCTGTTAAATTTGGGATTTCTTTTACAACACAGCTAATGAACCAGGCTGGAGCCTTAGTCCATGTTTATAAAGATGGCAGTATATATCTAAACCATGGTGGCACAGAAATGGGTCAGGGTCTATTTATTAAAGTAGCGCAGGTAGTTGCTAACGAATTTGGTGTCAAGTTAGACCAGGTCAAAGTTTCGGCAACGAGCACTTCAAAAGTTCCAAACACATCACCCACAGCGGCCTCTTCTGGTTCCGATTTAAATGGTATGGCAGCTAAAGAGGCATGCATAAGAATCAAAAGAAATCTATGTGCTTTTGCAGTTCAGCATTTTGGTGTAGATGTAGATGATGTAAAGTTTGAAGACTCCAATGTTTACTTGGGCGACAAAAAAATGACCTTCAAAGAGTTTATATCTTTGGCATTTCTGAATCGAGTTGAGTTATTCAGTAATGGCTTTTACAAAACCCCAAAAATCTATTACGATGAGGCTAAAAAACAGGGCCGACCTTTCTATTATTATTCATATGGAGCTTGTCTTAGCGAGGTTATTGTTGATTGCCTGACAGGAGAATACAAGTTGCTTGCTGTCGATATTTTGCATGATGTAGGGGCTTCCTTAAATCCTGCAATCGACATGGGTCAAATAGTTGGCGGATTTATTCAAGGTATGGGATGGTTATGCTCTGAAGAATTGATGTGGGATGATTCTGGAGTCCTACTAACAACTGGAGCGTCAACCTATAAAATTCCAGCGATCGGCGATACCCCAGAGCATTTCAATGTCAAAATTAAACCCAACATCTCTAACCATGAAAACACTATTCATAAATCCAAAGCCGTAGGTGAGCCACCGCTTATGCTTGCTTTATCTGTTTGGCTAGCAATCAAAAATGCCATCTACAATGATGATAACGACAACAAAACTGGTCTAGATGCCCCTGCTAGTTTTGAAAAAGTTTTCTTTAATCTTAATAAAAAATTTAACTAATCAATCATGACCTGGTTAAGTTCTTTTAAAAAAGCCATTGCCCTAAATAATGGTTGCGTATTGTTAACAGTGATAGAAACAAAAGGGTCCACACCTTGTAGCGTGGGAGACAAGATCGTCTACTCTAATAAGCAATTGACATTCGGTAGTATAGGGGGTGGTAATCTGGAGTTTCAGGCTTTGACGCTCGCTCAAGATTTATTGGGCAAAGACAGCAATTCCTCTCATTTGGAAAAATATCCACTAGGAGCCACACTTGGGCAATGTTGCGGTGGCTATGTGAAGGTGATGTTTGAAAGCTTCGTAAATAATAGTGCCAAACTCAGGAAAAAAAACTCATGGCTTGAAACTGTTTCCGATTTAATTGAAAAGCAACAAGACTTTGTTGTAGCAACAATAATTGATAATCAAACTGACAAACACAATTCTGGAAAAAAATTTGTCTACACAGCCAATCAAGACAGCTCTCCTTCTAGTGATAGCGGTTTGACTAGCAAGATTAGTGCTGGAGCTTACAATTTATTATCGGCCAATGATAGCCCGACTATAGTTCAATATCAGGGCACTTCAGAGTCTTTAATTGAAGTCTGCTATGAAAAGGTTAATAACACTGAACTCCAATCTGTAGCAATTTTTGGTGCGGGACATATCTCTAGAGCATTGATGCCAATATTGATAAAACTACCCATTAGAATTTATTGGATTGATGACAGAGCTCAGCAGTTTGAACAATACCCAGGAGACACCAGTCAAATTAACATTATTTGTGATGATTTTTTAAGTGGATTGGCAGATTTACCAGACGAAACATATTGTTTGGTGATTACTTATAGTCATCAAATGGATTTTGACATTTGTGAGAAGATTATCTCTCGAAATAGTTTTAGTTATTTAGGTATGATTGGTTCAAGAATTAAGGGTAACAAATTTAGAGATCGATTATTACAAAAAGGTTATCCAAAAGAGACTGTTGACAAATTTATTTGTCCCATAGGCGCAAAACAAAAATTCTTAAAATCTCCTACTGCAATTGCAGTTACTATTGCTATGGATTTGTTAAATTTTCTTGAAAATAAGAAACAATCGATGGCTTTATGAAATATCAATTAGAAATTCAAAACATCACGAAGTCGTATGGAGATTTAAAGGCCAATGATGATATTTCGCTCAACATTAAACCTGCAAGCATTCATGCTTTGTTGGGTGAAAACGGAGCAGGCAAGTCCACCCTAGTTAAAGTCATCTATGGCTCTTTACAGGCCGACAGTGGACAAATGCAATGGCGTGGTGAAGGATACACTCCAAAGAGTCCGTTTGAGGCGAGAGAGCAGGGTATAGCGATGGTATTCCAACACTTTTCATTGTTTGAATCCTTGACTGTTGCTGAAAACATCATACTCGGTCTTGACGATATTGGTGTGGATACTGATTTCACTGAACAAATTATCAAATATTCGAAGCAATATGGTCTAGATATTAATCCACAACAAGTGGTCGGTGATTTGTCAGTTGGAGCTCGCCAAAGAGTTGAAATCATCCGTTGCTTGATGCAGAATCCAAAACTGTTAATTATGGATGAACCAACCTCGGTATTGACGCCACAGGAGGTGACTGATTTATTTATAACACTACGAAAACTAGCAGAGGATGGTTGTGCCATTTTGTATATTTCACATAAGTTAGAAGAGGTCCGTCAATTATGCTCTCAGGCAAGTATTTTGCGAGGTGGCCAGTTGGTGCAAAATTGTAATCCCCAGGATCACAACAAGCATGAGCTTGCTGAGATGATGATCGGTAAAAAATTAGTTCAATTAGCAAGAACCAATATAACAACTGGACAAGATATCTTCTCAATTAACAATTTAAGCCGAAAAAGTGAAGACATGTTTGGTGTTGATTTGCATGACATTTCTTTGACTATTAAGAAGGGCAGTATTGTTGGAATAGCAGGCGTTGCCGGTAATGGTCAGGATGAATTAATGGAGCTATTGATTGGTGAAGTTGAAGCGCCTGCAGAAAGCTTAGTCTTTAAAGGTGAAGATATTGGTCGACTGAATTCCCACCAAAGAAGGCAGTTGTCAATGTTTTTTATTCCTGAAGAACGTCTAGGTCATGGTGCAGTACCGGATATGGGGCTGCATGAAAATATGCTACTCAGTAGACCCCAAAAGAGTGAAATGACAAATTACGGTGTCATTAATTGGCAGAACGTTGAAAAGCTCACACAGCAAGTCATCAATGATTTTAAAGTACAAACCCAGTCTAGCAAAATGTTGGCTAAATCACTCTCAGGTGGAAATTTGCAGAAGTTTATGGTTGGTAGAGAGTTAATTCAAAATCCTGAATTGTTAATTGTTGCTCAACCAACTTGGGGAGTCGATGCGGGTTCTGAAAACAACATTCATCAGTCATTGATTGCTTTGGCTGATCAGGGCTCAGCGATACTGATTATTTCTCAGGATTTGGATGAAATACTGACTTTATGTGAGCAAATTCATGTCCTCTCAGAAGGTAGTCTGTCAGCTGCTGTTGACATGGAGGATAAAGGATTAGAAAAAATTTCTCAATTAATGGTTGGGAGTGAGAAGCAATGATTAGACTCATACCGCGCTCTCAACCCTCAAAAGCAATGATTTTTTTGTCGCCATTATTGGCGCTTACATTGACCGCTGTCACTGCATTTTTTATTTTTGTTTTTATATTAACTGATATCGAAGTATCGAGTGTTTTTTATACTCTATTCGTAGAGCCTTTGATTGATACATACTACATTTCAGAATTATTAGTGAAGGCAGCACCACTGATTATGATAGCGCTTGGGCTTTCGATTGGCTTTAGAGCTGGTGTGTGGAATATTGGTGCTGAAGGCCAGTATGTTATTGGCGGAATAACTGGCGGAGCCGTAGGGCTATATTTTTATAACGTTGAGGGATTCTGGTTGATACCTTTAATGTCCATTGCAGCAATCTTAGGGGGTATGTTTTATGCCGGCATTGCTGCATTTCTAAAGACCAAATATCAGGTTAATGAAATCTTAGTGACACTGATGCTGACCTATGTTGCAGTATTGTTTCTTAGTGCGATGCTACAAGGGCCCATGAGAAACCCTTCTGGCTTTAATTTCCCAGAAAGTCGACCATTTCATGATAGCGCATTGTTGCCTATTATTTGGCAAGGAACTCGATTAAATATTGGTTTAATTATTGCTGTTATTCTTTCATTTGTAACCTGGCTTGGGATTAAGAAACATTTGTCAGGCTTACAAATAAAAATAACCGGTAGTGCTCCTCGTGCCGCTAAATTTGCAGGCTTTGATGACAAGAAAACTATCTGGTTTGCATTGTTAATATCGGGAGGAGCAGCTGGGCTAGCTGGTTTATTTGAAGTCATAGGCCCTGCCGGCCAAATAACCCCTGGATTGCCGCAATTTTATGGCTTTACTGCAATTATTGTGGCCTTTATGTCAAGACTACACCCGATCGCTATAATCTTCTCAGCTTTATTGATAGCGCTCACTTATATTGGTGGTGAGAATGTACAAATTTATTTCAATTTACCAAGTTCAATAACAAACATATTTCAAGGTATGTTGCTGTTTTATTTTCTTGCCTGTGACGTATTAATTCAATACAAGATTGTTTTCTTTAAGCCCATACGACAAAAATTATGAATGAAGGTCTGATAATTGCCATTATTATAGGAATCAGTATTGCTTCTGTGCCATTGATTTTTGCAGCAATAGGGGAACTGCTAGTTGAACGCTCAGGTGTTCTTAATTTAGGAGTCGAAGGGATGATGATTGTTGGAGCGCTGGCCGGTTTTGTTGTCGAATTTCATACTGGAAGTTCTTTTTTAGCAGTATTGGCAGCATTACTAGCGGGTATGGCAATTGCCTCTATTTTTGCATTCTTAACGCAAATATTACTGACAAATCATGTAGCAACTGGACTCGCTTTGACGCTATTTGGTCTTGGAATTGCAGCTTTTATAGGTAGAGGTTATAGTGAAGAGAATATTGAACTGATCTCCGCAATCCATATCCCTTTGCTTTCCGATTTTCCTATCGTTGGACCGTTGCTGTTTAGTTATAACCCACTTGTATATCTTGCCTTCTTTATGGTGTTTTTGGTGTGGTGGTTTTTATTTAAAACCAAACAAGGGTTAATATTAAGAGCTATCGGCGACAACCACGATGCAGCCCATGCGATAGGACACAACGTTGTTCGCTACCGTGTATTGGCAATCCTATTTGGTGGTGCAATGGCTGGCATTGGTGGCGCCTTTTTGTCTTTAGTGCAGGTACCAATTTGGGGTGAAGATATGACCGCGGGTCGTGGCTGGATTGCAATTGCATTAGTTGTTTTTTCATCATGGCAACCCTTTAAAGTTATATTGGGTGCACTCATTTTTGGAGGCATTACAATTCTGCAACTTCATGCCCAAGGTTTTGATGTTAGGATTAGTGCGCAATACCTGTCAATGTTGCCTTATTTGGCAACGATTGTCATACTGGTGAGTTTAAGAATGAGAGATAAAAACAAAACAAACCGCACAATGCCCAATTGTTTGGGTAGAATATTTCATTCAACATCTTAGTTTTCATCCCTAAGTTGTCAACTAGAAATTAGTAAAACAAGCAAGTAAATCGTTAAATAAAAAAGGAGAAGAAGATATGGCTAATCGAAGATTAACGAGTATTTTGAAGTTCTCGTTATTAAGCTCAATGTTGGCATTTACAAATAGTGCCTTCGCTGATCCTGTAAAAGCAGCTTTTGTCTATATTGGTCCAACGGGAGACCATGGATGGACTTATGCACATGATCAAGGTGCAAATATGGTTCAAGATCAACTAGGTGATGGCGTAGTTATAACACGTATAGAAAGTGTTGCTGAGAATTCCGATTCTGAGCGTGTTATTACGAGCCTTGCCAGGAAAAATGATATTATTTTCACCACATCGTTTGGATATATGAACCCCACAGTAAAGGTCGCGGCGCGTTATCCAGATGTTAAATTTGAACACGCAACAGGCTATATGCGTCCTACTGATAATATTTCTACCTATTCTGCGAGATTTTATGAAGGTAGACACGTTATAGGTAAGATTGCTGGCAGAATGACAAATAGTAATATAATTGGTTATATTGCTTCATTCCCAATCCCTGAAGTTATCCGTGGTATTAACGCTGCTTATCTAGCAGCAAAATCTGTTAACCCTGATATCCAAATCAAAATTGTTTGGGTTTACACTTGGTTTGATCCAGGTAAAGAGGCAGATGCGGCTCGTGCACTAATTGCGCAGGGCGCAGATATTATCATGCAACATACTGACTCAACAGCACCTATGACTGTAGCTGAAGAGGAAGGGGTACGTGCTTTTGGTCAGGCGTCTGATATGACAGCATGGGGTCCAAACGCTCATTTGACTTCAATTATTGATGAATGGGGTCCATATTACGTAGCTCGAGTCAAGGCTGTAGCAGATGGCACTTGGACGTCAATCGATACATTCGACGGTGTTGCGGAAGGTATGGTTGAATTTGCGCCATTCACAAATATGCCTGACGAAGTTATGTGGGAGGCTCAAGATACTATACTTGACCTAGACGCTGGTGCTGTTCATCCGTTCACTGGACCTATCAACAGGCAAGACGGTAGTGTATGGTTAGCAGAAGGTGAAACACCACCTATGTTCCCCGACATCATAACTATGGATTTTTATATAGAAGGAATTGACAGTCAGTATCCTAACTAAGAAAAATTCATTTAAGCTTTAATGATAATCGCACCCTTTTGGGTGCGATTTCATTATTGAGGATAGAAATATTTTATAATGTGTTATGTCAAAGCCATCATACGACTGGTTAAATAAGCTACCAAAGATTGAATTACATCTCCACTTAGAGGGTTCATTAGAGCCGGAATTAATGTTCGAATTGGCTCAAAGAAATGGCATATCTTTGTCCTATAAGAGTGTTGAAGAAGTAAAAGCAGCCTATCAATTTAATAATCTTCAAGACTTCCTAGATATTTACTATCAAGGCGCTCAAGTTTTAAAATTCGAAGAAGACTTTTATGATCTGACTTGGGCCTATTTAAATAAATGTCACGAGCAAAACGTGATTCACATAGAGCCCTTTTTTGACCCCCAAACACACACCTCAAGAGGTATTCCTTTTGCAACTATGATTTCCGGTATTTCTCGAGCTCTTGACGATGGCGAAAAAGAGTTCGGAATTAGTTACCGCCTTGTTATGTGCTTTTTACGTCACTTGAGTGAAGACGAAGCCATAGAAACTCTAGAATTGGCAAAACCGTTTTTAGCTAATATTCATGGTGTTGGTTTGGACAGTTCTGAACTTAACAATCCTCCAGAAAAGTTTACCGAGGTTTTCTCTCAAGCGCAAAAAATGGGACTCAAATTGGTTGCGCATGCGGGTGAAGAGGGGCCAGCAGGATACATTTGGAGTGCTCTCGATAATTTAAATGTGCAACGAATTGACCACGGAGTTAGAGCATTGGATGACTCAGAGCTTGTAGTACGCCTGATTGAGACAAAAATTCCGTTGACGGTGTGTCCTTTGTCAAACGTAAAGCTTCGGGTGTTCGACAACATGTCACAACACACAATACTGATGATGCTGGATTTGGGCTTATGTGTTTGTGTAAATTCAGACGACCCATCCTATTTTGGTGGTTATATTACGGAAAATTTTAATGCACTTGTGGATTCCTTGTCACTATCAAAAGAACAGGCAATTCGGTTAGTTGAAAACAGCATATCTTCGAGTTTCGTATCAGAGGATAGGAAGCTTACGATGCTAAAATTATTAAATGATTATAAGGATTCTTGAATGTCATTATGTATCATCAAGAACTTTACTAACTCTGGTGCAGACCAATTATGAATGAAGCAACGATTTGGGTTAAAAATCCACTTGCTATATACGCAAAAAATAGCAACGGTGGCGTTGTCATTAAAGGTCAAGACATTATTGAGTTAGTTGGTGTTGGAAAGGCTCCATTGTCACAAATTGATGAGGTTTATGATGCCAGCGACAGTGTCGTTTTACCGGGGCTAATCAATACCCACCATCACTTCTACCAAACCCTTACCAGGGCTTATCCAGAGGCTTTGAATAAAGAATTATTTCCTTGGTTAAAGAGTCTATATAAGGTGTGGGCACATATCCAACCAGAGATGTTGGCAGTCTCGACTGAATTGGCCCTATCTGAGCTGTTACTGTCCGGTTGTACCACCGCAAGTGATCACCACTATTTGTTTCCCAGTCAGCTCGAAAATGCGATAGATATTCAGGTAGAACAAGCCCAAAAGCTAGGAATGCGAGTGGTTCTGACAAGAGGTTCTATGAGCTTGGGGGAAAAGGATGGAGGGCTTCCGCCACAAAGTGTCGTGCAGACTAAAGAGCAGATATTGAGTGACAGTGAGCGACTAATTAAAAGCTACCACGATCCCGATGAAGGTGCGATGACACAAATCGCTTTGGCGCCATGTTCGCCTTTTTCTGTGACCACTGAGCTGATGCGAGATACGGCAGAGCTTGCCGAACAATATGACGTCCGATTACACACCCATCTAGCTGAAACCATAGACGAAGAAAATTTTTGCCTAGAAAAATTTGGTTTAAGAACGGTCGACTATCTTGAAAGTGTTGGCTGGTTGTCTGAACGTACATGGCTAGCGCATGGCATCCACTTCAATCAGGAGGAGATACAAAAGCTAGGTAAATTCGGGGTAGGCATCTGTCACTGTCCGAGCTCAAATATGATGCTAGCTTCTGGTATTTGTCGAAGCCTTGAGCTCGAAGAGGCTGGATGTACTGTAGGTCTAGGTGTGGACGGTTCTGCCTCTAATGATGGATCCAATATGATAGCTGAGCTTAGACAGGGAATGTATTTACAGCGCCTACGCTATGGCGCCTCAAAGATTACCCATGAGCATGCGTATGACTGGGCAAGCACAGGCTCAGCGAAACTTTTAGGTAGAAACGATATCGGTGAAATAGCAACCGGAAAGCAAGCAGACCTGGCACTATTTAAGCTTGACGAGTTGAGATTTTCTGGCAGCCATGATCCCTTGGCAGCGTTATTGCTGTGTGGCGCACAAAGAGCAGACAGGGTAATGGTAGCGGGGCAGTGGCGAGTCGTTAACGGAAAGATAGTTGACAAAGATGAAGCTGAATTAATTCACCGCCACAGCGATGCAGCGAAAAAATTACGTCAACTGGCTAGCGCTTAGTTTTTCTTATTATTCCGATTGACTATCCATAATAGTTGATCTATAATCTCAACTTGAATCTTGTTACAAAATTCAAGTTGATTATGAATACACATAACCACGGTGGCGCCAGAAAAGGTGCTGGTCGTAAAAAAAATTCAGGTATTTTTAAGGAGGATACTAAGGTCCTCAGAGTACCAATCAGCCTTGTTGACTCTATCCTTCCCTCTATTGAGGTATATAAATCCCAAGTCAAGACAGGGGTAGAAGTTCTACTTACTAAAGAGAATACAGCAGAACTGATGATTCCGATTTTTACCTCGCGCGTACAAGCGGGCTTCCCGTCACCGGCAGATGACCATCTAGAGGATGCACTTGACCTAAACACACACCTCATTCAGCACAAAGATGCCACCTTTTTCGTGAAGGCGCAGGGCGATTCAATGCTGGGTGCTGGTATCCATCAAGGCGACATATTGATAGTCGATAAATCCCTAACTGCCAAAAGCGGCAAGATAGTGATTGCGGTTGTTGATGGTGAATTCACTGTTAAGCGACTACACAAATACAAAGGAAATATAACTCTCAAAGCTGAAAATCCTGAGTTTGAAGATATTAAAGTTGGGGGTACCGATGAACTTATTATATGGGGCGTCGTTACCTCAGTGATACATCAGTATGACTAAGAACAAAAAGTTTGCCTTAATTGACTGCAATAACTTCTATGCCTCCTGTGAAAGGGTGTTTGAGCCTAAACTAGAAGGAAAGCCAATCGTTGTACTGTCGAATAATGATGGTTGCATTGTTGCCCGCTCTAATGAGGCAAAAGCGCTAGGTATCAAGATGGGGGTGCCTTACTTCCAAATCAAAAACCTGGTTCTTCAAAATGACATTGTAGTTAGGTCTTCTAACTATCCTCTGTATGGA
>Ga0207963_1000109_pt1 | contig 38669 bp, 39 predicted proteins | sample Knorr_S15_td_NAD_FD_185604 | JGI IMG/M metagenome (GOLD analysis project Ga0207963, IMG submission 185604) | Marine microbial communities from Southern Atlantic Ocean transect - Knorr_S15_td_NADW_ad_2500m_LV_A (SPAdes) (version 2) | ecosystem: Environmental > Aquatic > Marine > Oceanic | place...
TTTTTACGTTATGAACATGCAGATGGTCACCAACTTTGATGTTTGCAATTGTGCGACCAATATCTGCGCCATATTTAATAACTGTGTCATCTTTATTGAGTTTTTTAATCGCTAACTTATGCCCAATAGGGATGTCTTGATTAATCTTTATATCGATTAGTTTGTCTTGGTCCATCACCCATCCAGTCACTGTGTCGTTGGTTTTGAGTCCTTCAACTGTGACAACACCAACGGAATCATTCTCGTCATGGACAATAAATTGAATCATGTTTGCTCCTTATAAATGAGTAGAATAAATAATTAAATATTGATTAACACTTAAAAATATTAAATAATATATTATATCAATGACATATATTATATCATCTATATGAATTAATATATTATATTTGAGAAATGAATATTGGCATACCAATTCTATGTCATAAAATTATGAAAAAAACAATACTGGTCTTAATATTTTTCTTATTGTCAACTCACAGTTTTGCAAAGGTTGGTGATGTTTATTTTTGTGAAATGACCCAGGCTATTGAATTAAAGGAAGGAAAACTTATTAACTATATTCCTCAAAAATTCAAATTTACAATAGAATCAGACAATATGATTAGATTTGGTTTAGATGTTAATTATTTTAGAGGTAGTGCTTTTAAGGTCATAGAGTTTTCTGATAATGGAGAAAAATTCTATGGTGATAATTTTGAGTATTCTTACGGTGATTTTTATTTCGCCGAAATATTTAGATGGGCCTCGACAGATGTTGACGCATTGACAGCAACAGCGGTTAGTGCAACATGTGCCATTCTTGAAGACTACTCTGTTTAATTTTTAGTTTTTAGTTTTTAGTTTATTTTTTTATACTTACGATAAATGTGGATGTTAATTTTGACGAACGATTAAGGAAGGTATACAATCGGCTTAACACTCTCGGATCAAATTAATCTGGTGTTAATATTTCCAAGTTATAACTAGATTATTTCATATAGATTACATGATCAGATTTTTCTGTTGGTTTTTTGTTTTTTATTATTATCCTTGAGTGCTTATTTGTTGTGAGATATTAATTAAAGGAGATAAATTATGTTTAGAAATAAATTGATATTTATGATGATAGCAACACTACTCGTTTTTAGTGGTTCGAGTTCAGTTGCTGCAGAAGAAAAAGTCATCAAGTGGAAACTTGCGATGACATGGCCTGCTGGCTTACCACCTTTCGCATGGACTGTTACACGTTTTGCTGACAATGTAGAGGCGATGAGTGGTGGTCGAATGACAATTCGTGTTGATGATAAAAATAAACACAAAGCTGCCTTGGGCATACTTGATATGGTCAAAGCTGGTCAGTATGAGATGGGTCATTCAGCTTCTTACTATTGGAAAGGCAAGGACATTAATACTATGCCATTTACAACCATGCCTTTCGGTATGACAACTGCTGAGCAAGATGCATGGTACTTCTATGGTGGTGGTGAAGCACTTGCAAAAGAAGTGTTTGACAAACATGGAGTTAACCAGTATCAAGGTGGTAGTACAGGTAATCAGATGGGTGGCTGGTTCCGTAAGGAAATCAATTCTGTTGACGACCTTAAAGGTCTGAAGATGCGAATTCCTGGTTTTGCGGGAGAAGTATTGGCTGAACTTGGCGTCGCGGTAACTAACCTGCCTGCGGGTGAGTTATATACTGCACTAGAGCGTGGAACGATTGATGCGCTTGAGTGGGTTGGCCCAGGCATGGATATTAATATGGGCTTTCATAAGGTTGCACCATATTATTACACTGGTTGGCATGAGCCTGCAACAGACTTACAATTCTTAATCAACCAAGATGCTTGGAATGAGTTACCGGCTGATTTACAAGCTATTGTCGAGATAGCTATGGTTGATTCCAAGGCACGTATGTATTGGGAAAACTATGCCATGAGTGCCGAAGCTTGGTCTAAGATGGGAGTGGATTACCCTAACATTAAAGTTAGGACTTTCCCACCTGAGTTAATAGCTGAGATGAAGGCTGTTAATGCTAGACTTATAGCCGAAACTTCTGCAAGAGATCCTATGTTCAAAAAGATCATGGACTCTCAAGCGGAATTTATGGCAAAGGCTCGGGAATGGACAAAGATGTCAGATTATTTGTACTTGAAAGACAATATCGAATAATTTAAATCTTTTGTGTTTTATAATGCCCGCTATAAACGCGGGCATTTTTTTTATTTTTACAGGCTAATGTAATGCAATGGATTGAATCATTTTGCGATAAATGTGCTAAATACTTAGGTATTTTTATTGCGTTTCTGCTCATCATAATGATGATCAATGTTGCTTTTGATACAATGAATCGCTACCTGATGAATTCCAATTCAGTTGCTTTACAAGAAATGGAGTGGCATTTATTTTCTGTGATTATTTTATTAGGCACTTCTTATGCTCTGAGCGAAGAAGGACATGTACGTGTCGATATTTTATATACAAATTTTAGTGCAAAAAAGAAAGCCATCATCAACATGATTGGTGTCGTTACATTTTTGCTACCACTGAGTCTATTAGTAGCATTCGGCTCGCTTGGCTTTGTTAAAGAGGCCTATGTTTTTATGGAGCAGAGTGGAGATCCAGGCGGACTGCACTATCGTTTTATTATCAAGGGTTTAATTCCAACATCATTTTTTATTTTAATATTCATGTCTTTTGGCTATTTTGCACGTAACTATAACCTCTTAAAAAGACTTAATTCAGGATCCAAATCATGATTGGAGTATTGATGTTTTTTACTGGTCTAGGAATGCTATTTATTGGCTTTCCAGTAGCGTTTACTTTCGGTGCCGTGGCGGTATTCTTTGGAATGGCTGCAGGTATTATCGAAGCTTTTAATGATGGTGAGTTATTAATCGACGGTATCGATAATGGCTTGATGATGTTTGCGATGATGCCTCATCGTATTTGGAGCATTATGAACAACACCATTTTGATGGCTATTCCGTTATTTATATTAATGGGCTTGATTCTCCAAAAAACCAAACTAGCTGAACGCTTACTTGAATCAATGGGTTATTTATTTGGTGAAATCAGAGGTGGTTTAGCAATAAGTACTGTAGTAGTTGGATCTTTACTAGCTGCATCTACTGGAGTTGTGGGAGCCAGTGTTGTAGCTATGGGCGTTATTTCCTTGCCCGTAATGTTAAAGTACAATTATTCAAAACACATATCAACTGGCACTATCTGTGCCGCAGGTACTTTGGGCCAAATTATTCCACCCTCTATTGTCCTTATTATATTGGGAGACGTCTTTAACGTCCCTGTTGGAGACTTGTTTAAAGCTGCACTGTTACCTGGTTTAGTTCTGGTTGCGGCTTATGTTGTCTATATTTTAATAGCAGCGTATTTAAACCCTCAAATCGCTCCAGCTGTAAAGCTTAAAAGGCAAGAAGGTGAGAGTAAAAAACAGCAAGTCATTGCAGCGTTATTTGCAATTATTCCGCCTTTGTCATTAATTGTTATCGTTCTAGGTTCTATTTTTGCAGGTATTGCAACCCCTACAGAGTCGTCCGCGATTGGTTGTTCTGGTGCCGTTATACTAGCAGTCTTATATAGAAAGTTTTCATTTGCAATGTTGATGGAATCTTCCAAGGCAACGGTAAAAATAACCGCAATGGTTTTTGCTATTTTGATTGGCGCAACTGCATTTTCTATGGTATTTACCTATACTGGAGCTGATGCATTGATAGAGGATTTTATGCTCAGCTTACCGGGCGATAAATGGGGTTTTATAATTATGGCAATGCTAGCCATAATGGTTCTAGGATTCTTTATAGATTTTGTAGAAATTTCCTATATTATTGTGCCAATACTAGTTCCTATTTCAGAAGTTATTGGCATCAATCCTATTTGGTTTGCTATCTTAATTGCAATGAATCTGCAGACTTCCTTTTTAACTCCACCCTTTGGCTTCAGCTTATTTTATTTAAAAGGAGTTGCCCCGGAGGGTATAAAAACAACGGATATTTATAAAGGAGTAATTCCTTTTATCATCATACAAGTTATTGTACTAGCCTCCATTGTTGTGTACCCAAATTGGTATGGCAGTTTCATATATTAATCCTAGGGAGTATTAAATATGCCTCAACATATGGAGAATCTGGCTTATTAAATTTATGTTTTCAAGAAAATTAAAAACCACTTTGATGATTCGTAAATTTGGTTTATTAAAAGTGCCACTGATTTGGCTTTGTAGGCCCAAAGTGATTGAACATACAGATGAGAGAATAGAAGTGGTAATCCGGTTAAGGCGCCGTACGAAGAACCACTTAGGGAGTATGTATTTTGGTGCGTTGGCAGTCGGTGCAGACGTTACGGGAGGATTCCTTGCAATGGATCCCATCAAGGAAAGTGGACGACAAATTCAACTTATTTTTAAAGACTTCAAGGCGGATTTTCTAAAACGGCCAGAAGGAGACGTTCACTTCTACTGTAACGATGGTCTAGCCGTAAGAGAGTTAGTTAAAAAAACTGTTGAGACTGGTGAAAGGCATAACTATAAAATGAATATAGAAGCTATCGTGCCTTCATTATCAATGGATGTTGTTGCGAAGTTTGAACTTACATTATCGTTGAAAGATAAAACTATTTAGATATCTTCACTCACACATGAGATGAAATTTCGACTGATTACATATTTTCTTTCTGTTCTTTAAGCCATTTTTCAATATCGCTCTTGAGCCATCTACTAGTTCTTCCAAACTTCATTGGCTTTGGAAAATTGCCTTCATTAAGCATTTCGTATAAATAAGAACGAGTAATATTCTGTTTGTAGAGAGTGTCCTGCTTTAGTTTATTAGAGAAAGAAATAATCTCACATACTTTTTTCTGAGTTAATAGTGATTCGCCCATAACATCAGTTTAACCTTAAATAGATTACTAAACAATCATGCGCAGTTTCTTGTCGAGTATTTGCACTTCAAGATGTCGAGTTTGAGGATAAGGTATCTCACCATCAGCCTCAACTACTAACGGCTGTCGTGACTTTATTACTACTCTACGAGCTCTGTAGTTGCGCAGAATAGGCTCATTGACATGCGTCCCCTTCATAATTTTCGGAATCAAACGCAAGATTTTTAATCGACCAACACTCTGTGTCATCATCACATCAAGCAAGCCGTCATCCACCTGGGCTTCAGGACAAACCCAAAAACCACTGCCAAAACAGCGACCATTGGTAATCGCCGTCATCGTTGTCGATTGCTCGAAAGTTGGCTGATCATCAATCTGAATACTGACCTTTGGGATATGATAATCAATCAGTGTCTTCATAATAGCGGCAAGATAAGCCGCCGTACCGGTAAGAAAACTCGGCACTTTGGTAAAGTTAAGTGCGGCTTGTGCGCCAAAGCCAATATCCATGCCATTCATAAAATACTGTGGATTAATACCTTGATCTGAGCGCAACTGATCACCTGACATGCGCCCAACATCAAACAGTTTTGTCTGACCCTGAGTAATTTTCTCAATCGCTATGTGCCAGTCAAACACCTTACCGCCAATAGTGGTTTGCGGTGGGATCATTTTAGCAAAATCGTCACCATTTCCTAGTGGTATAACACCTAGAGCAATCGTTTCGCCCTCGTTTGAAGCACGCAGCAGCCCGTTAACAACTTCATGAACCGTTCCATCTCCTCCAACGGCGATTACGGTCGAATATTTCTTAGCTGCTTTTTCAGCCAGCGCCACTGCTTCAAGCGGTGCAGAAGTAGCAGCCACATCAAACTCAATGCCGGCGTCAATCAGCCCTTGCTGGACCTCTGGCCAGTGCTTTTTAACACGACCCCGTCCAGCTATCGGGTTATAAATAACGAGAATTGAGGGCATTTTATGAGTTTATACTATCACTAAAAATATTGGTATAAATCTATCCTTAATGAGAAGTAGCAGTAATAGTAGATCACATGACTAGAAAAATTTTCTCCAGGCCATTTACTCAACAGGAGGCCATCAGTCAAGAGGCAATCGATGCAGCCACTGAAGTACTGAAGACGGGCAGGTTACACAGATACAATACAATTGAAGACGAACTTTCACAAGTCTCACTGTTAGAACAGGAGTATGCCAGCTATCAGGGTAGTCGCTACTGTCTGGCTTGTACATCTTGTGGTTATGCCCTTAGTATTTCACTGAAAGCGGCAGGTTTAGAGTCTGGTGATTATGTTTTAACCAATACGTATACTCTGGCTCCAGTACCGGGAGCTATCTCTAATGCTGGCGGCAAGGCTATATTTGTAGAGATTAATGAAAATCTTGTACTTGACCTGGATGACCTTGCACAAAAGGCGACCTCAAGCGGCGCTCGTTTTTTGCTGCTATCACACATGCGAGGCCATATTGTGGATATGAATGAGTTGATTCGTATTGTACATGAGAAGAATTTGATTTTAATTGAGGATTGTGCCCATACTATGGGTGCGAAGTGGGGGCAAAAGAAAAGCGGTAATTTTGGCCTTGCCGCCTGTTTTAGTACCCAGACCTATAAACACCTAAACTCAGGAGAAGGAGGTCTCATAACCTCTGATAATGCTGAATTTATGGCGCGTGCGATTGTCTTGTCGGGTTCCTATATGTTCTATGAAAGACATGGGGCCGCCCCGGAGGCGGAAGTTTTTTCAGATATTCGATTACAAACCCCAAATTATTCAGGTCGTATGGATAACCTTAGGGCTGCGATTCTGCGTCCACAGTTAAATTCTCTGGAAGAAAATATTAAACGCTGGAACAAACGCTATCAAATTGTTGAGCAAAAACTTCAAAAACTTACCGGTGTTGTGCTGCCTGAGCGACCTGACGAAGAGCACTATGTTGGGAGTTCTATTCAGTTTAGAATTCCGGGAATTTCCCACACTAAAGCTGGTAAATTTATTGAAGCTAATAAACAACTTGGCGTGGAAATAAAATGGTTTGGCAGTGATGAGCCCACTGGATTTACCAGTAACCACAAAAGTTGGAAATATTTGGAGTACCAAGACTTAGAAAATTCTGACAGAATCCTTTCGGGGTTGTTTGATTTGCGATTGCCGTTAACATTTTCGCTTGATGACTGCTCGCTGCTTTCTGATATTGTCAGTGAATGTGTCCAAGAGTATCAATCTACTAAATAGTTTTCCTTTTTGATTTGCGGTACTGTTCCATAGTTTCATCGATAGTAGTTGCATTATCTAAACTTAAACTTGGAGTTATATCTTTAAGTTTTGCCAGATGATCTGACCATTCTTGCATCATAGTTCTTCGCTCTTCTATATGATCAGAGTGGTTATAAGCCGCTCTTACTGTGTTGGATTTTGAATGTGCTAATTGAAGCTCAATAATATCTGCTCTATAGCCAAGTTCATTTAATCTGATGCTAGCCATGTGTCTGAAGCCATGGGTTGTGAATGTAAATTTATCAATTCCTAAGCTTCTTATTGCAACCAGTAGAGCATTGGTTGTAATACTAGCGTTTTTGTTTCTTGGAGTTGGAAAAACATAATCACTTCCTGTGTCAATCTGACTCAAGTTCTTTAACGTTATCAGTACCTGGTTGCTCATAGGAACCAAATGAACTTTCTTCATCTTCATGCGCTCAGCATTAATACGAATAAGTCTTGCATGAAAATCTACTTCACTCCATAACAAACCTGTTAGTTCACCTGGTCTTAAAAATACATGAGGTGCTATTGTTAAAGCAGCATTAACTTCGTCACTTCCTATGTGTTGGTCAAGCATATTAAGTAACAATCCAATCTCCTTTGGGTCTGTGATAGTAGCGTGTTGTTTGATGAGTTTCTTTTTGAAAATATCATTAGGTAAATCTCTAACTGGATTAACCGTAATAATTCCCATGCCAACAGAGTGTGAAAATACACGATTTGCAATACCTTTAACTTTTTGTAGAGTATCTAGCAGTCCTTTATCTTGGATTTCAAGAAGCAACTTAAGCATAATTGGGGAGCTAATTTCGTCAATAGGCATTTTTCCAATAATAGGAAGCAAGTAGCTATTGGCTCTTTGAAGAATATCTTCAGCATAACCGGGCGTCCATTCATCTTTCTTATTGTTAAGCCAATTAAAAAACATGCCCTTGAAAGATATTTCATCAGGATTATCTCTGTAGTTATCTATTTTTGGTCGTTTAGGGTTTAGTCCTTGTTTAAGGAGTTGCTTGTTTCTATCTCTAGCTTGCCTGGCATCTAGCAGTGATACTTCGAGGTAGGTACCTAATGCCATCATTGTGGCTTTATTGTTAAACCTGTATCTATGTCGCCAAAGCTTTGAGCCGTTTGGATTAATTTCTATGCATAAACCATGAGAATCGGACACACGATAAAGTTTATGTTTGGGTCTGAGATTTCTAACCTGTGTGTCATTAAGCATAATATGAGTAGATTTTTATAATTAAATAAAAAAACAACATCTACTCACAATTCTACTCTCATTTATTTAGGATGTCAAAAGAAGTAATAAGAAAGACTAAGAAGGAAAATGTCTTAAAACCCTATAGAATAAAAGTTTTATATGCTATTTGATTCTTTATGAGAAATAGTGAAAAAATTATATGGTGGAGATGGGGGGAATTGAACCCCCGTCCGAAAACCTTCAGTCAAGAAGTCTACATGCTTAGTACAGGCCTATTGCTTTAACTTTTTACCACCCGACCAACAGGGATGTAGAAAGCGATTTTAGATTAGGTTTTAACCCTATTACCCTAAAAAAATAATAGTGGCGAGTCTGTAAGCGACCGTTATCCCAAAAGCACAGACAACTTCTAAGTAACGGTTAGCATTATGCTGCTAAAGCGTAGTTGTCTTCGTTTGCAACTATTATTTAAAGAACGTTTTTACGAGCAATCTTTATCCTCGACATGCATCCTTGAAATCCAACTCCTCGTCGAAGCCAGTCATCCCCAGATGCTTACATTATACGCTTCATTATGAGAATTTAGCTAATTGTAACTCGTGCAAATTTTCTTTTGCCAACCTGATACACTGAGGTACCTGCTGTTGGCTCAAGATCCTTGTTGGTAATTTTTTCGCCATCCATTTTAGCAGCCCCTTGCTTGATCATACGGAATGCTTCGGAAGTCGAACTAACTAAGTTTGAGTCTTTTAGAAGGTTGGCAATCTTGGTTCCATTTTTAAAGGTAAATTCGTCCATCTTATCAGGGGTTTGGTTTTTAGCAAACCGGTCAATGAAGTTTTGTTGAGCTTGTTTTGCTAGTTCATTGCTATGGAAGCGTGTAATAATCTCTTCTGCTAAGCGAAATTTAATATTTCTTGGGTTTTCGCCATCTTCAACTTCCTTTTTCCAAGACTCAATTGTTTCTAATGATTCAAAACTCAACAGCTCAAGGTAGCGCCACATCAGGTCGTCTGATATTGACATAAGCTTGCCAAACATATCATCAGGAGTCTCGTCGATACCGATATAGTTGTCTAATGACTTGCTCATCTTTTGAACTCCATCAAGACCTTCTAATAATGGCATTGTAAGAATCACTTGTGGCTCTTTTCCGGCTTGTTTTTGTAGGTCTCTGCCCATTAAAAGGTTAAATTTTTGATCTGTTCCTCCTAGCTCCATGTCAGCCTGAAGTGCAAGTGAGTCATAGCCTTGGACTAGAGGGTATAAGAATTCATGTATTGAAATTGCTTGTTCAGACTTGTAGCGTTTGGAAAAATCATCCCGCTCTAGCATTCTTGCGACTGTTTGTTTTGATGCCAAAGAAACCATCTCCGAAGAACTCATCTTTCCCATCCATTCAGAATTAAAAGCTATCCTTGTTTTGTCTTTATCTAGTATTTTGAAGATTTGCTCTTGATAACTTTTAGAATTTTCAAGCACTTCATCTTTTGTGAGCGGTTTGCGAGTTACATTTTTACCACTTGGGTCACCGATCATGCCAGTAAAGTCGCCAATCAAGAAAATGATTTCGTGGCCAAGATCTTGAAGTTGCTTCATCTTATTAATAACAACTGTATGTCCAAGGTGCAAGTCTGGTGCAGTTGGATCAAAGCCCACCTTGATTCTTAGAGGTTTATTTTTTTGCAGCTTTTTCTTGAGCTCTTCAAGGGGCAGTATTTCATCTGCACCTCTTTCAAAAATGGCTAATGTGTCTTGAATTGTCATAATTGTGTCACTCTATGGCCTCGTATGTCCATCACCTAGGACGATATATTTTTGTGAAGTTAAGCCTTCAAGTCCAACTGGACCGCGTACATGAAATTTATCTGTACTGATGCCAATCTCTGCACCTAGACCATACTCAAAGCCATCTGCAAATGCTGTTGATGCGTTAACCATCACTGAGGATGAGTCCACTTCGGCTAGAAATTTTCTTGCACTTGTTTTGTTTTCTGTGACAATAGTGTCGGTATGTGAAGACCCGTATTGCTCTATATGAGAGATAGCTTCATCCAATGAATTCACAATCTTTATTGATAGGATTGGAGCAAGGTACTCCTCACTCCAGTCATCTTCTGTGGCTGCAATGATTTTATTTGAACGTTTTTGAGATTCTTGACATCCACGTAATTCCACTCCTTCTTCAACATATAAGTCAATCAGTTGATCTAATGTAGCAGAATCCAAATCCTGATGAACTAGTAGTGTTTCGGTGGCATTACAGACACCATATCGTCGGGTTTTGCCATTAAATGCTACATTTATAGCTTTCTGAGAGTCAGCCTCTTTGTCTAGGTAGGTGTGACATACACCGTGAAGGTGTTTAATGACTGGCATCCTGGCATTGGCGCTCACATTCTCAATTAAGCCTTTGCCACCCCTTGGTATGATAGCGTCAACATAATCGCTAGCTTGAACAAGTCTTGTCACCGCCTCACGGTCAGTGATGTCGATTAGTTGCACTGCGTCAGAATTTATGCCGGCCTCAGTTAATCCATCTTTAATACACTTATATAAGGCCCGGTTTGAGTTTATTGCTTCCGAACCGCCCCGTAAAATTACCGCGTTACCTGATTTGAAACACAGAACTGCTGCATCGATAGTGACATTTGGACGAGACTCATAGATCATTCCCATAACGCCTATTGGTACCCTCATTTTGCCGACCTGAATACCACTAGGGCGATACTCTAAGTCGGTTATTTCACCGATTGGATCAGGGAGGGATGCAACTTGCTTCACACCTTCAACAATGTCATTAATTCTTTCAGGGTTGAGCATTAAACGATCTAATAGGGCATCATCCAAGCCGTTGCTTTTCCCTTGGGTTAAATCCTTTTTATTGGCATCAAGTATCGCTTTTTGGTTTTTCTGGATATTACTGGAGATGTTATGCAAAACAGCATTTTTTGTCTCCGTATCTATAGTGCGCAAGGAACGAGAGGCTTTTTTTGCCTTCTGTCCGAGATTTAAAATTAGTGCGGCTATTGAGTCCATTGCGTTTTTCCTGACAAAGTGATAAGAACACTTCGCAACTCATCGTAAACGTTGAGATTATCCATACCTTTGAGTGAGCGGTCAATACGCCCGAGTGATAATAGCAATTTTTGTAGTCGTTGATAGGGATGTTTTTTGAGAGCATTTGAAATTAAAGGTTTTCTTTTTTGCCATACCCGGTGTTTTGCGAGTATAGCCTCAATTGGTTCATTGTGTTTTAGTTCGACAGACATCGTTGCCAGAGATTTTATTTCTCGGTACAGGGATGAAATGATAATCACTGGTGGTGTCGTTTCATCAACAAGCGAGTTGAATATTTTGTTGACTTTTGTTGAATCACCTTTGAGTGCGGCATCAATCAATCCAAAGACCGAGTAATGGGACTGTTGGTCGATTTGATTGAGGAACTCATTAGCGTTAATATGACCATCAGGATAGGCGATTTTGAGTTTTTGTATTTCTTGCATAGATGCCAAGAGGTAGCCTTCTGTGCAATAAGCGATTGCCTCAGCAACCTCGTGATTAGTTTTCAGGCCTAACTGGGTCATTTGGTTAATAATCCAACCAACGAGATGTTCATTTTGAACTTCCCAGTGTTGAATGATAGTACCCCTTTTATCTAGAGCTTTAAACCACTTACTTTTTTGCTGGTTCATGTCTAGTTTGCCTGTAGAGATAATAAGCAAAACATCATCTGGGAGACTGTCAACTAATTCTGTTAGCGCTTTTGATCCTTTGATGCCAAGCTTTCCAGTGGTAAGGCAGCATTCAATGATGCGCTTCTCTGTGAAAAGTGATGGGCTTGCCATGTCACTAATGATAGTGTCCCAAGAGAACTGTCCGTCAATATCAAAACGAACACGATCGCTAAAGCTATTCTCTTTCGCAGCTTCTTTAATTAGAGCCAAGCTTTGCTCAACCAAGAGAATTTCTGGGCCAAAGGCAAAATAGAGAGATTCCAAACCGTTTGAGAGGTGTTTTGAGAGATGATCTGGCTTTATTTTCATGAGTTTTCTTAAGAAGTTCGGGTCGAGTGGAAAAAATGAGCCAAGACGACATTAATTTTTGTAAGATTCATTATGTCATAATTGTAAAATAATTTGTCATCAAACCTTGAAAAATTGCCATCAAACCCTATATAAGTAATCAATAGGGTATATTTACCGTTCTACATTTAGGTTAAATTTTATATATGTATAAGAATATTTTACTATGGCTGGTATTGGGCAGTGTCCTTGCCTCTCTGTTTGGTCAATTTAAAGTTACCGATAATTCAACCGAGATTAGTTACTCTCAGTTCATCCAAAGTGTCAAACAAGGGAACGTTTCCAGTGTCAAGATTGCGGGAAGTAAAATTAGCGGTGTAACTTCACTAGGTGAAGAGTTTGACACCTATAGCCCTGGTGATTTGGGTTTGATGGGAGACCTACTAAATAATGGCGTTTCTGTTCAGGCTACGCCACCAGCAAAAGAGAGCTTCTTGAAGCAACTGATAATTTCACTAGCACCCATACTATTACTGATTGGCGTCATTATGTATACCATGCGTGGTGCTGGAGGCGCTATGGGTGGAAAGAATCCGATGTCATTCGGTAAATCAAAGGCACGTTTAATTACCAAGGACGAGTCACAGGTCACCTTTGAGGATGTTGCAGGCGTTGATGAGGCAAAAGCAGAGGTCAGTGAATTAGTTGACTTCCTCTCTGACCCGAGCAAATTTACTAAAGTTGGTGGAAAGATTCCAAAAGGTGTACTCATGATTGGTCCACCCGGAACAGGTAAGACTTTACTAGCAAAGGCAGTGGCGGGTGAGGCTGACGTACCATTCTTCTTTATTTCTGGTTCCGACTTTGTTGAAATGTTTGTTGGTGTTGGAGCATCTCGCGTACGTGACATGTTTGAGCAGGCCAAAAAAAATGCCCCCTGTATCATCTTTATTGATGAGATTGACGCAGTAGGTCGTCAGCGTGGAGCTGGTTTGGGTGGTGGACATGATGAGCGTGAACAAACCCTTAACCAGATGCTGGTTGAAATGGATGGTTTCGAAGGGACAGAGGGTGTTATCGTTGTTGCAGCAACTAACCGTCCAGATGTACTTGATCCTGCGCTACTCAGGGCTGGAAGGTTTGATCGCACAGTCACTGTTGGTTTGCCTGATATAAAAGGGCGCGATGCTATTTTGAAGATACATATGAGGAAGCTGCCCGTTGCAAAAAATGTCAAATCTATGGATATAGCCAGAGGTACTCCAGGCTTTTCGGGTGCGGATCTAGCTAATTTAACTAACGAAGCTGCTTTGATTGCGGCTGGGAAAAGTAAAAAACTGGTAGGAATGCAAGAATTCGAAAAAGCCAAAGACAAGATAATGATGGGCTCGGAACGCAAGAGCATGGTTATGGATGAAGCGGAAAAAGAAATGACTGCCTTTCATGAGGCCGGACACGCAATAGTTGGACGTTTGGTTCCTGAACATGACCCGGTCTACAAGGTCAGCATTATTCCAAGAGGTAGGGCTTTGGGTGTGACTATGTTTCTACCCGAAAAAGATAAGTATAGTATTTCAAAGCGCAAAATTAACTCTCAAATTTCCTCATTATTTGGTGGCCGGATTGCAGAAGAGCTTGTTTATGGTAAAGACGCTGTAACAACTGGCGCAAGTAATGACATAGAACGTGCCACTGAGCTTGCCCATAAAATGGTCAAACTTTGGGGAATGTCTGACGTGATGGGTCCGTTGGCTTATGGTGAAGAAGAGGGAGAGATTTTCTTAGGTCGACAGGTAACCAAACATAAGCACATTTCTGATGACACATTTCATAAAGTGGATTCTGAAATTCGTATAATTATTGATGCCAATTACGATATAGCTTACAAAATTCTTGAGGAAAACAGAGATATTCTAGACTCAATGGCAGCAGCATTAATCGAGTTTGAAACTATTGACGTGGGTCAGATTGATGACCTGATGGCTAGAAAACCAATGCGAGAGGCAGCTGAAGTTGTTGATTCTGAAGAAGTTTCGTCCGAGTTGGGAACCGGTAGAAAATCTAAAGGTTCCGAACCGTCTTCAGATGACAACCGAGGTGGTGACAGTAGTACTGAGCAGTTTGCATAGTTCGAAGTGAGCTTGATGGTCGACCAACCAATCGTCATGGGTGTACTCAACATTACCCCAGATTCATTTTCTGATGGCGGCTTATTTTTAGAAGCTCAAAGTGCAATTGATCAAGCCATCTTAATGGTTGAACAAGGTGCTGATATTATTGATATTGGCGGTGAGTCAACTCGACCAGGAGCACCTGAGGTAAGTGCTGAAGATGAGTTGAAGCGAGTTCTGCCTGTTATTGAAGCTTTGAGTGGTAACATTGACGTACCAATATCGATTGATACCTCTAAACCTGTTGTTATGGAGAGAGCTTTTGGTGCTGGTGCAAGTATTATTAATGACGTCTATGCTCTTCGCTCTAAAGGCGCCCTAGAAATGGCAGCGTCGTTGGGTGCCGAGGTATGTTTAATGCACATGCAAGGGAATCCAAGAACGATGCAAAAAAATCCGAAGTACAATGATGTTGTCAGTGATGTGAAAAATTTCTTTACAGAACGACTCGAGGCTTGTTCAGCTGTTGGGATTAAACTAGAGTCTATAACCCTTGACCCAGGATTTGGTTTCGGGAAGAACCTAGCTCATAACATAGCATTGTTAAAAAATCTGGCTGAATTTCATGACTTTGGCGTCTCTATTTTGGCTGGACTTTCAAGGAAATCAATGATCGGTTCATTGTTAGGCGATAAAGAAGTTGACTCAAGAATGATTGGCAGTGTTACAGCTGCATTAATTGCGGTGGAGAATGGCGCCAACATTATTAGAGCTCATGACGTTGCTGAAACCAAAGACGCACTTACGGTTTGGCAACAAATTAAGCATTTTAGGGAATAATTTGTGGATAAATTCTTTGGTACCGATGGCATAAGAGGAACGGTTGGAAAGCCACCAATTACGGCGGACTTTTTATTGAAAGTAGGTTGGGCAGTAGGTTCTGTTTTGACGGAAAATGGGCCCGCAAGTGTGATTATTGGTAAGGACACTCGCGTTTCAGGTTATCTGTTTGAATCCGCCCTCGAGGCGGGTTTTTTGTCTGCAGGGGTTAGTGTGGGACTGTTAGGACCAATGCCTTCACCGGCGATTGCCTATTTAACCAAAGCTTATGGTGCGAGTGCAGGAGTTGTAATCAGTGCCTCCCATAATAACTTTCAAGATAACGGCGTTAAGTTTTTCTCAAGTCAGGGTTTAAAGCTAAGCGATAAAACCCAGAAAGCCATAGAGAAAAAAATTTCTACTCCGATGGTTAGTGTTGATTCAGCTAATATTGGTAAAGCATTCAGGCATGACCAGGCTTTAGGTAGATATATCGAATTTTGTAAATCAACTTTCGATCGAATTTGTAATCTTTCTCATCTAACTATTGTTGTTGATTGTGCCAACGGCGCAACTTACAATATTGCACAATGTGTGTTTGAAGAGTTGGGTGCTAAGGTGATTATGATTAATAACCAGCCTGATGGTTACAACATTAACCATAATTGCGGCGCAACTGACACAACACATTTACAACAAGAAGTTTTAAACCACGAAGCAGACTTAGGTATCGCTTTTGATGGTGACGGTGATCGTTTGATAATGGTTGATCATACTGGCGAGAAGGTTGATGGAGATGAGCTAGTCTTTATCATTGCCAAGGCATGGAAAAAAAATGGTACCCTTAAATCAAGCACAGTGGTTGGAACAAAAATGTCCAATTTGGGAATGCGCGAAGCACTTTCAGATCTGGATATCAATTTTATTGAAGCTGACGTGGGTGACAGATTTGTGATGGAACAATTGATACTAAACAAAGCTAGTCTTGGTGGTGAAGGCTCTGGACACATTATTTGTCTTAATAAATCTACCTCGGGTGACGGCATTATTGCTGCATTGCAAGTTTTAGAAGTTATGTTGAAGTCTAATCAATCTTTGTATGACCTCAAAAAGGAAATGACTAAGTACCCCCAGGTGCTCATTAATGTTAAAACGGATGGCAAGTTGGACTTGGAGAATCACGAAAATCTTAATCAAGTCATATCAGTTGTTAAAGGAGAACTTGCAGACAAAGGACGCGTACTTATTAGGGAATCAGGTACTGAGCCCCTAGTTAGAATTATGGTAGAAAGCATCGATTTAGATTTAGCGAATAAAAGTGCAAATCAATTAGCAGAAGCTCTGCAATCAATTTAATCATCATCATAATTTCAATATAATATCGTTTTTCATAGCGATATAACCTTCCAGAGGAAAGCATGAGTTTTACAGCTTTAGAGTTAGGAGTAGTTGCTTTGATTTTTTCCTGGTCAGGTTTCGTAAGAACGGGACTTGGTTTTGGTGGTGCGGCTTTGGGACTGCCTCTAATGATGCTGGTGGGTGGATCTCCGATTGACTGGTTACCAATTATTGGAATTCATTTATTCTTTTTTTCAGGTATTGCTCTCTCCAAGGTATTGAAGAAAGTTGATTGGAGGTATTTAAAGAGCACATTGCCGTGGATTTTGCCTGCAAAATTATTAGGTGTCATTGGCCTGATAAACCTTCCGGCAGATGTGATGACTGTGATTGTTTACCTGATCACTAGCTTTTATGCATTTACCTGGATCCTTGATCGTCCAATCAGATCTCAGAAAAATTGGGTTGATAATTTATTATTGTTCTTAGGTGGATATATATCTGGAACTTCTTTAACTGGAGCTCCATTAATAGTTGCAGTTTATATGCGCCACATTGTTAAGGAGCAGTTGCGAAATACACTATTTGTTTTGTGGATTTTCCTGGTTGCAATTAAGATGAGCGCATTTATAGTGGTTGGGGTTTATATTGACTGGCGTTTTGCTTTAATGTTAATTCCAGCGGCAGCTATTGGACATTACGTTGGACTCAAAGCTCACGATAAAATTATGGAAAATAATGATCGATTCAAGAGGTGGATAGGAGGAGTGTTGCTGTCAGTTTGTGCTATTGGCTTTATAAGGCTTTTTATTATTTAATCTTAACTTCTGAGAGTTTATTCAATCAAACCAAGAGGTATTTCGGTGGTATGTTTAATTTCTTCAATAGCGAAATGTGAGGTCACCTTAGCAAATTGAACTTTATCAATTAAACGTTTATAAAAGCTGTCATAGCTTTCAATATCACTAACAATAACTTTTAATAGGTAGTCAATTTCACCGCTCATTCGGTAACACTCTACAACTTCAGGAATCTGTCGGATAGTTTCGTCAAAAATTCTGATTTTTTCTTGATCATGTGTATTCAATGTCACAAAAACCATCGTCGTGACGTTTAATCCAATTTTTTTGCGGTCAACTAGAGAGACGGTTTTACTGATGTAGCCAAGATTTTTTAATTGCTTTATGCGCTTCCAGCAAGGCGTAGTTGATAAGTGAACTTCAGCTGAGAGTTGTTGAATGGTCATTTCTGCATTATGTTGCAGCAACTCTAGCAGTTTGAAATCTATTGCATCCATAATCTAATCCAAAAATAGGAAAAAATATAATATTTTTCTATAATTTTGAATTTTACCAGTAAATAAGCATTATTTTTTCTATAAATATTAAAATAATAGAATATGTTACTATAATATTTCAATATCTATATATAGAAGTAATAACATGTATCAATATAGCCCTGAAGATACTAAATTTTTAGTTGAAAGAGTGGATCAATTTGAGAAGCAATTAAAACGTCATTTGGATGGTGATTTAGATGCTGCTAAATTTAGAAGTCTCAGATTAAGAAACGGACTTTATATGGAATTGCATGCTCATATGTTGAGGGTTGCTATTCCATACGGAACTTTAAACACAATTCAACTTAGAGCGCTTGCCGATGTGGCCGATAAGTATGATCGTGGTTTTGGCCATTTCACAACTCGTCAAAATATCCAATATAATTGGATTGAATTGTCTGAGATTGCCAATCTACTTCGTGAGTTATCAAGTGTAGGTCTTCACGCCATTCAGACTAGCGGTAAAGCAACACGGAACATTACAGCTGACCCATTATCTGGCCTGACAGAGGGAGAGATTGCTGATGCCAGACCTTATTGCGAATTGATCCGTCGATGGTTGAATTTACATCCAGAATTTTCTTGGTTACCAGGTAAATTCAAGATTGCTATTAATGGCGCAAAGTTAGATGAAACAGCACTTAGAGTTCATGACCTTGGGTTGAGATTGATTCGAAATAAAGAAGGTGAGCTCGGTTTTACTGTTTATGTTGGCGGAGGCTTGGGTGCAGCGGCAATGGTGGCTGCTGAAACAGCATCTTTTGTTCCTGTTGAGGATATCCTTAGTTATCTTGAATCTGCTATGAGAATATACAATTTAAAAGGCCGTCGAGATCATCTTAAAAAGTTACGAATCAAATTTTTAGTTCGTGAGCTTGGTGCAAAGGAATATTCCCAATTAGTTGATGAAGACTGGAAGCAAACCAGGGACGATCCGGAGCTAAAGTTAAACTTAACTCATTTATCAGAACTTGAAAAAGATTTTGCTTTGCCAATTAAACCATTGGCTCTTGATGGTTTTGTAGACAAAGTTGATTTTAATTACAGTATATGGAAGAAAAACAATGTTCGAGCTCATAAAGTATCGGGTCACAGTATCGTCAACATATCGCTCACAAAACTTGGCGAAGCTCCTGGTGATGCAACTTCAGAGCAGATGCGGATTTTGGCAGATTTAGCTGACCAATACAGTTATAGTGAGCTTAGAACAACAAAAAGGCAAACAATTGTTTTTCCTTATGTTCGAAAAGATCAGGTTTTTGATTTATGGCAGTCACTTGAAAAATATGGATTAGCGAGTCCGCATCAGGGAACTCTGGCACAGATTGTGGCTTGTCCTGGTGGTGATTATTGTGATTTAGCAAAGGCCGGCTCTATTCCTATTGCAACAAGAGTACAACAGCGTTTTGACGATATGGATAAATTGCTTGACATTGGCGACCTAAATATCAACATATCAGGCTGTGAAAACTCTTGTGCACATCATCACGTAGCTGATATAGGCTTACTGGGAATGCAAAAGAATGGAGAGGAGTATTATCAAATAACTGTTGCTGGTGAAACTCTTCATAAAACTGTTATTGGTAAAAAATTAGGTCCTTCTGTTAGTGGGGATAACGTTGTTGATGCGGTTGAAGATATCGTCAATGTTTACTTAGATAATCGTGAAGAGGAAGAAAAATTCACGGAAGTTTTCAAGCGTATCGGTATTAAGCCATTTAAGGAGAAGGTCTATGAGTGAGTCTAATGAATTAACTGCTGCAAGTGCAACTTTAGGAGCTAAGGTTGCGGAATCAAGGCCACTTGACACTAGTGTATTAAATAAAGACAACGAAAGTATTGAGCTTCTCAGTGTCGAACAATGGATTGAAAACGTAGATGAATTATCAAAGTTAGGAGTTGGAGTAATTGTTAAGCCTGCAGATGATGTACAACTGCTGAAAGACACTTTGAATGATGTCGCTTTGATTGCACTAGATTTTAATAATTTCGATGATGGTAGAGGATACTCTCAGGCTTACTTGTTAAGCAAGAGGTGGAAGTATACAGGGGAAATTATTGGCATCAATGCACACTTGGATCAATTACAATTCATGCTCAGATCTGGAGTGACTAGCTACAAACTTTTGGAAGGTTATGAGGGCTTTGATGAGCTCGACTACTCTAATGGATTCAGTATCTGCTATCAAGCAGCAGCAAACAATTCAGGATTGAAAAAAAAGTTTTAATTTCCCTAGTCTAAAGAAAATTTCTTATAAAAAGGAATTAATTTAGAGTAGAGATTGGACAGAATATATAGTTTAAAATTGCGCTGATTATGAATGAGTACTTGTTAATCCTAGTTAGTACAATTTTGGTTAACAATTTTGTACTGGTAAAGTTTTTGGGGCTTTGTCCTTTTATGGGTGTCTCCAATAAAATGGATACTGCCATAGGTATGGGCTTTGCAACGACATTTGTCTTGACTTTGGCAAGTATTACTAGTTACCTCATTAATACTTATCTTTTAATTCCGCTTGAATTAGAGTACCTTAGAACAATCGCTTTTATCGTAACGATTGCCGCTGTTGTTGGCTTTACTGAATTAGTTGTTAATAAAACTTCACCAGTTTTGCACCAATCATTGGGCGTTTTTTTACCGCTCATTACGACGAACTGTGCGGTGCTTGGTGTTGCTCTTTTGAATGTTGGAGCGAGTAATAGTTTTCTCCAGTCAGCAGTTTATGGCTTTGGTGCTGCTGTTGGTTTTTCTTTTGTTTTGGTGCTTTTTTCAGGCATTAGAGAACGTATTGAGTCAGCCGATGTTCCAAAAATCTTTCAAGGTGTTCCTATTGCACTGATTACTGCGGGCTTGATGTCTATGGCATTTATGGGCTTTATTGGATTAGTGTAATGTTAGATGCAATCTCAACTCTTTCCCTATTGGCACTATTATTGGGTTTAGGCTTAGGTTACGCTGCGATAAGATACAGAGTAAAAGGTAACCCTTTGATTGACCAAATCGATGCAATCTTGCCACAAACGCAATGTGGCCAATGTGACTTTCCAGGTTGTCGTCCTTATGCAGAAGCAATAGCCAGTGGTGAGGTAGAAATTAATCAGTGTCCACCAGGTGGCCAGGAGGGCGTCGACGCTCTTGCAGAGCTTTTAGGTGTTGAAACATTGCCTTTAAATCAAGAGCACGGAGAAACCAAACCAAAGCGAGTTGCTGTGGTTGATGAAAAGGTTTGTATTGGCTGTACTTTATGTATTCAAGCTTGTCCAGTTGATGCTTTTGTGGGTTCCTCGAAGGTTATGACAACTGTTATCGCCGAAGAGTGTACTGGCTGTGATTTATGTTTACCTGTATGCCCTGTAGATTGTATTGATATGGTTGAAATTAAGCCCACATTTAGAACTTATGTGCCAGATATTTCGGAGTTAGCCCATGCTTAAGTTTAAATATAATGGTGGCTTGAAATTGGAAAACCCATATCCAGTTGATGCAATTGACTTGATTCGAATACCTCTGCCAGACAAAGTAGTTTTACCTATGCAGCAGCGTATTGGAAATCAAGCGATACCAATCGTTAGTGTCGGTGAACGCGTTTTAACGGGTCAAATTGTAGCTACAATAGATGACCTGCGTTGTGCCCCTGTTCACGCTTCTATTTCAGGTACTGTTGTGGCCATTGACGAGCATGTGTACGCTCACAAGTCAGGACTCAAAGGGCTTTGTGTGACTATTGAATCTGATGGCAAGGATGAGTGGGTTGATACCAGTATTGGTTGCACAGAGCATTACGAAGCTTGTACAGCTAATACAATCTATAACAAAATACGCGTTTCTGGGATTGTAGGAATGGGTGGTGCCGGCTTCCCTACACATACTAAAGTGAGATTGGCAGAAGGATGTCATACCTTGCTTGTGAATGCAACTGAATGTGAACCTGGTATTACCTGTGACGCAGCATTAATGCAGGCTTATCCTACTAAGGTAATCAGAGGTATCGAAGTCTTACTCCATATTTGTCAAGCTGAACGTGCAATTATTGCTATCGAAGATGACAAACAGGATGCCATCGCAGCGCTCAATAAGTTTTGTAATAATGAAAACATCACTATTGAAGTGATGCCAACTAAATACACTTCAGGAGCCGAAAAATTACTACTTAAATCTCTTTTGGGAATTGAGGTTCCTACAGGAAAATTTGCATCTGATGTTGGTGTTCTTTGTCAGAATGTAGCTACTGTTGTTGCAATGTTTGATGCTGTGGTTGAGAATAGACCTTTAATTTCCCGTGCAGTGACTGTAGCAGGTAGTGCTGTAAAAGAGTCAAAAAATTTCCAAGTTAGGCTTGGGGCAAGTTACGACTACTTATTAAGTTTTGTTGATATTGTAGAAGGAAGTCACAAGATTAGTATGAATGGCTTAATGATGGGAATTGAACTTGATAGTACTAATTATTCTGTCTCTAAAAATACCAATTGTGTTTTTATTGATCAGTTAGAGGAGAGTAAACCGACAAAAGAATGCATTCGATGTGGATTATGTAATACAGTTTGTCCAGTCGATTTGCTACCTCAACAGCTCTATTGGTATTCTAAAAGTGAAAATATTGATAAAGCGATTGAATATAATCTTCTAGATTGTATCGAGTGTAATTGTTGTTCTTACGTCTGTCCAAGTTATATTCCTTTAGTGGATTATTACCAATACTCTAAAGCACTTTATAAACAACAAGTTAAAGAAAAGCAACAAACTGAGAGCGCTAGAGAGCGATTCGAATTTCGCGAGTTGCGTCTAGAGAGAAACAAACGCGAGAGAGCGGAGATGATGGAAGCTAAGAAAATAGCCTTGAAAGAAAAAATGGCCAAAGATAAAGCACACAAGGCAACAGTTGAAGCTGCCTTGGAGCGTGTTGACGCTGCTAAATCAGCTCACGGGTCTCAAGATGACGGTTAAGTTACTCAACACCAATCAAATCATGCGTCAAGTTAGTTATGCTCTCGCATTAGGTGTTGGTGCACAAGTATATTTTTTTGGTTCGTCAGTTCTTATCCAGATTTTTTTAGCTTGCATTACAGGTCTTATTACTGAGGCGCTCTTCTTGAGATTACGTGGTTCAGAAATTAAGCCTGAAATTGCTGATGGATCTGTCGTTTTGACAGCTATTTTGCTTGCTATTTCTATTCCCAGTATTGCACCCTGGTGGATCATAGTATTGGGTGTTTCATTTGCAGTTATTTTTGGTAAACAGATCTTTGGAGGTTTGGGTAATAATCCTTTTAATCCAGCAATGCTAGGCTATGCATTTTTACTAATTTCTTACCCAATGCAAATGACTCAGTGGCCAGCTGACTACTTATCCATGGGTCAAGCTGTTGATGTGATATTTGGTTTGTCTAACATCGATGGTTTAACAGGAGCAACGAGTTTAGATCATTTGAAAACACAATTAACGATGGGTATCTCAATACAAGAGCTCGAGTTAAATTCCATTAGCCAACTATGGATTAATATTGGCTTTTTATTAGGAGGTATTTACCTACTTTTACGTAGAATAATTCTTTGGCAGATCCCAGTTTCATTACTATTAGGTGTAGTAGTGATGTCAACAGCTCTATACCTAGTAGACTCTAATCAGTTTGCTTCATCACTCTTTCATGTTGTCAATGGGGCAACGATGTTGGCAGCATTTTTCATTGCCACGGATCCAGTAACTGCCAGTACGACACCGTCAGGTAGAATAATTTATGGCTTTTTGATTGGCATTTTGATTGTCATAATTAGGGTATTTGGTGGCTATCCAGATGCAGTTGCTTTTGCTGTACTTCTGTTAAATATCACCGTTCCTTTGATTGATTTTTATACGCAACCCAAAGTGTTTGGAAAATGAAGAACTCAACCATTATAAAGTCAGGCTTGCTGATGTTTATTTTTACTCTTGCTTGTGTTTTTATTGTTAGTCTTGTTGAAAAAAATACCAAAGATAGAATTGAAATAAATGAGCAGCAATTACTCATTAAGCGTCTTAATGAAATTGTCACTGAGTATGATAATCCAATTCTGAGTGAAAGCTTTGATCGGAATATTAACCTTCATGGAATAGAACAGACAGTCACAATATTTCCTGCGAAAAATAATAATAAAGTTTTTGCACACCTTGTTGAACATACCTACCCCAATGGCTATAACGGCAATATCAGACTTCTAACTGGGATTAGTATTGAAGGAGAATTATTGGGTGTTCGAGTAATTAACCATAAAGAAACACCAGGTCTAGGTGACAAAATAGAAACTCGCAAATCAGATTGGATTAAGAGTTTTACGGGACTTTCATTGAATCAACCTGAAAAATCCAAATGGAAAGTTAAGAGAGACGGTGGTTTCTTTGATCAATTTACTGGAGCCACTATTACTCCACGTGCAATTGTAACTGCCGCTTATCAAATACTAGATTACTTCGACAAGTATGAAATTAAGTGATTTTGATTTTGATTTACCTAATTCATTAATTGCTCAATACCCTAGTGAAAGGAGAATCGATTCGCGTTTATTGGTTGTAGAAGATGATTTTATTGATGCAACATTTTCTCAATTAGGTGAATTTCTTAAACCCAAAGATTTATTAATTCTTAATGACACTAAGGTAATTCCTGCAAGACTTTTTGGTCGCAAAGAGTCTGGTGGAAAGGTTGAAATACTAGTCGAACGACTGATTAATGACTTTCAAGCCTTGGTAATGATTAAAGCAAGCAGGGTTCCAAAGATTGGTAGTTATATAGTGCTAGAAAATGACAAACAGGTGAAGGTAATTGATAAAGCTTCTGGACTTTATAAATTAAGCTTTGGTAGTAACTCTATTCTGACTTTGCTTAATGAAATTGGGCATGTTCCCCTTCCTCCTTATATTGAGCGAATTGACGAAAAGGAAGACTTTGTCCGTTATCAAACGGTTTATGCAAAAAATGATGGAGCTATTGCTGCTCCAACAGCAGGACTTCATTTTGATGAACCATTACTTTCTAACCTTAATAGTTATGGGGTTGACTACGCATTTGTGACACTTCATGTGGGTGTGGGGACTTTTCAACCAGTGAAAGTTGAAGATATCAAAGATCATCAAATGCACAGTGAGTACTTTGAAGTTTGTCAGGAAACTGTTGATAAAATAGTAACTACAAAAGCAAATGGTGGTCGAATTGTCGCTGTGGGCACAACTGCTGTTAGAACACTGGAGTCAACTGCACTTCAAGGAAAACTTTCCAGTACAAAAGGGGATACGGATATATTTATTTATCCCGGATTTGAGTTTCGTTTGGTAGATGCTATGATTACTAATTTTCATTTGCCAAAATCTTCTTTACTGATGTTGGTAGGCGCTTTTATTGGTATCGAGAAAATGTTTCAGATATACCAGTACGCTATCGAAGAAAAATATCGTTTTTTTAGTTACGGGGATGCAATGTTACTAGAAAAAAAACTATAGAGACTTTATTGAGAGATGTTTTGAGAGGGCAAAGATTAGGAATGCCAATATTGGAAAGATTAAGAAACTGGTTTTGATTGATGTAGCCTCTGCAATAAACCCAATAAATAACGGACCTATAAGCATTCCACCATACCCCAGTGTTGCGATGCTCGCTATTGCTGTGCCTTGAGGTATATTTTTGTCATTTGCTGCACGAGAAAAAGCTAACGGTATGATGACTGCGATACCTAACCCTATTAAACTAAAACCAATCACTAATGGAAGAAGAGATCCAAATGTAACTAAAATTATGGCTCCTATCATAGCAACTAATCCAGAGTATTGGGCTGTCTTCGAAGGTCCGATGATAGATACAATTTTGTCACCCATCAATCTCATGGTAAACATACAAATAGAAAAAGCAGTAAAACCTAGAGCTGCACTACCATCGTCAATGCTGGCAACGCTAATAAGAAAAATTGCGCTCCAGTCTGCTACAGCACCTTCACCCAATGAAGCAAAAAACGTTATAAAGGCTACGGTAAGCAAAGGTCCCCTAGGTATTGAAATAAATGGAACATTTTTGTCTCTTTGTCTTTTCTCAGATTGAAATGGAATTGTCAAAATACTAAGTGTAACCAAAAAAATCACAATTGAGCTGATTGTAAAATGAGTCTTTACGCCTAGATTATAGGTAGCTAATAAAACACCAGAGCCTGCTCCAATTCCTGATCCAAGACTCCACATTGCGTGAAAAGATGACATTAAAGGTCGCTTATTTTTACGTTCTACTTCCGCAGCCCAGGCATTCATTGCAACGTCAATTCCTCCATGAATTCCTCCAAAAAATATTATTGCAGCAATAAGCATCCAGATTGAGTTTGCATATGCGATGAAGATAAGGGTTAGTGGAAGAAATATACTACTAGCAAGCTTGGTCACAAATGCCGCACCATAATGATCAGCAGCTCTTCCAAAAATAGAGAATGCAACAACAGCTGATAAGCCTGCTAAGAAAATTAATAATCCTAAAGAGGCTGGCGATAAATCATGAATATTTGAAATTGCAGGAATACGTGACGCCCAAGTTCCAAATAAAGCACCATTAATAGCAAAAATCATTGACACTGCAAATCTACTATTTCGAATTTTAGTCATAAATTTGTGGAACGTTAATGTCATTAATAATCATATATGTTCCTAGTTATAAGTTCTAATTTGCTATAGTTTCAAGCAAGGTTTTGCCAATCATTGCTGGAGTTGGTGAAATACTTACACCAGCTTTTTCCAAAGATTTAATTTTGTTTTTAGCGCCTCCACTTCCACCACTTATGACTGCACCTGCGTGTCCCATTCTTTTACCTTTTGGAGCCGTCAGTCCTGCGATGTAGGAAATAACTGGTTTAGATATGTTTGATGAAATATACTCTGCAGCCTCTTCTTCTGCACTTCCCCCAATTTCTCCTACCATTACAATCGATTGAGTATCTTTATCGTGTTCAAACAACTCAAGACAGTCTATGAAATTCATTCCATGTACAGGGTCTCCACCGATACCGATACAAGTACTTTGACCTAACCCAGCAAGAGTGGTTTGATGGACAGCCTCATAAGTCAATGTTCCTGAGCGTGAGACGATACCAACACTCCCGCTCTGATGAATATTGCCAGGCATAATGCCAAGTTTACACTCGTCTGGAGTTATTACACCAGGACAATTAGGACCAATCAATCTTGATTTACTGCCTTTAATTATGGCCTTAATTTTAATCATATCTTGAACTGGAATACCTTCAGTAATACAAGTAATAACAGGCATTTCTGCTTCGATAGCCTCAACGATTGATGCAAATGCAAATCTAGGTGGAACGTAGATCATCGAGGCGTTAGCACCAACCTCCGTCATAGATTCCTTGACTGAATTAAAAACAGGTCTATCTAGGTGAGTCTGTCCGCCTTTCCCAGGAGTTACTCCACCGACTAATTGTGTGCCATATGTAATTGACTGTTGAGAATGAAATGTACCTTGTTTACCAGTGAATCCTTGACAAATAACTTTTGTTTGTTTGTTAATCAGTACACTCATTTTGCCATCTCCACAACTTGTTTGGCTGCCTGCGTTAAATCAGCCTCAGTCATAATGTTAAAGTCACTGTCATTTAAAATTTTGAGCCCCTTAGGAGCATTTGTGCCTTCAAGTCTAACAACAATTGGTAAAGTTAGACCTACCTTTTCTATCGCTTGTAGAATTCCCTCTGCAATTAAGTCACAGTGAACAATGCCACCAAAAATATTGACCAAAATTGCTTTCACATTTTGACCGCTCTGAATAATTTCAAACGCCTTTGCGACTCTTTCGGCTGTTGTACCGCCACCGACATCTAGAAAGTTGGCAGGAGAGCCACCGTGATATTCAATTAAATCCATTGTAGCCATGGCCAACCCTGCACCATTTACCATACACCCGACTGTTCCATCTAGGGAAATGTAATTGAGCTGGTATTCACTTGCGATTCTTTCTTTTTCATCTTCCTGTTCGAAATCTCTTAGCTCAAGGATATCTTCGTTACGATAGAGTGCATTGTCATCAAAATCAATTTTGCCATCAAGCGCAATAATTTCATTTTGTTTGGTGATGATTAATGGGTTGATTTCAATAAGATTGCCATCATAATTAGTAAAGATGGAGTAAAGCCCAATTAAAGTTTTTGTAAATTGCTCCAGAAGTACTGAATCTAAATTGAGTTTTTTGGCAATATTTTGACATTCTTTTGTTGATAAGCTGCCTAAAGGATCGATTGCATGTTTAATAATTTTCTTTGGTGATTCAGAGGCAACTTGCTCAATATCCATGCCTCCTTCAGTAGACGCTAGGATAACGATTCTTTCTGTTGAACGATCAACTAATAAGCCTAAGTATAACTCTTTAAATATATCTTGACCCGCCTCAATAATAACTTGATTGATGGGTTGTCCATCTTCATCAGTTTGCGGAGTCACTAGTTTTTTTCCTAATAGTTTTTGGCTTGCTTTCTCTGCATCTTCGATATTATTGCAGACTATAACGCCTCCACCTTTACCTCGACCACCTGCATGAACTTGAGCCTTCACCACCCAGACATTGCCACCAAGTTTTTTACATGCAGATCGTGTTTCATTGCTATTAGAAATAACTTCTAAGTCTGGAACTTTAATGCCATTTTGTTTGAACAGTGCTTTCGCTTGATATTCGTGGATGTGCATATAATCTAAGGAAAATAAAGGTTAAAATATGTGGGGAAGCATTTTATCATTTTTGTGATGAAGCCTTTATTTTATTGACTTAATTGTTTACATTTTGAAATTCAATTTTTTTTATTTCACATAGTTAGGAAATTTAGATGAGGAAAAACCAGGAATTGTATCAAGTCAAATTGGATTAAATAATGTGAATTACAGTACGAGTCAGTTTAAAAATGGTTTGAAATTAATGCTCGATGGCAACCCTTGTTCAATTATTAATAATGAATTCTTCAAGCCTGGTAAAGGGAAGGCATTTTATCGAGTAAAGTTTAAAGACCTGATTACTGGAAAGACTCTAGAAAAAACTTTTAAATCTGGTGAGTCTCTTGAAGCAGCTGACGTGATGGAGTTGGAGATGCAGTACTTATATAACGATGGTGAAAGTTGGTATTTTATGGATCCCTCTTCTTTTGATCAGTTTGACTTGGGAGAGACGGCTTTGGGGAGTGTAATTAATTACTTAGTTGAACAGGACAACTGTATTGTGACTCTATGGAACAATAATCCAATTTCTGTTACACCCCTAAATCATGTAATTTTGGAGGTGGCTGATACTGACCCAGGTCTTAAAGGAGATACCGCAGGAACTGGAGGTAAGCCAGCAACGTTGAGTACAGGTGTTGTTGTCCAGGTTCCTTTATTCATCAGTATTGGAGACAAAGTTAAAGTTGATACTCGTACCAACGAGTACTCAGGTCGCGCTTAGGTTAATTCATGCGCCTAAGTGAAAGAGGGGGTGCTTTCCTGCTCTGGTGTTGCTATTGGAATTGAGAGATTATTTGCCGCAATAGGTTTATAATTAGTTTTAGCAGTGTTAAATAATAGTTTACATAGCAGACATTGAAAGCTCAAGAAAAACCTTTCTGGCAATCTAAGACGTTATCGCAAATGACTACTGAAGAATGGGAATCACTCTGTGATGGCTGTGGGCGCTGCTGTTTGTATAAGCTAAAAAATAAAGATTCTGGTGATATTTACTTTACAGATGTTGCTTGTCATTACTTGGATGAAGAAGATTGTACTTGTCAACATTATGAGGACCGTCAAAGTTATGTGCCTGATTGTTTAAGTATTGAACCCAATTGGGGAGAAAAATTTAATTGGTTGCCCAGCACCTGTGCATATCGATTAGTATACGAAGGTAAAGATTTGCCAGTTTGGCACCACTTAATTAGTGGCGACAGAAATAGTGTTCATTTGGCTGGCATTTCAGTGCGAGGTCGTACTTACAGTGGTAATAAAGTTTCAAAAGATCAATTGTTTGAGCATGTGATAACTTGGGTGGATTGAATGAATAAAATCATCATATTAATTTTTGGCTTATTTCTTTCATTAACTGTTTTATCTGATGAATGGCCTCATGAAAATATATCTAATGCGGTTTTTGCTTTAGATGTTGAGGACAGAGTTCCAATTAATATTGTTGAAGAGTCCGATAATTCTTTGGGTAAAATCTACTTTTTTACCAATATCCGTAACCTCAGTGGTGAGCGTATAACTCATCGTTGGATTTACCAAGGTAGAGTCATGGCTGATGTTAGTTTCAATATTAATGGCCCGCGATGGCGTGTATGGTCATCAAAAAACTTGTGGCATACTTGGATAGGTGAATGGAGAGTGGAAGTACTTACTGATGATGGCAGTATGCTTTACGAGAAAGTATTTAATTACATGGATAAAGAATGAATAAAGTTGTATTGGCCTACTCGGGTGGATTGGACACTAGTATTATCGCAAAATGGCTACAAGAAACTTACAATTGCGAAGTTGTAACATTTACCGCGGATATTGGTCAGGGTGAAGAGGTTGAGCCAGCTCGTGCTAAAGCTGAGGCGATGGGTATCAAGGAAATTTATATCGAGGATTTGCGTGAAGAGTTTGCGCGTGACTTTGTTTTTCCAATGTTCCGTGCTAATGCGGTTTACGAAGGTGAGTATTTATTAGGGACATCTATTGCTCGACCCCTCATTTCAAAGCGGTTGGTTGAGATTGCCAAGAAAGTTGGTGCTGACGCTATCTCTCATGGCGCTACCGGCAAAGGCAACGACCAAGTTAGACTTGAACTTAATGCCTATGCCATTAACCCTGATATTAAGGTGATTGCACCATGGCGTGAGTGGGATTTGTCTTCTCGTGAAAGTTTAATGAAGTATGCTGAAGAGCATAACATCGAAATCGATTACCAGAAGCAGTCCAAAAAGTCGCCGTATTCTATGGATGCTAACCTTTTGCATATCTCTTACGAAGGTGATATTTTGGAGGATCCATGGCAGGAGGCTGAAGATAATATGTGGCGCTGGACTGTGTCACCAGAGAAAGCTCCTGATAAGGCTGAGTATGTTGAAATTACATACGAAAAGGGTGACATCGTTGCCATTAACGGAGAAACTAAAACCCCTGCAGAAGTGATGGAAGATTTAAATAGTCGTGCTGGTGCTAATGGTGTGGGTCGCTTAGACCTCGTTGAAAATCGCTTTGTTGGTATGAAATCTAGAGGCTGTTATGAGACGCCAGCAGGGACGGTTATGTTGAAAGCTCATCGTGCTATTGAATCTCTTACCTTAGATAGAGAGGCAGCACATTTAAAGGACGAACTTATGCCAAAGTATGCCAAGCTTGTATATAACGGTTTCTGGTTTGCTCCAGAGCGTGAGATGATGCAAGCAGCGATTGATGCTAGTCAGGAAAATGTTAGTGGTATTGTTAGGGTTAAGCTTTACAAAGGCAATGTGTCTGTTGTCGGACGTAAATCAGACAATAGTTTATTTAGTGAACAGATAGCAACGTTTGAAGATGATCAAGGTGCTTATAATCAAAAAGATGCAGAAGGTTTTATCAAGCTCAATGCATTGCGTTTAAGACTCAAGTCCTTACAGTAAGCATGATAAAAATAGGTATTCTTTCAGATACACACGGATCAGTTCATCCACAGATTGTGGAACTCATGAATAACTGCGATTTTGCTCTTCATGCTGGTGATATAGTTGATATAGAAGTCTTACAAAAACTCAACCCGAAGCAAAGAATTGTTGCTGTGAGAGGGAATAATGATGCACACATGACTAACCTTGAGGATGTAGAGGTACTGGAATTACCAGGTGGAAAGATTGTTGTTGAGCATGGACATAAGCATGGTCACGAAAAACCCTGCCATGATTCACTTAGACAGACATACCCAGATGCCAAAGCTATTATTTATGGTCACACTCATAAACAGGTAATAGATAAGAAGAAAACACCCTGGGTAATTAACCCTGGTGCAGCAGGAAAAACTCGGAATTACGATGGGGCAAAATGCTTGACACTTACTATTACAAACCAAAACGATTGGAATATAGAGTCTTTTATTTTTGACTAATCTAGTTAAACGTTGTAATTACTTATGGATCGAAAGAGGCTTGTTAAGACTATTTTCGGTCATCGATAGTTTTTAAAATATTAACCTTCATTTACAGGTCCACCTGCAATAATTTCTTCCTCAGTAGCATCACGAATTGATAATACTTCAACTAAAAAAGTAATATCTTTTCCAGCAAGCGGGTGGTTTCCATCAACCGTTAACTTTTCATTCTCAATCTTCGTAACAATGAAATCTTTAGTTTCACCTTTGTCGTTTTTCGTGGTTACATTTGCACCAATGGCTCTATACTCTATCGGAACATTGTTAATATCATCAGTAAAGGTTAGTTCTTCATGTCTTGGTCCAAAGGCTTCAGTACAGTTAAGAAGAGTTTCAACTTTATCACCTACAGACTTGCCTTCCAGAGCTTTTGTTACTTCATTAAATAAAAGTGAATTGTCGCCTTGTACATAACCTAATGGAGTGTCTACTTGTTCAATGATTTCACTGCTAGACTGATCTAAAATTTTGTAGGTTAATTCAACAAACTTATTTACTGTGATTGTCTTTTTCATAAGGATTTTGTGTATTCAAGTATCAAAGAATTTCAACCAATTGGTAAGTTATATAATTTTTCAGATAATTATAATTAATTGGACTGAAATATTAATCTTTTGATAATGATCAGCCCAATATAAAATACTAGTTTAATGAGTTACTAAAAAATTGTTGCACCAAAGATTTTAACTTCATCATCTTCAACACCTAGCACCAAACGTCCTAGAAATTCTCCTGGAACTTTATTACTAGTCTGTTTATAAAGGACTGTTACGTGACTGTTTCTTCTCAAGCAGCCAAAATACTCTCTTTCATTAGACAAGCTTGTTAACATTTCGATATTTGTCCACTGTTTGCCTATCTCTACTTCACTTGCTGCCAAAATCATGGCCTTAGAGAAGTGCTTTATAAAACCAAGGTAATCCTTGTTATTAGAGGACTCAACAAGATTGTCCAACAAGGGGTCAGCAATCTCCAATATTTCTTTGTCCGTTTTCTCAAGAAGGTTCATTTAAGGTGTTCACTAAAAATAAAAAATACTAATAAGAGGCATTTATTGAGAGGTTATTTGTCGTCTTCTTTCTCATCTACAATATGATAAAGTGGTGCTTTTTCCATAGTCCATTCCCCAGTTTCAGGATCTCGGCGAGAAACGGTTAGGCAATGCCAATTATCATCGTCCAACTTCATATGGTCACCCCTATAGTAGTATCCCGGCCAACGCGTCTCCTCACGAAATAGTGTGTGTTGTGCCACACACTCTGAAGTAATTGTACGGTGCTTTAACTCCCATGCTCTCATAAGCTGGTGTAAATCTTCAGCTCCAATATGCTCGAGATCTTCTTGAAGTGTGCCTAGCAATTCGATTCCACGTTTTAGCATATTACCGTTCGTCATATAGTTCACACTAATACCGCCAACATATTCATCCATAATTTTTTCAAGACGCTGAAGACCTTGAATAGGTAAAAGGTAGCTTGGTGAAACTGTTCCCGCGGTTATCTCATTACGGCCCACAGTGTAGTTCTCCAAAGGTTTGTATATGATCTCTTTAAGATCTTCACATTGTTTGTTATTGACTTCGATTTTTTCATTGCCCAAATCTAGTATGTATTTGACTGCAGCTTTTGCAGCAATTCGACCTTCTGTAAAGGAGCCAGAAGAAAATTTGTGAGCGGTACCACCAACCGTATCTCCTGCTCCAAAAAGTCCATCAACTGTCAACATTCGGTTATATCCCCAAAAATATTCAGGTGGTGAAATGTCTTCGGGGCCACTTACCCAAGCACCAGAACATGTTGCGTGAGAACCCATAACATAAGGCTCAGATGTAGTCAGTTCAGGGTTTATATATTTAGGATCAATATCTTGAGAAGCCCAAACAACAGCTTGCCCAACAGTCATTCCAAGGAAGTTTTCCCATCCAACTTCTTCTAGGTGAGGGTCTTGGAATGCTTCCATGGTTACCATATGAATTGGACCTCTGCCGGCCTTAACTTCCTCGATGAAAGCATGGTTACGTAAACATGTTGGTGTTGGTGTATGATCGATATACTCTCCTACCATTGCCTTGGTGTGGTCGTACCATTTTGATTCGTATTCCTCTCCATAGGTATTTTGAGTGTAAGTTTTGAGATGCAGGAAGTAGGCACCAACTGGGCCATAACCATCCTTGAATCTAGTTAGAACGATACGGTTTTCCATTTGAGTCATTTTTGCACCAACAGCAATTGGTAATGCATAGGCTGAACCACTACTCCAAGGTGCATACCAAGTTCTGCCCATGCCTTCACCTACAGAGCGGGGTTTAAAAATATGTGAAGCTCCACCAGCAGCAACAATAACAGCCTTGGCACGGAAGACATGGTAGGCACCAGTGCGACAGTTAAAGCCTACCGCACCACCCACTCGATTTTCTTTGCTTTCGTCCATCAAAAGGTGGGTCACCATAATTCGATTATATATTTTGTCAGCAGATTTACGAGCTGCTTCAGCAACGATTGGTTTAAAACTCTCCCCATGGATCATTATTTGCCATTTACCCTCACGCTGGTAATGTCCAGTTTTTTCATTTCTCATAATTGGAAGACCCCACTCTTCAAACTTATGAACAGCAGAATCCACATGACGTGCCATATCAAAAGCAAGATCTTCACGAACCAACCCCATTAAGTCGTTACGAGCATAACGTACATGGTCCTCTGGCTGATTTTCATCCCACTGCATTCCCATGTAGCAGTTAATTGCGTAAAGCCCTTGAGCTACTGCACCACTGCGATCAATGTTGGCTTTTTCAGCACAAATAATCTTCATATCTCGACCCCAATATCTAGCCTCATATGTAGCTCCGGTGCCTGCCATACCACCACCAACAACAAGAATATCGCAGTCTTCCCAAACTGTTTTAACCTTACCCATTAGTAATACACCCCTTCTTTTAATTGTGCTTTATCTAAAACTGGTAGGCCTGTATCAATGTTTAGTGCATCTGGTTCAAAACAAAGTAATTGTGAATTGAGTGCCTCTTTATCAGGTAACTCTAACTCGCCAAGTTTTGGAATATTTTTTCCCCATGGCTGAGTGGTAATTGGAGAAAGGAAATTTTTCTCTCGACCATCTCGGAACTTAATCTTCCAGGATATTGTACCTTTCTCTTCCTCTCGAAGCACTCGTACGCTATGACCAAGAGGAGCAAAATCAGCATATCCACGAACATCAATTGCATTTTGTGGACAAGCCTTCACGCATGCATAACATTCCCAACACATGTTAGGTTCAATATTCACAGCTCGTCTGACAGTTTTATCGATGTGCATAATATCAGACGGACAGATATCAACACAGTGTCCACAGCCGTCACAACGTGTCATGTATACAAAAGTTGGCATATTATTTTCTCTCCTCGTTATTTCGTTATTTATTAGTTATAAAAGTTATTAATAGTGTCTTGGTGCTTCACGCTTAATACCCAAACCAAATTGTTCTGGTCTATCGGCTGGTGCCGGTAAATTTTCCCTTGAACCATCTGCTTGTGTTACTCGTTTCTGAAAAGCCGCCGCTGGCTTGAAAAACATATGTGCAAATTTAGACCATAACACTCCTCCAAATAGTACGGTGCTAGAAAGAACAAATAAAACAAAAAACAGGGTGTCCCAACCAGATACATCTGAAGCTTGGAAATAAGACCATATTAGGCTAAAAGTGGCAGTGGCAAGAAGTGATAGGATAAAAAGATCAGCACGTATCACTCGATACCATGGGTTTCCTTCCACTGCTACGTCAACACGAATAAAAAACCAAAACCAATAACCACCAACACACAGCATAAGTGCACCAATATGCCACAATATTGGCAGAATCGAAGGTGTAATAGCTGTTATTGAAGCATAGCAGAAAATCATAATAGCCGAAGTGGTTACAAACAATACGAAACCATACATTGTAAGAAGGTGTGCAATTCTTCTCTTTGTGTTGCAGAATTCAGCAGAGGTTAGAACATCTTCAGCTACAGTTCTCAAGGCAATTGAAGCTTTTTCTCCAGCACTAACAGGATTAGTAGCTAACTTTTTTGCCTTTTCTGAATTTCTGAAGAAGTACTTGGCGCTTTGCTTATGAGCCATATCAAGCATCGTTCCTCCTGCTACCAAGATCACCATCGCAATGACATATGCTTGCATTGCAATGGAAGGTATAAATTCAGAAAGTTCGGAAAATGGATTGATAGTAATCATAGTATTTTATTCTTTGACATTAATTGAATCATGTAGTTTCCACCGCTAAATTGAACTTTTATTTGAGTCTAGAATTGTAGAATATAAGTGTCTTTGAATATCTAAATTTATAGAACCAGAAAACTTACAATTAATAGACCAGAATTGTGAATTAAATATAGTAATTATTGTATTATTCATATTGCACTACCTAGCTGAGTGACCTTTTAATTCCACGTTTACTTTCTCATCCTCTTTAATGCTGGCGTAATATTTACGAAGGATTGTCAATACTTCTGAACGGGAAAAGTTCTCAGGAACCTCTAAGTTTTCACTAAGTAGATATCGCAATTTTGAACCTGATAATAATAGTCTATCTTCATTACTATGCGGACAAATATCCATACTCGTTATGTCGGCACACTTATAACACCAGAATGACCAGTCGAGCTTGAGTGGCTGAGTCAATAATGCATCACCAATCTCATCAAATATGTTATGCGCATCAAACGGACCATAGTAGTCGCCAATACCAGCATGGTCACGCCCAACTATTAAGTGAGAACAGCCATAGTTTTGTCTAAATAGTGCATGCAATAAGGCCTCACGTGGACCAGCATAGCGCATATCCAACGGGTAGCCAGATTGTAATACTGTGTTTTCTACAAAGTAATTATCAATTAAAGTAGATATCGCTTCAGAGCGAACCTCAGCTGGAATGTCACCTGGTTTTAATTCACCTAATGTAGAGTGAATCATTACGCCGTCACAAGTCTCAAGTGCCGTATTAACCAAATATTCATGAGACATGTGCATTGGGTTACGAGTTTGAAATGCTGCAACAGTTGACCAGCCTTTATCTTTAAAATAATCACGAGTCTCAATTGGTGTCATGTACAGGTCACCATATTTTTCTGGGTAGCCACCATCTGACAATACCTTAATTGGTCCACCAAGATTGTACTTACCTTGCTCCATGACCATGACAACACCTGGATGCTCCATTTCAGTTGTTTTATAAACCATCTCACACTCGTATTCTTTATCAATGGTGTATTTTTCATTGACAACCATGGTGGCAATAATTTCATCAGTTTTACTATTAACTAGTGCTACTTCATCTTCTTCTTTTATATTTTCATCATCAGTAGATAAAGTAATTGGGATTGGCCAGAAAGTACCGTTTGAAGTGGTCATATTGTCACATACACTGTGCCAATCTAGTTTAGTCATAAAGCCATCAAGAGGGGTAAATCCTCCAATACCTAACATAATTACGTCCCCAAATTCTCTTGAAGAGCAAGTAATTTTAGGCAAAGATTTTGCTTTTTTTAATTCTGTTACCAAGGCATCATCTTCCAAAGCAAGAGGTACCAGAGTTTTACTTCCATGTGGCAGGACTATTTCAGACATAGTTTCGTTAGCATGTGTTTAGGTTTAGTATAGTTTGTTTTTTAGGTTTCTTCAACTCATATATATGAGTTATTAATATTTTATTAAAAGAAATTTCTTATTAATTTACTGATAAAAGTTGGGGAAATAAGTGCAAATAAAATTTAAAGTAGTATACATGAATTAATATATATGTATTTATTAAAAAATACATATGAATATATTATTTAAATATATAAAAAAAGCCCAAATTAACGGGCTTTTTCGTTCAAGAGTTGAATGTAAATTTAATTACTCAATGTATGAAGACCACACTCACGACCAGCTTCCACCTTGGTCGGGTCAAAGTAGCGAATTTCATCAGGAAGATTATTTTTTTCGAGGTAATTCTTCATATCGTTATACGTCCAGTTTAATAAAGGAGAAACTTTGATTACTCCATTTGGTCCTAAAGTGACTGTGTCCATTTTTTGTCGTACTGCTGTTTGTTCTCGTCTGACGGCAGTTAACCAAACATCAGCGTTAATTTCTTTCATGGCGCGTTTGAATGGTTCGAGTTTGAATTGTTCTGAAAACTCTCCATGAGCATGATTGTCAATATTTGGAATTCCATCCATAATAGCGTCACGTCTTGCAGCACTCACTACTGGAGTATATACAGTAAGATTCAAATCAAGTTTCTTTGTAACGTCATCTGCAAATTTGTAAGTTTCAGGCTTGTTATAACCTGAGTCTATCCATAGTACTTCGATCCTTGGTGTCACTTGATTTACCATGTGAAGTAATACCGCTTCCTGTGGACCAAAGTTTGTTGTAACAATAATTTTTCCTTCAATGGATAATGCCCATTTGACAACCTCTTCTGCTGTTGCGTCTTTAAGTTTTTTGTTTATATCTCTAAAGTAGGATTGTGATTCCTCTATATCAATAATTTCAG
>Ga0207963_1000110_pt1 | contig 38644 bp, 37 predicted proteins | sample Knorr_S15_td_NAD_FD_185604 | JGI IMG/M metagenome (GOLD analysis project Ga0207963, IMG submission 185604) | Marine microbial communities from Southern Atlantic Ocean transect - Knorr_S15_td_NADW_ad_2500m_LV_A (SPAdes) (version 2) | ecosystem: Environmental > Aquatic > Marine > Oceanic | place...
GTAGGGAAATTTGACTCAACAATATTGCAAGTTACTGTGATCCTAGATTCCTTAGGATCTGCTGAACTTCCGGTGTCGGATACATCTTTGGTTGGCCGTAAAGAAATGGCCAAACAGATCATGACTCTCCAAGATTACCTCTTATCCAAATAGTACACCCATGAAACATGATCACTCATTTTGGATGCAGCATGCTCTTGTCCAGGCCGAGAAGGCATACAAAGCAGAAGAAATTCCTGTCGGTGCAATCATTATTCATAAGGGCAAAATCATTGGAAGAGGTCATAATCAGCGTGAACAATTGAATGATCCTACGGCACATGCAGAAATAATTGCTATAACAGCAGCTGCCAATACATTAGGGGAATGGCGATTAAATGATTGTTTTCTTTATGTAACAAAAGAACCATGTGCCATGTGTGCTGGGGCTATTGTTAATTCCCGGCTAAAAATGGTCATTTTTGGTTGTTATGATGAAGAAGAAGGCTGTTGCGGCTCATTATATCAATTATGCGGCGATCCGCGCTTTAAGGTGAAAGTAGCGGTTAAGGGCGGTATATTGGAAAAGCAGTCACTTGCTATGTTACAAGACTTTTTCAAAGTACGCAGAAACGCGTAACTTTTCGCCATGATTTTGGAGAGATGGCAGAGTCTGGTTGAATGCGCCGCACTCGAAATGCGGTATATCCTTTGGATATCGGGGGTTCGAATCCCTCTCTCTCCGCTAACAAATAATTAGAATACAACAATAATTATGAAACATTTGACAAAACTCATTCCAATAGTATTATTTCTTTTTTCCTGCTCAAAACCGACCTCGATCGGTGATTTAGAAGCAAATGATGGCATTGCTATTGATTCAGGTACAGGACAGCCTTTTTTTGGAGAGGCTTATTTAAATTATTTTGATGGCCAGCTACGCATGCAAGGCATGTACGAAAAAGGAAAGAAAACAGGCGTCTGGAAATATTATATCAAGGGATCAAAGCACCGTTATTATAATCTTACCTTTTCTGATGGGAATATCATTTCAGCAAACTACAATGAAAATGATCGGACATGGGTGGGTATTCCAATCAAATACTCGGCCGACTCTCTTAGGGCAGATGGAAAATATTTAATTCAGGAGCGAGATCAATATGATTACACCTTTCCACCCAAGGTGTTTGTTCAACTATTGAATAGTGAATCACAAGGTACGTTAACCAAATGGTATGAAAATGGTCAGATATTTTCTGATGGACCTTATCTCAATGACAGAAGAAATGGATCGTTTACATGGTGGTATGATGATGGTAGTGTTAAAGAGACATCTACCTGGCATGATGGTCATCAAGATGGTGTAACAAGTCAATGGTATCAGAATGGAAATAAATTTGCTGAAGGTAGATTTAAGAAAGGTAGACTCACTGATAACTTTATGAGATGGTACGAATCTGGCCAAAAAAAGGAACAAACTAATTTTATTGAAGGGGTTCCAGATGGCCTTTCATACTGGTGGTATGAGGATGGTGCGAAAAAAGGAATAGCAGATATTTCAGACGGTATGGGTGTAATCACCTTATTTTCAACTGATAAACAAGTGTCGAGTCGATTTGATGTAAGAGATAACCAAATATTCTGTAAGTCCGGCGAAATATTGTTTTCTGTTGAAGAAGTAACAAAATTAGCTGTACTGCCAATAGGCGATGGTGCTTGCGATTGCGGTGATTGTTCTGATGAAAGTAGATAAGAATTAGATTTAGTTGTGCAAAATATATTTTTAACGCTTAATGTAATTCAATATTTCTCAAATGTCATCATGCAGATAGGAAAATCATAATTCGGTTTTTTATTTAGTATATAAATTTTGTGATTGCTGTCGGTCAATGGTAATTTTTCCGTAGGGCCATGACACGCAATTTTATATTCACGGTTACATTATTTTCTACCTTGCTACTAGCGGATGATCATACCATTGCGGTATTGGATTTTACCGGAGAAGGTATTCCCGAGGAACAATTAAAATACTTGGGTGAAATATTCCGAGTGGAATTGCTGAGGCAAGATACGCTGAGAGTGATGGATTATAACGATATGTCTAGTACTTTAGCTCTCTCTGGGTATGATGATCCCAAATGCACAACCATTGAATGTGCTGTAATTAGTGCAATGCTGTTAGAAAGTGAATGGATGGTTACTGTGCATATTTCCAAAATATCTGATGTATATGTGTGTGAAGCCAGATTGTATGAATCTTACACTGGACGCATCATTAATGTAGCTATTTATGATCATGAATTATCTTTAGAAGGCCTGCAAACACAAGGGATGCATAATTTGGCAGAAATGCTAATGTCCACGCGAATTCCCATTGAAGTGCATAAAGGCAAGGAGCTTATTTATATTAAAACAAAACCATCTCGTGCACTTGTTCGTGTCGGTAAAGATACCCTTAGTGGTGTCACACCAATGGCCATTGATCGGGTTGTGGCTGAAAGCAGGCCAATTATCATTTTAAAAGAAGGATACGAGCCCTTTCGTTTAGAACATTTGCCTGAAGACGCGTCAAATATTGTATATATAGAATTACAACATTTGGTGCCTCAAATAGGTGATGTTGCTTTTGCTAAACCAATGCCTGCCAATATAGTTATTGTTTCTTCCGATAGCGAAACACGGTTTCTAATCGATGAAGGAGCGTTAGAATATTATGAATTGAGTGCCGGTTTATATTCACTAGAATCGGATCAATATATCATTCATAATGGGGATTTTCGTATTCATCATCGCCGTACTTCACATATCAAACCTGAATTACATGAAATCGCACTCATTGAAAAACAAATGCAAGGGTTTAAGCTGAAAAGGAATATACTGATTGGTTTTTTGGTGGTGAGCGCCGGTTATCGCGGATATCTTCAATATGAGTCAGAAAATATTTATACAGAATATGGTGATGATATTTCCGATGGCGATATAAGGCATACTCGGATTGAAGAATTAGACCAGTTAAAACCAATTTTTGATGGTATTTCTGTATTCGCTGTTTTTCCTGTGATTTATTATCATGCAAAATACCTTCAGATGAAACGCTGGCTCGGACAGTGATGAAAAAAATTATTTTATTTTGCTTCTTGGTAATAACATGTGAAGATGTGAAGCGTGTATGGGATAACCCTTATGATCCACGCAGCGATAAAAGTTTATGGACTCCAGACAGTCTGAAAGCTGAACAGATAAGTCTAGATGAAATTGAATTATCCTGGCAAAGAAAAGGTCGTGATTTCGACGGATTTAAAATTGGAAAAAAGATGGGAGAGGGTGATTGGCAGGATAGTGTGGCAATTCTATGGGATTCTATTTACAGCTGGATAGATACACTGGACCTAAAGGAAGTTGTAAAAAACCATGTAGAATACTCATACAGGTTGTATGCATATGCTGATACGAACATTTCCAATATAGTTGGTATTTCCATTAAACCGATCGTTCCTGGTCCACTAGGCCCTGTAGGTGTTATTTCAGTTGACTATGTCCCTAACGAGACTATTTACGCTCAAGAAAAAAACCTTACGGTTCAATGGGAAAAATCTTTGGAAGGCAGTTTTAAAAAATACCATTTACACCATACCATAGAAAATAGCAGTGACACCTCTGTTATTACTTTTGATGATGTTAATACAACTTCTTGGGATACCAATAAATTTAACCCCAAAAAACAGAATTGGTACTGGGTTGAATTAGAGGATTCCACAGGACAAATAACAAAGGGAAATGCAAAAGCAAATTCAATTAACGAAGTGCCACCGGCTGTCCAATTGGATTCGATTACCTATAACGCTGGCTTTTTTGAACTAAAGTGGTCTCCTGTTAATATTGAAGATTTCCAACAATATATAATTCAGCATATTAATATTAGCACTGGAGATACAATTGATTCCTCTCCCATATTTGAAAAGGTGACTGGGTCTGATCAAGCAATTGCCAATCAGGACGAGGAACATAAGTATCAAATTATTACAATAGATGTTTGGGGTGATTCTTCTTTTTCCAATATTCGAAATGCTTCCTCATATCAACGCATTGTAACTGTGGATAATATGATTGAAACAGGAGCTGACATTACTATTGCTAATCTTGGCCCTAATTTGTCCTTTAAGCACGTTTTAAATCAGGTCAATGCCTATTTTCCTATCTGGATTCAAAATGGAGAGAAAGTTTTTTCATTCTATGATGGAGGTGTAGGTTTAGTTGTAGATAAAAATGGAACAAACTTGAAAAAAATATCTGGAGAAGAACCTCAGGATATTGCTTTTTATTCAGATCAATCTCAGGCTGTATATACCGGTTCAGATCATAATCTCTATTTAGTAGATTTGAAAACGGACATTAAGGTAAAAAAACAACTGACTGATGATGCCATAGCAATCGTTAAAAATGAATGGTATGGTGACCCTGAATTCATTACAGTAAATGGTGTGAATGATGCCTTGATTATGTATTGGCATCTAACATATCAGGCTAACAATAATATCGGAGTATCGGATATATATTACATGGATAAATCTGGTAATATGGTAGATCGAATCACCAATGCACAAAATACTGAGAAATTGATCATGCCGAGGATGTCTCCAGATGGTAAAAAAATCCTTTTTGTTAAAAAAGATGATGGTCTCTATGTGATGAATACGGTTGATAAAATAGAGGATCAGAAACTAGAAAAAGGAGTGGCTGTAACCACAGTCAGTAGTAATGCAAAGGTTTTACCAGTCGTAAGCCAGTATTTCCGTAATATTCATTGGTCACCTAATAGTGAAAGGGCTGTTTTCTGGGAATATAAAAATAATTCTTATTTTCTTTATGTTTTCGAACGAGGGACGAATCAAGCGAGGATTTTACAAGCTGGTGCCCGTTATGCAGATTGGTTTGATAATAGCACAGTTATTTTCAGAAGTGAATCTTCAAATAAAATGTATAAAATATCTGTAACTGCATCATTAATTGGTGAACCTGTTTTACTAGATACAGCTCCTTGGGCGCAATTACAGCCTAGGTAGTGAGCTATGGACTTAAAAAATAATATGAGATACCAAATACATTCATGGCTGTACCCACCGGAATAAATCCAGAAGTTTGGTCAGAGCGTCTTATTGACCGTCTAGCTTATGCCCACGATGCCAGTATGTATCGTCTGGTGCCTCAGGCAGTGGTACGCCCAGAAAATGAATTAGAGGTTCAGGCATTGTTGGCCCACGGAAATGTAACCAATACTCCAATTACATTTCGAACAGGGGGCACATCCCTTTCTGGGCAATCGATCACTGAGGGGATCATAGCTGAAGTTGTACGGGGATGGCAGGATTATAAGATATTTGATAATGGAAATTCAATCAAGTTAAACCCGGGTGTTATCGGTGCCCGCGCCAATATATATTTATCTCCATACCAGAAGCGAATTGGCCCGGACCCCGCATCAATTAATGCTGCACGTATTGGCGGTATCATATCTAATAATTCATCTGGAATGGTCTGTGGGGTAAAAAATAATGCCTACCATACGATGAAACATATACGCTTCATGTTGACTAATGGCCATATTTACGATACGTCTAATCCGGATGATTACAGTCGCTTCATTGAAAGTGAATCTGCCCTTTCAGAAGGTATTTTATCATGTAAACGGGAGATTGAAAGCCAAAAGAAACTGGTAGATAAGATACGCCATAAATATCGTATTAAAAATACTTTAGGATATTCACTTAATGCATTCATTGATTATGAAAGGCCACTAGATATTTTCTCCCATTTAATTATTGGGTCGGAAGGAACTTTGGCATTTTTTTCCCATGTTGTGCTTAATACAATTGATGATCCGCCATTAAAGTCAACGGGTTTGGCCTTATTTGATTCGGTAGATGCCTCTGTAGCTGCTCTGCCCGTACTGGTAGATGAAGGAGCAGATGCGATAGAAATGCTTGATGATGCATCTTTGCGCACGGGAAGATATCTTGAAGAACCGCCTTATGACCCATACCAAATTGCAGATAATTCGGCTGCACTTCTATTTGAATTTCAAAAAAACGAAATAAATGAGATTTCCCATTTAACCGAAACAATCCCCCATGCTTTATCCTTGGCTGGAGGAACATTACCTTCGGGGATGATTACAGATGACATCCAGCGGATGAAATTGTGGAATATTAGGAAAGGTTTATATCCGACTGTAGGTGCCATGCGAAAGAAGGGAACTAGTGTAATCACTGAAGATCTATGTTATGATTATCGTGATTTGCCTCAGGTTGTAAAGGAACTCAAATCGATATGCCGTCACTGGCAATACGATGATGCAGTTATATTTGGACATGCCAAAGATGGTAATCTCCATTTTGCTGCCTCCATGGATTTAAATAGTTCGGATGGTGCAAAAAGGTTTGAGGGATTGCTTGAGGATATGGTGGAATTAACCGTAGGAAAATTTGATGGTTCCCTAAAGGCAGAACATGGCACGGGTCGGAATATGGCTCCATTCGTAGAATATGAATGGGGAGGTGATCTATATCAAATAATGTGGCGGGTGAAAAACCTGGCTGATCCAAAAGGAATATTAAATCCTGATGTATTGTTGACGAAGGATAAAAAAATCCACGTGAAAAATCTAAAAGAGATGCCTGTTGTATCCGATCATGTTGATTTATGCGTAGAATGCGGATTTTGTGAGCCAATGTGCCCCTCAAGAGAATTAACAATGACACCACGTCAGCGCATTGTCGTCCAGAGGGAGATTGCCGGTGGATATGCAGATAAGTCAGTGATGGATGAATTTCGCTATGATGGTATGGACACCTGTGCGGCGGATGGTCTATGTGAAATTGCTTGTCCGGTAAATATCAACACAGGCACATATATTAAATCCTTGCGTCATGATGCAAATTCTAATTTGGGTAGCGCTATTAGTAAGTATGCCGCCAAACATTTTGCAGTATTGGCGTCACTCGCACGTTTTGGATTATCGATAGGCCACACTTTTTCAATAATTATGGGTAATCAGGTAGTGAAGTCAGTATCAAAAATTTTTAATCGAATAGGTTTGTTACCGCTTTGGAATGAATATTTACCACGTTCAGCAGAAAAGTTTACAATCGTTGAAAACAAAGAAGGTGCAACCTGGGTCTATTATCCATCATGCTTAACGCGAGTATTTAGCAGTAGCAATGGTAATTCAAATTTGGTCAATACGCTAAATACCATTGCAACCCGCACCGGCATATCATTGAGAATTCCTGAGGATATTCATTCCACTTGCTGCAGCCAGGTTTTTTCCTCTAAAGGATATGAGGAAGCAGCTAATAATATTCAGGAGAAAACCATTCATTTAATATGGGAATCTTCAAATAATGGGGTATTACCCATTTTAGTGGACACATCCCCTTGCACATATCAATTTCTCCACCCAACACCAGGGTTAAGCAAGGTAGCCTTAGAAAAATTAGATCAATTAAAATTTGTGGATATAATTCAATTTCTTTCTCAATGCATCGCGGATAAGGATTATCCGGCATTGAACAATAAAATTGTCTTACATCCCACATGTTCTACAGAAAAAATGGGAGACCGAAAGCAAATGGTGTCATTAGCAGAGAAATGTACAAAAGAAGTGATTGTGCCAATTCATTGGGGGTGCTGTGGTTTTGCTGGGGACCGTGGGTTGATTGTGCCAGAATTGAATCAAACTGCAATGATCTACGAAGCAAATGATGTCCAGGGCCAAACATCAGGATATTCTACCAGCCGTACCTGCGAAGTTGGCATGATGTCCAATACGGAATTGAATTACATTTCCATTGCTTACTTGGTAAAGGAATATTTGGATCAGGCTGTGAACTAACGCACTTGAGGTGTAAATATTCTATGTTAAATTATTGAGCGTGTATTGAAGTTTTTCTGTGATAAAAAAAGGTCATTTTATCGGGCATATCCATGATTAAAAAATATTTCATTATTATTTTTGTATCTATTTCCACTGTTTTATTTGCAGAAACTATCGGCAGAGTGATGAAATCCAATGGAGTAGTCCTAATTAAACCTGTCGGTGGCGGTACTTATTCTATTAATGTAAAACCTGGGCAAGCTGTTTCCAATGGTGATGCTATCCGAGTTGGAGAAGGCAGTTTTGCAGTAGTGATATATCTTGATGATAAATCTGTTGTAAAAGTCAGGGAAAATACAGATTTCCAATTCATAGATTCCCAGAATACACGTGTAATCAGAATTGAACAAGGCACAACGCTGCATAATGTGACAACGGAAGGCAGAACTAAACCTTATCGAGTCGAAACGCCTGTATCCGTAGCTTCTGTAAAGGGTACGGAGTTTTCCGCATCCCATGATCCAATAGCAGGTGTAGATTTATTTGTTGGTAAATCTGGCAATTTTGACGTGTTCAATACTATCAGTGGGAGGACAGTAAACGTTGGTCCTGGGCAAAAAGCAGTATCGAATATAATGGGTCAGCTTATTCCAGCACCAGCTCAACCTGGAGATTATCCTGAAGATCCAGAGGGTGAATCACCTGATGAACCACAAGAAGAGCAGGAGGATCCCGAAGCGCCCGACGATACACAAGATCAACAGGAACAGCAGGAGCAGCGACAACAAGACACACAGACTGAAGAACAAAGACCTAGACGGGAACCTGAACCAGAAACAACATCTGAACCAGCTGATTCACAGCCGGATGAACCACAGGTAGCGGAAAAACCGAAACCTAAAAAACCATTTAACTTAGGGCTTGGTGTCGGATCAGCCACGATTGATGGTGCCATTTATAATCAGATTGCATTGCGACCAGAATTATCCTTTGGTAAACTTGGTTTGGGGCTTGACCTTGTTCTCTATATTGATAATGAGGGCAATATTCGACAGGATGAATGGGATGAAGCATCTGATTTTATAGACAAATTCCTATATATTCGTTGGGGGGAAAAATCCGACCCATTTTGGTTCAAGTGGGGATCTTTAGAAAATGTAACTCTTGGGTATGGTGGATTGTTGGCAGGTTATTCAAATATGATGGAATTTCCTTCGGTTCGAAAAGTGGGTATCAATACAGGAATGACTTTTGGTAATTTTGGAACAGAGCTCTTTATGTCGAATATGAAGGACTTTTCCCGCGGCGGTACACTATTAGGACTTCGTGGCACTTATAAACTTTCAGATGCTATCCCTTTAACCTTTGGTTTGAATTATGTGATTGATATGAATCAATTTTCAGGACTAAAGGATGCTGACAAAGACTCTTACCCGGATATGTTTGATGATTTTCCTAATGATAAAGATTACTGGAATGATACCGACGGCGATGGCATTGCGGATAAAAACGGAGGGAATAAAGAACCAGACAACGGTTGGGATATCGATGGCGACGGAGACAATATTCTCGATTCAATTGATAACGACTTGAATCTGAAACCTACGCCATTCAGCTTAAAGGATAATACTGCCACCGCTCAGGGATTTGCCATTGATTTGGGTTATCCGATTTTAAGGAGTAAAGCTTTTAGTCTGGAAGCATACATGGAATACAATAAGCTTATTTTCCCTAAAGTAAGTGGTGATTATACTCGTAAAGCAATTGATGGTACAGGAATTACTGTTCCTGGGCTACGTGCAGGTTTATTCAGTTTCCTAAACGTGAGTTTTGAATACCGCATCAAACAAGGGTTTTTTGCACCACAATTCTTTGATGGGAGCTATGACCTATCCCGTGTTGTTGCGGAATTTGGTGAGTCCGAAACAATAATTCGTACCAAAGATCAGGTTATACTCGTTGATTCATCTAATACAGCAGGTATGTACGGCTCAGCATCGGCCAATTTGTTTAACCTCGTCAATTTCAATGCATCCTATGCAAGTATGAAGGGAGAGGGGGATGTTGAATACAACAGTTTCACTGCACTAATCAATGTTAACGCTGAGAATATTCCTAAACTCAGTGTAGCTCAGGCTTATTATCAGAGAAATAATGACAAAAACCCATTTGATTTTAAGAATCCATCCATGAATACTATTTTTGGTTACAAGGTCGGTTATGAAGTAAGTGCTGGAGTCAGTCTGATATGGGACTTCCGCCAGTTCTATCGTGATACAGGTACTGGATTAGAACCAGTTAAACAAACAACAATTGAGACAGCATTCAACTTCTAATGAGTGAAGAATTAAAAACAGTATATCGCTATGATGCCGGGGGAAGTGGATTTCGGAAAGTGGCGATGTTTCTCGCTTGGCTAGCAGGCGTATTAGCTTTATTTGGAGTTTTTTGGATTAAATCATGGTTTTAAGGTGAATATATGCGTATTTCGATAGAATACTGTAACGAGTGAAACTATTTGCCAAGGGCAGCCAGTATGGCTTCCGAATTGCTTAATAAATATGGAAATGCAGTTTCTTCACTTGCATTGATACCATCAGGTGGTGGTGTTTTTGAAGTGACAAAAAATGAAAATCTATTATTTTCGAAAAAGAGTAAGGGGCGATTCCCTGAATTGGATGAAGTATTTGAACTATTGGAAAAACCGGTATAAAGCCACTCTAATTATCATGATGGTTTTCCCTTTAATAGGCCAAAAAGGTGAAATCATTCCATTAACCAAGCATATTGGCTTTACGTTGGATGCAGAGGAAAACATGTATTATGAAGTTTTTCCGGATATACCCAATTTTGAAAGTGCACAGTTTTTTGAGATTAATAATAATCGAATTGAAGCCCGTATTACCTTTGTCGACTATACCCGAATCAAAGTAAGTCGCAAGGCATACAAAGTAAAAGAGTTAATTCGGCTTCAAAATCGTTTAAATCAAAAACCAATGTTAACTGATGGAATTCGACGTTCATATCGTGAGAATCTGACCTATTTGCGAACAAAAGAAGTTTTAGAGAATATTCCGACAGGGCAATATGTATCCGTAAAACATCAGAATGGGAAGTGGATCAGCGGTACATTGCTTTCATATCGGAATGATAAACTTTCACTACAAACACCATTTGCGGTGAGGCAAATACCGATCATAAATATGGAGCGTATTAACTATCGAGAAGAAATTATAAAGCGTCCTGAATGGAAGTTAACAATGTATGGAGTGGCGGCTTTTTTAGGTTTTGGAGTGATGGAATTCTGGAATCGGCAAACTAACCCATCCTTCGGTCCCAAATGGCATAATCGATTCATGGGTGCCATTTTCGGATTGATTGCCGGTGCTGAAGTATATGATACATCAATGATTTTATTATCAAAAAAAACTCAATTTGGACTTACACCGGCAGAATTGGATAAATTAAACCGTTAAAATTCTTGTAAAAAATGCCCGAACAAACAAACGATTTCAATAAAGAATATTTAGAAGAAAAAATTCAAGCCATTGGTGAAAAATTGGGGGATGCTTATGGGCAGCCATTAATGGAAGAATTGATTATAAGAATGGAGCGAACTGTTTCCCACTTTAATGATGAAGTTGATGTTATGTTGGCTCTATTGAAAAGCCGGACAAAAAACCAACGTTACCTTTTGGCATCCATGCGCGGCGAAGACCCTGATGCGGAACCGGAGGAAATGAGTGAGCTTGAAAAGAAATTGGAGTCAGGTGATTTTAAAGAAAAAAAATCAACTGAACAATCTGCCAAGGAAGAAAAACCTAAAAGGAAATTTTCATTATTTAAACGAAAAAAGAAAAAATGACATTAATCTGCAGGAGAGAGTGGATCGCTCAAATTTCTGAGATTGGTGTGCAGTGAATGAAATTAAAGTTGTCGTGATTTATAACAGCATCTTACCTTGCGTCCCGACGGTAAATACGGGTAAATTTAGTACTAATTAATTGAAAATTTGGTCGTGCTAGATGGGGAATTAGCGGTGCCCTGTGACCTGCAACCCGCTATAGCAGGATCGATGCTTGTGTGCGGCGGATGCTGATTTTTGCGTACGAATTAAGTGGTATTGAAGTTTCAATTCTTCGCAATGGTTTTGCACTAAATCCCGTCAGGACCGGAAGGGAGCAGCGGTAGGTGACTAAAATTATGTGCCGGGGAACCCCTGAAATGGAGCTAACTGATTTATTATGCAGTTATCCCAGATTTGTCAAATACAAGTGCACGGCCATCCTTATTGAGGAAATATGTCATACCAGGTCTTATCCTTAAAATGGCGCCCACAAGCATTTGATGATGTAATTGGTCAAGATCATGTAACCAAAACACTCATTAATGCTTTTAAGAAAGATCGTATTGCCCAGGGATACATCCTTACTGGACCTCGGGGCGTAGGCAAAACAACTACAGCCAGAATTATTTCCAAAGCGCTGAATTGTCCTAAAACGAAAGATGGTATACCGTGTAACTCGTGCAATATTTGTCAGGAAATTACTGATGGTAGGAATCTGGATGTTTTGGAGATCGATGGAGCTTCAAATCGAGGAATCGAGGAAATCCGTAGTATACGTGAGCAAATAAAATATGCCCCAATGAATGCACCTTATAAAATTTTTATTATTGACGAAGTGCATATGCTCACCAATCAGGCATTTAATGCGTTATTGAGAACCCTTGAAGAGCCGCCATCCCATGGGAAATTTATTTTGGCTACCACTGATATTCACAAGGTTCCTTCAACGATCATTTCCCGTTGTCAGCGATTTGATTTTAATCGAATTACAGAAACAGCAATTTGTGAGCGATTGTCGTTAATTTTGCAGGAAGAAGGTATTTCTGCCGATGAAGAATCTTTAAGTGCGATCAGCCGCAAAGCGGACGGTAGCATGAGGGATGCTTTGAGTCTTATGGACCAGGTCATTGCTTTTGCAGGTGAATCAATTAAAATTGAAGCCGTATCTTCTGTAATCGGGCTTATTCCTATTGATATTTATTTTGATTATTCAGAATCCATATTAGAAAAACATTCGGCAAAAATGTTGAAGGTGCTTCAAATTATTCGCACAGCTGGATTACCCTTAGAAGATGTAGCCCTAGGCCTTATTCATCATTTTCGTAATTTGATTGTTGGTTCTATAAATGGCGGAGAAGATTTATTAGAATTAAACGATGATCATAAAAAGAGATATTCTGAAAATGCCAAACTATGGGATGGCAAAGATTTACTTCGTATAAGCAATGTATTAAATGAATTAGAATTTTCATTAAAAAGGGTAACCCATCCGTCGATTCATTTTGAAATAACAGCAATGAAATGTCTGGAAATGGATACGTCTATTTCTATTACTGAATTGTTATCTGGGGAAGAGTCAAAAAACATAAAAAAAAATTTTGAACCAATAAATCAAACCGGTACAGAGGATCAATCATTACCTGCTTCAGAACAGGAAGATCCAATGGCGCAAAAAGCAGAAAAAGTTTCTGTTAAAAAACCCCCTGCACAAAACAATAACATTACATTAGAAGAGATCGAAAAAAAGTGGAGTAAATTTGTTGAAAAAATCAATCAGGAACGTCCATCAATCGGCACCATTTTAGCGCATAGTAATCCATATGAATTAAAAGGGAATTTATTAGTAATTAAGGTCTATAATTTGCCAAAATTTAGCGTAGGAAATTTGGAACGTAACAATCAGGTTATTGAAAAGTTTATCAAAGAACATTACGGTGTTTCACTTAAATTAAAGGCGATAATTAGTGATGAAGTAGAACCTGAAAAAAATGTTGAAATAATTGAAGAAGCCGTTTTATCCAAAGAGGCAAATGGAGATGATGTTGTTACAAGGGTTCTGGAAGTATTTGACGGAGAAATTTTAAGATAGGAGAAAACATGTTTAATAAGGGAAACATGGCTAAAATGTTAAAGCAGGCACAAGAGGTACAAAAGCAGATTGAAAATGTTCAAAATGAATTGGATGATTTGAGTATTGAAGGTGAAGCTGGCGGCGGTATGGTCAAAGCTACCGTAAATGGCAAAATAGAATTATTAGATTTATCCCTTCAAGAAGACATTCTTGAAGAAGAAAAAGATATGATTGAAGACTTGATTATATCTGCTGTGAACAATGCAATAACAAAGGCCCAGGAAGAAAGCCAAAACAGGATGAATTCTGTAGCTGGTGGTATGTTGGGTGGTATGAAAATCCCCGGAACTTGATTGGAATCGACTCCCGAAAGTATTAATCGACTTATAGAGGAATTTTCTCGATTCCCCGGCATTGGTCGAAAAACAGCACAACGTATGACATTTTATTTGTTAAATGCGCAAAACAATCAAGCAATGGATTTAGCTGAAGCTGTGATTAACATGAAAGCAAAGGTACAATTATGTTCAGAATGCAGTGGAATCACTGAAAAAGATCCCTGTTGGATTTGCGCCAATCCAAAACGGGATCATACTTCTATTTGTATTGTGGAAGATGCTGCCGACATTTATTCGGTTGAGAAAACAAATGCTTTCCAGGGTGTGTATCATGTTTTAGGCGGTGTTCTTTCTCCATTGGATGGGATTGGACCGGATGATTTAAATATTAAATCTTTAGTAAAACGGGCCAAACAGGGATACGAAGTGATTATCGCCACAAACCCTAGTATTGAAGGCGAAGCAACATCTCTATATATTGCAAAATTATTTGATGGGAAAGATATAAAAGTCACCCGTCTGGCTAGAGGGATGCCAGTGGGTGGAGATTTAGAATATATTGACGAGGCTACTTTATTGAAAGCTATGGAAGGCAGAACCTCATTATGATGTCAATACCAAACGTTTTGACGTTATTCCGAATTTTCCTTACTCCTGTTTTTATTATATGTCTTTTCTCAGAGTTTTTTGGGGCGCAATTATGGGCTTTGGTCATTTTTATTGTAGCATCTATTACCGATGCATACGATGGTTATTTTGCCCGAAAAAATAATATGGTGACTGATACGGGACAGTTTTTGGATCCGTTAGCCGATAAAATTTTGGTGTCTTCCGCATTTATATCATTTGCAATCATGGGGCTTATTGATTTTTGGATGGTAATACTCATTATTTTTCGAGATTTGTTTGTAACCAGCCTCAGAGTATTGCTGTCACGGAAAGGATTTATTATGATAACTAGCAAAATTGCGAAATCAAAGACAGGAGTTCAAGTTGGAATCATCATCTTCACATTGTTATTTTTAAGTTTAAAAGGATTCAATTGGGTCTCATTAAAGACGTCTTTCAGTTTCATTAATGAATATCAGTTAGTCTATTATTTAACGATGATTGCAGTCATTTTTACCATGTATACCGGCTATACCTACGTTCAAGAAAATCGAAAAGCAATCCGGGAGATCATGAACTGATTCATGAATCGTTTAGCAGCTGAGTGGATTGGTACTGTTTTTTATATAGGTAAATTGCCTCTAGCTCCAGGAACCTGGGCCAGTATTTTTGCTGTTTTATGCTGGTATTTTTTATTTCAGTCTGTCAACCCTTTTGCGCTTCCTGCAATATCACTTTTTCTATTTCTGATAGGAGGTATCGCATCCGATACAATTGTAAAGCATTCTAAAGAACATGATCCTTCCAGGATTGTCATTGATGAGTGGGTTGGCCAATGGGTTTCTTTGTCCATGATGCCTGTTAATATTAGAACCGGCGTTGTTGCATTTGTTGCTTTTCGTATTTTTGACATTATTAAACCCTGGCCTGTAAGAAAGATGGAAAAAATACCAGGAGGTTGGGGTGTAATGGCTGATGATGTGATGGCCGGTATCATGGCCTATTTTGTTGTATTAATATTTTACGCCTTTACATAATGAAAATTGGATTGATAACGATTGGCGCGGAATTATTGAATGGCGCACGTACCGACACAAATGCGGCATGGATTGGCCGGGAGGTAATCGGTGCTGGTGGTGCAATCGATTGGCATATGACAGTAAATGATGAGAAAAGTGCAATTCAAAGTGCTTTAGATGTAGTCCCAAATTCAATTGATGTTGTTTTATGTACTGGCGGTTTAGGCCCGACCCATGATGATATTACTTCATCAGTACTTTATGATTACTTTGGTGCGAAAGCTGAGTTTGATGAACCATATTGGGAATTGCTTACAAAAAAATTCGCTGCCAGGGGACACATTATTCCAGATGTAAACCGTAACCAGGCGATAAAACCAAATATCGGGGAGGTTATTCCCAATCCTATCGGTTCTGCGCGGGGGCTACATTTTTCTAATGAATTGTATCATTTATTTGCTATGCCAGGGGTTCCTGCTGAAATGAAATCTATGATGACAAATACTATTCTACCATGGATTGAATCTCGATCAACATCTAAAATGCAAGTGGCAGTTATGAGAACGACGGGTATAATGGAATCAGTACTTTATGAAAAAATCGAGGTGATTTTAAATGATTATCCACAAATCAGCGTTGCTTTCCTGCCGCGATTTACAGGTGTTGATATTCGATTAACATCTCCAGATGAGGTTACCATCAATCGATTAGTTGATCAGATTTCTCCAGTTATTCAAAAATATCATTTTGGAGGTGATGGGGTGGAACTCGAAGAAGTAGTAGGAAGATTATTGATTGAAAATAGAAAAACAATTGCTACTGCTGAATCATGTACTGGTGGTTTAATTGGGGACCGCCTAACGAATGTTTCTGGAAGTTCGTTATATTATAAGGGAGGTATTGTTGCCTACAGCAATGGGGTAAAAGAAAAAGCAATAGGTGTGAAAAGGGAGACATTGGATTCTGTTGGATCTGTCAGCGAGGCAACGGCACTTGAAATGGCAAAAGGGATACGGAATAAGTTGAATGCTGATATCGGGCTTTCTACCACAGGTATCGCAGGACCTAAAGGTGGTACAAAAGAAAAACCGGTTGGTTTGGTCTATGTGGCGATAAGCTATGATCGCGGTGAAAAAGCATATCGCTTTTCCTTTACCCCATACCGAAAAACAAATAAACTGATGACCAGTCAAGCCGCCCTGAATATTACACGGATTCACATATTGAATGGATTATAAATTAATTCGAACTTTTATCGCTGTACCAGTGCCTGAACCGTTATTCAATCTTCGGGAAAAACTTAAGGCAACTATTTCAGAAAAAACGGGAAAAATACGATGGTTACGTAAAGATCAAATTCATTTAACCGTGAAATTTCTTGGTGATACAACAGAAGATTCCATTAATGACGTTCGACATGTCATGCAGAAAGTTGCTGATGAATTCAAACCATTCAATATTTCTATACAAAAAACAGGTTGTTTTCCAAAGATTGAAAGACCAAGGGTAATGTGGATCGGAGTAAGTGGTGAATTGGATAAACTGTATCAATTAGTTGAAAAGATTCAAAAAAAATTAAACCCACTCGGATTTCCAAAAGACGAAAAAAAATACCATCCCCATATCACTATAGCCAGGGCTAAATATCCACAAAAGAAAACACCAGATATTTCAACTTTTTTAAATACATCATTTGACCCTATTCCATTTCCAATTAAAAAAGTACAGTTTATCAGCAGTGAACTCTTCCCAAATGGGCCAGTATATACTATTTTAAGTACTCACTTTTTTGGAAATAATTCAGTTTAGGAGCTGACATGCCCGCCAAGGAAAATAAAAAAACAAAAGCTTTAGAACTTGCAATCTCCCAAGTGGACCGTCAATTTGGAAAAGGAGCGATCATGCGAATGGGTGCAGATCATCCTGTTTTATTAGATAATAGTATTTCTACGGGTTGTCTATCTTTAGATGTTGCACTTGGTGTAGGTGGAATACCAAAGGGGAGAGTCAGTGAAATATTCGGACCAGAATCGTCGGGGAAAACAACGCTTGCACTTCATATTATTGCAGAAGCACAAAAGACAGGGGGGTATGCTGCCTTCATTGATGCTGAGCATGCAATGGATGCACAATATTCAAAAATGCTAGGTGTCAATATAGAAGAATTATTGGTTGCTCAACCGGATACTGGTGAACAGGCACTGGAAATCACTGAAACGCTAGTTCGTAGTAGTGCCTTGGATGTAATCGTTATAGACTCCGTTGCCGCATTGGTACCCCGTGCCGAACTTGAGGGGGAAATGGGAGATAGCCATGTAGGTCTCCAGGCTCGTCTCATGTCACAGGCATTAAGAAAGTTAACCGGGACTGTCAGTCGGTCAAACACAGCGGTGGTATTTATTAATCAAATTCGTGAAAAAATTGGCGTTATGTATGGGAATCCTGAAACAACACCTGGTGGACGCGCGTTAAAATTTTATACTTCCGTAAGATTAGATATTAGACGTATCACAACTATTAAAGATGGCACAGATATTATCGGTAATCGTACCCGTGTTAAAGTTGTGAAGAATAAGGTGGCACCTCCATTTAAGCAAACTGAATTTGATATCATGTACAATCAAGGTATTTCCTATGAAGGTGATATTTTGGATTTGGCTGTTAAAGGAGATATCGTTCAAAAAATGGGATCGTGGTTTTCTTATGATGATATGAAAATCGGCCAAGGGCGCGAAAATGCTAAACAGTTTCTTATGGATAATAATGATGTCCGCAAAGAAATCATCACCAATGTAAAATCTTTTGTGGGATTGGATGGGACGATGACGGAGGGGAATGGCAAATCGTAAAATTATAAAGATAAAACGGTCCGCTAGATATTCGGATCGAATTATAATTATTTTAGATGACAAAAGCGTCTTCAGAGTTCCTGAGGACGTTTTTGTTTTAAATATATTGCATGAAGGCGATGAAGTCACTACAAAAGAAATCAAATCCTATGGTAAAAAAATGCGCCTGCAAGAAGCTCGAGATAGCGCGAACCGGTTATTGGGATTTCGCATGCGCAGTGTTTTTGAAATGAAAAGGAGGCTAAAAGAAAAAGATTTTGATCAAGAAGAAATAGATCATACCATACAAAATTTAATTAACAAAAATTTTTTAAATGATGAAGAGTTTGGAAGAGCATTTGTAAAAGAAAAAGTACGAAATAAAAAAATAGGCCCTAGGGCATTAAAAAAGGAAATATACCAACATAATTTAGCAGATGAATTAACAGAATCGTTGATTCAAGAAGTGTATGATGAATTTAATCCCAAAGCATTAATCGAATCACATTTAACAAAAAAAAGGATAAAAAGGAAAACGCTAATTAATAAAAAGGATAAAAAACGTTTGACTGACTTCCTTATTAGAAAAGGCTTTTATTGGGATTCAATTCGTGATGTTTATCATGATTGGGAATTGATTTAATCAATGGAACCCATTTGCGTATAAGATATAGTAAGATGAATTATAAATTAGTCCAAAAATCTTTGGGTCGTAAACCCAACAAAATAGAAAAATTGTTTTTTGAAAAATTTTGGAAATCATTTCAAAATCAAAGTTGCTTTAACATAGAAGTGAAGAAAGCTAAAATTCAGTCGATTCCTGATTCCAAATTGACAGTAGTGGCACAGGGAAAATCTGACATTCGGAATATTGTTGCAGAAAATATTATTTTTTCTTCGAACGGAAAAAAAATTGCTGCTATTCCAACAGATAATGGATCATTTATAATAGGCTCTTCTACAACAAATCAACGTAATCATTCTGATAAAGTAAAACATATATTCATTTTATATGGTTCGAAAAAGAAAACAATGATTCAGCAATTATATCGGCAGGAATGGTTTGAAAGTGCTGTTCCGGTTCATAAGGGCGGTTTGGGGTATTCTATTTACCAATTATTAAAAAAATATAAGTGTGGCCTTCAAATGCCTTTTTTTATAAAGGAAAATTTATCCATTCTCTCTAAAAAAGGAACACATGGACTTTTGATTGTAATAGAAGATCGGGGTTTTGATTCATTGCAGGCCTTATTAAAAAAGTATAGAGCGAATGCTATTGACTTAGGCAATCTAACACCTAGCTTAAATATTGAAATTAATAGTGGAGAAAGAACCTTCGCACATGTTCCTTTTCCAACACTGGCTATGCTTGTTCATGATAAACAAAGCCTTGAGGAAATCAAATTGCAGAACCTTATTCCAGACTTTCCACACCCCAAGTTGAAGGGAAAAAAGAAATATAATAATGAATTGGTTAAATTAATTGAAGACTCTAGGACAAGGGATCAAATAAATATTTTACAAAAGAAAAAATCGCTAAATAGAAATATTGCAATTTTTAAAAGCGGTCAAGTCCAGTATGGTGTCGCAATCGATGACAATTCATATCTTAATTATAATGATTATAAAATGAAAGCTATCGCTGCAATTTCCAATATTGCGCGGCAACTTGCGTGTGCTGGTATTCGTCCGGAAGTTTGCAGTGGTTTTTTAAAAATACCAAAGGATAAGGAAAGAGAAAAAAATTCATTTTTAAAAGGGACTCAGGATGCAGGTAAATATTTGAATCTCAACATTGATAATCTATCGTTTGAAATAAGAGAGGATGTACCTCATGGTGAATTCTTGGCGGCGGGCATTTATACCCGGAATGAATTATTACCAAACACTTTTGGTTCAAAAGACTTGTTTATTTCAATGTTGGGTAGCCATCGTGGCGAATTAGGTGGAAGTCGTTATTTGCATCTATTAAATCAAGAAAATAAGGGAAATCGTCCTGTGGTAGACCTGTTGATGGAATCCCGCCTTCAAGAGGCTGTTTTGACCGGAATTCATGGTGGTTTAATTCAATCAGCACGGGCTATTGGCAGAGGCGGTGTCGCACTGGCCATTGCTAAATCATTTGAAAAAAAATCAAATTTGGGCGCACGAATTCATTTTTCAAGAAAATTAAAAACAGAGGAATTATTATTTGGCGAAACCCAGGGTCTGGCTTTGGTGACAATAAAGGAAAACGATTTAATGGAATTTGAAAGGATTTGCATGACCATTGGAGTTCCAGCAACTACTATTGGCCGTGTTACCGGCGATGGTTTTTATACATTTAACAAATCAATTAAATTGCCCGTGAAGGAACTAAATTAATGACGATGAATTTTTCTGTAAAAACAAAACAAAATACCTTGATATCCATTCGAAATATTTACTGTATCGGAAGGAATTATCGTGCTCATGCAACAGAATTAAATAGTGAAGTTCCGAAAGAACCATTTTTCTTTCAAAAATCATTACCCTCGCTCAATACATCCAATGAATTCACTATACCCAAAGATCGAGAAATTCACCATGAATTGGAGGTTGTTATTCTAATTGGAAAAAATGGCGAAGAAATACCCATCAAAAATACAGATGATTACATCCAAGGATATGGTCTCGGTCTTGATCTTACTGATAGGAAGTACCAAAATGAACTCATACGGGATCAATTACCTTGGTTATTATCTAAATCTTTTAAGGGCTCAGCAATCGTTTCTTGTTTCCAAGACGAAAAAATCAGTGAAGATTTTTGGCTGAAAATCAATGGAGATATTCATCAAAAAGGAAATATAAACCGGATGATTTTTTCAATAGCTGAACAAATCAGTTTTTTATCTGGTATGCTACCTCTGATGAAGGGGGATTTAATTTTTACAGGTACACCTAGCGGTGTAGGCCCGATTCAAAACGGAGATAAGTTAGAACTTGGATATGGTGCAAAAACAATTCACTCATTAATGGTTAAGTGAATCAATTATTGGCTTTATATTTTTTAACATGGCACCATGGATTTGGCCATTGGAAGCGAGTATCTGATTTTGAAAAATATCATATCCTTTGCCATCCATTTGGGTAATTATACCGCCCGCTTCTAATAAAATCAAAATACCTGCTGCTGTATCCCAGGGATGAAGATCAAATTCCCAAAATCCATCTACTATTCCACATGCTACATGACATAAATCAACAGAAGCCGCACCAAGCCGGCGTACACCCTGGGTGATATCTGTAAACGATTTGAAAAGATTCATATTGGCTTTCCACTTATCGCCATGTTTATAACCAAAACCAGTTACCAAAAGTGACTTTTGAAGGTCTTTTTCAGATGAAACTGTTATAGGATTATTATTACAAAAAGCACCTTCTTTTTTAATAGCTGTAAATATGTTATTGGATGATATTTCAATAACGCACCCAACCACCGGACTTTTTTTATAATGCACACCAATGGAAACTGCAAAGGATGGGTAATTATGTACAAAATTGGTTGTTCCGTCTAGAGGATCTATAATCCATTGATAATTTGCATTTGGTAGGTGAGGTACAGACTCTTCTGCAAGAATGCCATGATCAGGAAAAGATTCATTAATAACGGTACAAATCATTTGTTCTGATTTCTTGTCTGTATGCGTAACAAGATCAGTTCTACCTTTATAGTTAACTGACTTTTGTTTATCAGAATCTGATAAGATCAGTTCCGCAGCAGTTTTAGCTGCCTGAACGGCCACATCATGGATGTGGTGTATATCTACAATATTAATTAGGCCTTATAGGGAATATGCTCTTTGGCAAAATATTCTGAAGTGATATTTTTAACAGTTCCAGTCAAAAATAACACTCCAATCAAATTAGGGATAGTCATAAGGCTTAAAGCAATGTCACCAAAATTCCAAACGAAAGTCAGCGGCAAAATGGCTCCCATGAAATTAAAAAATACATATACCCACCTATAGGGTTTAATTGCCTTTGGGCCGGCCAAATATTCAATAGACCTATCGCCATAATAACTCCAGGCTACCATTGTTGTATATGCGAACAATAAAACTGCACAATTGACAATAAAACTGCCTAATTCAGGCGCAAAGGAGAATCCTTGCCGAAATGCTTCTCGGGTCAATTGGGCCCCGGTTAAAGATGTACTTTCGATAACACCTGTAGAGAGAATGGCAAGACCCGTCATGGTACAAACTATTAATGTGTCAATGAACGGTCCCATTAGCGCCACTGCACCTTCTCGAGCAGATTCCTTAGTTTTAGCGGCTGCGTGAGCAATCGGAGCAGACCCTTGACCAGCTTCATTAGAGTACAGGCCTCTACGTACGCCCCACATAATTACTGCAAATAATCCGCCCCAACCTGCTTTCAATGAAAAAGCTTCAGTAAATATTTTTGCAAAACTAGGTATAATATTTTGGTAGTGAGATAAAATTATGACCATGGTACCCAGAACATAAAGTACTGCCATTGTAGGCACTAAACGACTGGCAACAGCGGCAATACGTTTTATACCGCCTATAATCACAAGACCAACAAGTGCGGCAATCACTCCTCCTGATACCCAAATGGGAATATTGTAGGTTAAGAATGTTTGAGCGATAGTATTGGCTTGGTTCATGTTACCAGTGCAAAAAGAACAGATTACAGCACATGTCGCAAAGAAAACAGCCAATGGTTTCCATTTTGGTCCAAGTCCTTTTTCAATATAATACATTGGTCCACCGGAGGCAGATCCATCTTCATGAATGACACGGTAACGATGAGATAAAGTGCACTCGGCATACTTTAAGGCCATTCCAAATACGGCGGTGACCCACATCCAAAAGAGGGCACCAGGGCCACCCAAGCGTACCGCTAAAGCGACACCAGCTATATTACCGATTCCAATCGTAGCTGAAAGCGCGGCAGATAAAGCCTGAAAATGAGTGACGTCACCTTCATCATCAGGGTCATCATATTTTCCTGATACAACAGCAAAACTATGATTGAGCCTTTTGATTTGAATAAAACCAAGAGCAATTGTAACAAATAATCCAGTACCGATAAGAATAAAGGTTAATGGTAGGGATATCCATTCAGCAAATAATGCTGTCCAGTTTTCTAATGTCGTCACTAATTCATACATATGTATCTCTTTCTAAAGTTGCCTACAATCGGAAAAATATTGACGCCAAGTTTACAAGAGTGTTTTAAGAGAATCAAATGGCTTTTAGGATTGTTTCGTATAAGTTTAAATAATCTAAATAAAAAAATCCCGATTAGCTTATAACTGTAATTGCCTGTTGTTTCAGTTGCCTATAAGAATAAATTTCAATAACCTTCAAATGATGTATCAAAACGAATTAGTCAATATGGAAAACGAATAATCTGGTGTTCTTTATTTACGATTAAATGGATTTGTGATTTGGGAGATAAATTAAAGGTAATTGCTGGGGTAGATGAAGCTGGCCGTGGTCCATTAGCAGGACCTGTTGTGGCTGCTGCAGTTATTTTACCCAAAAATCACAAGATAGAGGGATTGGCAGATTCCAAAAAACTTGCCCCAAAAAAGCGGGAAAGACTTTTTGATGAAATCAAAGCCGTATCCCAAGTAGGTATTGGAATTGTTTCGCACAAAACAATTGATCAAATTAATATTTTACAAGGAACTTATAAAGCTATGCGAAAAGCATTGGGTCGTCTTAGTAAAAAACCGGAAAAAGCACTTATTGACGGATTTTCTCTGCCAGAACAAGTAATCAAAAATGAGGGTATTATTAGTGGCGATAGTAAAGTGGAATCCATCAGCGCAGCTTCAATTGTGGCTAAAGTAACACGAGACCAAATTATGAAAAACATGGATCCCATATTTCCGGAATTTGGATTTGCGCAGCATAAAGGCTATGGGACCAAGCAGCATATGGAAGCTTTGAAGAAATTTAAAGCAACGCCTATTCACCGGAAGTCCTTTAGGCCGGTTAAGGAAAATATGCCGAACATACGCTGGCTGAAATCTTCCAAACTTGTTGGAAAACTGGGTGAGCAACTGGTTGCACTAAAGTATTTAAATGACGGTTATCAGATCATCAAAATGAATCACACTTGCAGTCATTATGGTGAAATAAATATTATTACGGAAAAAAATGGCCAATTAATTTTTATTGAAGTCAAAACAGCAACAAAAGATCAAAAGCCTGGTCCAGACTTAAATGTGGGTCAATCAAAACTTCAAAAACTTAAATCAGCAATTCATTATTATTTATCGGAACTTGGTGAGGAAAAAGACGTACGGTTAGATGTTTCCTCAGTAATAATTGGAAAAAATCCTATAATCAAAAGCTATCAAGGTGTCATATTAGACTAATTATAGTTTCGCTGTGAAAGAGCAATATCGGTAACTTTCCCGTCTATGAATCCAAGAATGTCTAAAATAATCCACGAAATAAGATCCCTGTTCATTCTTGTGCTTATTGTACTAACACTTAAAGTAACCATATTTGAATTATACATTGTTCCTACCGGGAGTATGGAAAATACAATCATGACTGGTGATTTTTTAACGGGCAATCGTTTTATCTATGGAATGCGCACTCCGGATTGGATTGGAATTCCTTTCACCGATATCGGATTTAGTGTACCTTCAATTAAATTCCCATCTTTTCGTGAGCCCAAACGAGGAGATGTGATCATATTTAAATTTCCTAGAGATACACGACAAAAATATGTGAAACGATGTGTAGCGGAACCGGGTGATATTTTTGAAGTCAAAAACAAGGTGATTTATCTTAATGGTGATCCATATCCGCTTCCTGGAAATGGAAAGTTTCGAATGCCATCGACTCTGTCTGAAACTTTTATTCAAAGCGATATCTTTCTTGGAAATCAAGGCAATAAAGACCAATTTAAAAAATTAAAAATTCCACAGAAGGGCGACCAAATTAAAATTTCGCCTGAAAATGCCAAATTGCTATTGCATCTTATGCTATTAGACGGACATGAATTGAAATTAGTGAATAATGGGATAGAATTTCCATTTACGATGGTTAGCCCGGATGAATTATACCGTAGAAAAGGGAAAGACAAGGTCTATAAGCCTTATTATAATTGGGGAGGCAGTTTGCTTGTTCCCTGGTTGGACAATATCCCGAAGGGGAGTTTATTGATTGATGGTCAGCCGATCAGCAATCTTGATTATTATACAGTTGAACAAGATTATTATTGGGCTATGGGCGATAATCGAGATGATAGTTTGGATTCCCGATTTTGGGGCTTTGTTCCAAGGTCATATATTTTGGGAGAGGCGCTGTTTTCCTATTTTTCCCTAAATTTGGAAACCTGGGTACCTCGGTTTGATCGAATCGGAACAATTCTTCAATAGCACTTGACTGACAGAAAACCAGAAGTGTATTTTGATCTGGTAAAAGGAGCATCGTAATTTAAATGAGACCCACTTTTTTCACATTATTATTTTTATCATCTTTTGCTTTCGGGCAAGGAATGACAGAAGAGATGGCATGTGCTGATGCAAAAGGGGGGAAAGGAACTGTAGTTGATTCAAATTCAAGCACTCCTCTAGCCGGCGCCAAAGTACTTATTAAGCCTTATGGTTATGGTGATGAAATGAAAGAACTCACATCAGATAATAACGGTAAATTTGATTTTGGTTCTATAGGACTCTGTGATACAATAACAGTTTCAATGAATGGTTATATCACAATTGCAGTAGTTGATGAGCCCTGGGATACGGATGAATGGACAATTGAATTATCTGCTGGCAATGATGGTGGAAACAACTCATCTCAGACAGCACAGGTCTCCCAGCAAAATGTTCCTGCAGGTTTAGAATCGGGTTATAAAGGGTTTACATGGGGGACACCGGCCGGATCTAATATTTCAAACAATTTTAACTCTTTGCCAACTACCGATAGTACAACAACAACACGATCTTTTGCAGGAAACCTAGGCCTTGATTCTGTTGTGGTGGCCTATGCTTTTGCGGATAGCGGCTTTTGGAAAGTGGAAATTGATTTTGTGGTCAACAACATTGACTTGGATTCTCAAATTGCTCATTTTCGTCGGTTAGAAAAAAATATATCAGCTGTATATGGACCACCTAATAAAATGAATCAACAAGAATCAGGTCCATCGGGATCTTACAGTAATATATTGGAGCAGAAATTCGCCCGTGCTTTCTATCGTTCTACATGGTCAGTTACACCTGTAGTTATTGAATTATTCTTGAATTCATCTGTATTGGTTCCGGAAACAGACTTAGCCATATTTTCGGGTAATTTTATATCATTAAAATTGGTTTATTACAATCCGGATTACATGCATTCATCGCAACCACTGCCTGAACCGGAAATAATACCATCTATTTTTGATATCTATTAGTTAGATAGGCCGGATTGCTTAAACCGGGTTTCAGTCTATTTTTAATTTTCCAAATAATTCAATGTACCAATCCACCAAGGATGGTTCGCGAGTATATTTATGAAATACCAAAATCTGATGTGCTTGAGCATTGTCGGGATATCTTAGTCAAACTGGATTATGAAATAGATATTTATGCTTCTGAAACTGATATACTGATAACTAAACCAATAAAAATCAGGCGTGCTTTAAGGAGATATGATTATATTGTATTTGTGCAGATTTCAGATCGAATTGAAATTTATGTTGCAGCAGAGCGCAGCATTTTTAAACGTGGATCAGAATCAACAGTTGGTGGAAGCGGACTAATTGAAAAACAATCAGAAGATGCATTGCCTTTTTCTTTACAGAAAAAAATATTAATTCCTATTCACAAATCAATGATAAAACAAAAATTTCATCCCCGGAAAACCATATAATAAAATTTCATTTTATTAAAATAAAACTGTGTTAATTTTGCATTCCAAATTTGTCTAACAGTCATTAATTTGAAGTTCATTTTATGAGTATTGATTTCGGAAAAAAGGAAGCCCGCGAAGGATACCTTCAGGCAAAACTAGATGACTTATTGGATGGCATTAACTCATCCTATGGTCAAACTCTGCTTGATGAATTAATGTCCAGATTAGAAGCGACAGTTAATGATTTTAATAAAGAAGTAGACGAATTGATGGGTTCACTTAAAAAGAGCTCGGAAGAAAAAGAAAAATTAATAGAGAAAATAAAAGCTGGGGAGCCGCCTAAGGTTGAAGGAAAATCTTCTGATCAAGTAGATCAAGTAGATCAAGTAGATCAAGTAGAAGATGGTGAGGAGAAACGGGAACTCAGTGAATGGGAAAAGAGATTAGAGGGTATTAGTTAAGGACTAAAAGAGGAAACGATGAACGTTAAAGATAAAATAATTTTTGGATTATTGATTATTTTGATTGCAGCGGGTGGTTATTTTCAATGGATGGCCGATGATATGAAATCCCGGATGGATGTTTTGAATCAAAATGATCAGGAACACTTGGATGTTATCGATAAAGAATTCCGTGAAGATTTACGAAATTTAAATTTAAGATTTGAAGGCCGTGGTAAACACATCCAAAAAGCGCAGCAAGATATTATTGCAAATACAAATTTGATTAACACAACGGCTGCTGAATTAAATGAGAAAATTTCTGATGTTCAGTATAATCTAGATGAATATGAGCGTGTCACAGATAATAAAATTGGACGAACAAATGATGATGTAGCAGATCTCCAAGATTCTTTTGCCAGCCAAAACCGTCAAAACAGACGGAAGTTTTCAGACTTAGAACAAACTTTAACTCAATTACAAAACCAGGTGAAAGAACTGCATGAACCAGAAGATCCTAAAAAGGGTAAAAAACGTTAATCCTTTACATTAATCTTATCATTAAAAAAGGGTCAAAATTTTTGACCCTTTTTTATTACTCGTAAAATAAATTGGTTAGTAATTACAGTAAAATAGTATAAAAGTATCTCTTCAAGTAGGTAGAATCTATCCTTGTGATTTCTGAATAAATAGGATGTGATGCGTAACGTAACTGTAATTGTCTATGAGAAAATCTATGATAATAGGCCAGGTGATAATGAACTTGTTTATGTTATATAGTATAATTATATCCCCTTAATATATAGGTATAAATCTAATATACTTAAAGCTTTACATGAAATATATATTCAAAAAAATGGGGTAGAGTTCACAAAGACCTCGGAACTGAGTGAACCTCTACCCCTTCCACATACCAAAGGTACCAAGCCAGCACCTTGATGGGTTAAAGTAAAAGTTTAATAAAATTAATGCAAGATATTTTTAATTGCATGAAAATGTGCCGGAGGGGGGACTCGAACCCCCACACCTTTCGATACGCGAGTTTGAGTCGCGCGCGTCTACCAATTCCGCCACTCCGGCTATAATCAGTGAATAGAATGAAAAGAAATTATCAGTTTAAATAATTCGATGTCAAGGTCACTGAATTGTATAATGATCGATTTTAAACTATATTCTCATTGGAGAAAATGTAAATTAGTTCTATATGTGCCCAAAACAATAAATAATAAATAGATTTTATGATAACACCAAAACTATTACTCAGAAACGCAGATAAGTATTCATCAGAAGCTGCATTTTCATTCAAGGATGCAAACAACCAATGGCAAACTGACAATTGGGTAGAATTTCGCGATCATACTTTTCAAATTGCTAAATCCATTATTGCGCTTGGGATCAATTTCGATGATAAAATTTCTATTTATAGTTACAATCGTAAAGAATGGTTTGGTGCATACGTAGCATCTCAAATGGTAGGCGGTGTCTCAGTTGGAGTATACCATACCTGTTCACCAGAAGAGGTGGAATGGATTGTGAGTAATTCTGATTCAAAAATAGTTTTTGTCGGTAACAATCCAAATGATAATGGTGATATAAATAAGATGCCCAATCATCGTATTCTCTCTGTATTGGACAAGCTTCAAGATGTTGAAAAAGTAGTATTAATGGATGGTATTGAACCATTGAATCATGAAAAAATGATAACATGGAATGATTTCATAAATAATGGGAAAAATGTAGATGAATCTGAGATTCATTCAAGAATTGATAAAATTAAAGATGATAATACTGCGTCATTGATATATACTTCTGGAACAACGGGGAATCCTAAAGGTGTAGAATTAACTCATGGAAATTGGCGTTTTGAGGTAGAACGCACAGAGGAAATATTGAAGTTCAATCAGGGTGAAAGATATGTATCATGGCTCCCATTAGCGCACGTTTTTGGACAGTTAGTAGATACTCACAATTGGATAAAAGATGCACTCCATTTGCATGTAGTAGACAGTCCACTAAATATTGTGGATTATGCAAAGGAAGTAAAACCTCATCTTTTTATTGGCGTACCAAGGATTTATGAAAAAATATATTCTAACTTAAAATCAGCGATTGATAACAAGTCTATTTTAAAAATAGGATTAAAGGTTCCTTTTTTATCTGGCTTTTTCAAAACAAAATTAAAAGAGGCTGCCGGTTTTTCTAAAACCCGTTACGCGGCTTCCGGTGCTGCTCCGATCAATCCTGATATACTAAGGCTTTTCCAATCATTAGATATCCCCATATATGAAGGCTATGGAATGACTGAAAACACTGCAGTTGCGACTATTAATTATCACGGAAATAACAAGATTGGTACGGTTGGAAGAGCATTAGATAAAACAGAAGTTAAAATATCGGATGATGGAGAGATTCTTATTCGGGGTAACCATGTCATGAAAGGATATTACAATAATCCTGTAGCAACACAGGAAACACTGATTGATGGTTGGTTACATACCGGTGACATAGGTAAAATTGATTCGGATGGTTATTTATCAATTACAGGCAGGAAAAAGGAAATTTATGTAAGTTCAGGAGGAAAAAATATTGCCCCTCTTGTTATCGAGGAAACCATGAAGTCTATCCCAATTGTTTCTCAATGTTTCCTAGTGGGAGATGGACGTAAATATTGTTCGGCGCTCTTTACTCTTGATGTGGGGGTAATCCTTCGGGACAAATTGGGAGTTATAGCCAATTCCATTCCAAAAGATCCTGTAGATCAACTAAATATGTTAAAAGATAAAGGCCATTCAATTAGTGATTATACAGATAGTGATGAAATATTCGCCGAAATACAAGTATTTGTTAATGACTTAAATAAACAATTTTCAAATCCTGAACAATTAAAAAAGTTCTCTATTTTACCGCGTGACTTCACAATTGATGATGGTGAATTGACTCCAACCTTAAAAATTCGCCGCAAACAGATTAGTGAAAACTGGTCTTCAGTCATCGAATCCATGTATACAGACTAATCATGGCCCATATATCATTACTGGGCTGTGGTACCTGGGGTAGTACTCTTGCTCAAGTTTTAGGACGCAATGGACACTCAGTAACCGCTTGGCATTATAAATCAGATGTTGTGGATGAAATGACTCGGACAAGAATGCATCCTAACATCCCGGATTTTGAGTTTCATTCAAATATTATCTTTAAAAAAGAAATTCAAACTTGTATTGAAGGATCAAATTGTGTTGTTGTTGCAGTTCCATCACACGGTATGAGAGATATTATAGAAAAATCCAGTTCTTTTTTCACAAATGAGGTTATTATTGTAAATGTTGCAAAAGGTATTGAAAACGGAAGCTTAAGCACTATGGGCCAGGTCATTAAGGAATCATCGAATCTTGATTCAGTTCAAATTGTATCATTGTATGGTCCCAGTCATGCAGAGGAGGTTATTAAAGGTCATCCCACCACATTGGTATCTGCCTCAACCGACAAATCATCAGCAGAATATGTCCAGGCGATTTTTTCATCAGATAAATTACGTGTTTATACTAATAATGATATAAGAGGTGTAGAACTTGGCGGATCACTAAAGAATGTTATCGCTATAGCAGCTGGAATATGCGATGGGATCGGTTTTGGTGATAATACAAAGGCTGCATTAATGACACGAGGTATAGCAGAAATAACACGCTTAGGGGTGGCTATGGGTGCTAATTCTGATACATTCTCTGGACTGAGTGGAATTGGTGATTTAATAGTGACCTGCCAAAGTATTCACAGCCGTAACAGGTATGTTGGTGAAGAGATTGGAAAAGGAAAATCATTGGCATCTATTTTAGATGAAATAGAAGTGGTTGCAGAAGGTATTAAGACAACTCAGTCTGTTTTTGATTTATCTAAAAAATACCAAGTAGAAATGCCAATTTGTGAAGGCGTATATCAAATATTATTTAATGAAAAAAATCCAAAAGAAATTGTGGGCAAGCTAATGACCCGTGATTTAAAGTTCGAATAAAATCATCTATAACAATAATGACCTTTTGTTTCTTTTACACTATTTATTATCAGCGGTAATTTCCATAGTTGCCCCTGTAGTTCAATGGATAGAATAAATCCCTCCTAAGGATTAGATACTGGTTCGACTCCAGTCGGGGGTACTCAATCAGGAGTAATAAATGTTAAAGCCAAAACGGAAAATTACGAAAAAAGAAATTAAACGCGATCCATTCCTTGAGAGTATTTTTGCCTTTAAAGAACATATCAATCAAAAAAAACAAATATACACAAAAGTAATTATTGGTGTTCTTGCTGTTTTTATTTTGGGTTATTTATATACAAATAACCAGTCTTCCAATTCCGAAGCCGCTGAGACTTTAATTAGTAAAGCAATGGTTTATATTGATTTAGGTGATAATGATAATGCTATGATTTATTTACAGGAAGTGATTGATGAACATGGAAATACTGATGCCGGATTAAATGCCAATTATTATTTAGGACGAATGTATTTTATTACAGGTAATTATGAAATGGCATTACCTCATTTTGAACGATATGCAAAAAAAGGTAAAAATCCGCTACTATCTACGTCAACTTACCAAGGCTTAGTTAGTATTTATAAATTAAAGCAAGATTTAACAAATGCAATAAAATATCAAAAAATATCAAGAGACAAAGCGAATTCGAGAGAAGAAAAGGCATGGGTTTCATTGGGGTTAGCTGAACTTACGCTTGCAAATGGGGATAAAAATGGTGCCATAAAACTGATTAGTGGTGTATTGGAAAATTTTGAAGATAATTTTGATTTAAAACAAAAAGCGGAAGAAATCAATGGGAAAATTAATGCAGGGTACCAAGGATGATTTAACCTTTGATTAGACCTTTATAAGACTGTAATATTCTGACCGGAAAGTGGGTTGCTCGACCCACTTTTCTTTTAAATAGACATGAGTACATTGAAAAAAAAAGTGGCGGAAATGATTCCAGCTCATCTGGTTATTATGGATATAGTGGAAAATATACCACAATCCAAAGTAACAATTATTATAGATGGACCTGTACCTGTTGACCTTCAAACCACTGCTAATATAACAAAAACTGTTCGGAATTCTGGATTGCTTGATAAAATTTACACAGATGGATTTCGACTTGAAGTCACATCACCAGGATTAGATGCACCGCTAACATATCCTTTTCAATTCAAAAAGAATAAGGGAAAGATAGTCCGGGTGCGTCAAATGGGCGAATTGGAATCATCTATATTTAAAATCCATGATGTCAAAGATAAAAGCTTTGTGGCTTTATCGATGGATGGTGTGAAAAGCCACTTACAATTTGATAATATTGAATCAGCATTTGTTGAAATCAAATTTTAATTTTTTGATTAGGGAGGTATTTTGGTTAATAGAGAATTAATTGAAGTTTTTTCGGAAATCGCTCGTGAAAAAAATGTGGAACGCTCAGAACTTGGCTCGATCTTGGAGGAACTATTCTTGCATTTGGTTGAACGTGAAAGAGGCGATGCTAGTAACTGTAGTGTAATCGTCAACTTAGATAAAGGTGAGTTTGAAATATATGTTGAAAAATCAATTGTTGATGTTATTGAAGATCCAGTCATGGAAATTACTTTAGAAGAAATACGTAAAGTTGATCCAGAAATGGCGGGCGATTTAGAGTTGGGTGACACTTATGTTGAAATAATTGATCCGTTAATTTTCGGACGAAGAATAATTCATATGGCAAAACAGTTTTTTGCTCAAAAACTACAGGATGTAGAAAAAAAATATATTTACGAAGATTATGCAAACCGGGTTGGAGAAATTGTAATTGGTACGATTCATCAGGTACAGCGAGATAATACTTTTGTAAATATTGAGCATGCCGAATTGCGTATGCCAAGAAAAGAGCAAATTAAATCGGAACGATATCGTCGAGGTGATTCGATACGTGCCATTATCAAATCAGTCGAAATTACTTCCCGTGGACCAGAAATTTTGATTTCCCGCAGTGATAATCACTTCCTTTATAAATTGTTTGAATTGGAAGTTCCTGAAATTGAAGATGGTATTATTGAAATTCGTTCAATTTCTAGGCATCCTGGTGAGCGGGCAAAGATTATTGTTCAATCACATGATCGACGTATCGATCCTGTGGGTGCTTGTGTTGGTATGCGTGGCAGTCGTATACAAGCTATTGTACGAGAATTAAATAACGAGAAAATTGATATTATTAATTACAGTGAACAATCTGAAATTCTAATTTCCCGAGCCCTGTCACCTGCAAAACCATTAGATCTTTACATAGATGATGATCGTAAGTATTGTATTGCAATTTTTGATGATGATGATCTTGAATTTGCAATTGGTAGAGGTGGTGTTAATGTTAACTTGGCTGCGAGAGCTACTGAATATCGTATAGATGCTTTCGGGAAAAAAGAATACAATCAAAAACTTACCGAACAAGAAACGCCTTTAGCTGATATCCCAAATATGCCGGCCCGAGCGGTAAAACCACTTACAGATAATGGCGTTTTAACTGTATCAGAATTATTGAATTCAGAGGAAGAAAAACTACTTGGAATTAAGGGAATAGCAGAATTAACACTAGAAAAAATTTATGATGCCGTTCAATCATTTATTGAAGCAAATCAAGCAGAAGAAAAAAATGATGAAGAAATTCAAGTAGAATTCTCAGATCTTGATGATGTTGATATAAACTCTAAATCAGAAGAAAATCCTGATGAAAAAAGCACTGAGGAGACACTTGAAGAAAAAACTTCTAATGAACCATTATCGGAAACCAATGCAAAGCAATTGTCTGAAGATAAACTAGAAAAAGTCCAGTCATAACTACATGTCCAAACTTCGCATATTTCAAATTGCTAAAGAATTAAATATTTCCCACACGGAAATTTTGTCCTTTTTAAAAAATAAAGGAATTGAAGTGGGTAGCCATATGGCGCCGGTAGATGAAGAAACTCATCATATCATTCTAAATGAATTTCACAAAGATAAAGAATCGATAGATCGATATCGAAAAGAAAAAGTTCGACGTGTAATCCATGATACACGAATAAAAGAATTGCAACAGGCTAATAAAAAATTAGAACTACTTACACTTGAAGATCAGCGGAAATTAGAAATTGAAGAAAGAGAAAAAGCAAGGGTTGAAGAAAAACGTCAAGCGGAAGAAGCCAAGATTCAAGCTGCTGAAGAGGAGAAAAAAGCAAAATTAGATGCTGAGAAGAAAGCAACAGATGAGGCTGAACGCATAGAACTGGAAGGAAAACGCGTAAAAAAAGACATTGAGAAAAAGAAAAAGGTTGCTAAAACACCTAAAAAGAAATTACGCAAAATTGATTTATCGGAAATAGAAGCTCAAGTGGGTAGAGGTACAACCCATCGACGAACTGATCAAAAAAAGAAAATTGATCCAAAATCTTCAAAATCTACTCGAGAAACAGTAAAAAAAATCACTGCAAAAATTGATACAAAGACAAAAAAGAAAATTTATAAAAAAGAAAAGGATGTTATCCTTAATGATGCGGAATTTGAAATTGAAGCAAAACCAATTAAAATTGCAGAATTTTCAAACGTAGATGAATTATCCAAAATTTTAGATACGAAACCAAATGATATTATACAAAAATGTATGGGACTTGGTGTGCTTGCTACAATCAACCAGCGCTTGGACTGGGATCTTATCGAACTATTAGCTGGTGAGTTTGGTTTTTCAGCGGAAAAATTGGAAAATATCGGGGAAGAATTATTTACGCTTGAAGATTCTGAAGAAGATAAGGCAAAAGCGATACGCCGTTCTCCTGTTGTAACAGTCATGGGTCATGTTGATCATGGCAAAACATCTCTATTGGATTATATTCGTGAAACCAATGTAGTTGGAGGAGAATCTGGTGGAATTACGCAGCATATTGGTGCACATAAAGTTGAGCTTAACGATGGAAATTCTGTAACATTTTTAGATACACCAGGCCATGAGGCATTTACTGCAATGCGTTCCCGGGGCGCAAAAGTTACAGATATAGTAGTTTTGGTTGTAGCGGCCAATGATGGCGTTATGCCTCAAACGATCGAAGCTATCGATCATGCTAAGGCAGCGAATGTGCCTTTGATCATTGCAATTAATAAAATAGATCTACCTGATATTGATCAAGAACGGGTAAAACGGGAATTATCAGAACATAATGTGCTCGTTGAGGATTGGGGCGGGAAAATTCAAGCTATCCCTATTTCTGCCAAAACAGGGCAAGGGATTGATGATCTTTTAGCTTCAATGCTTGTTGAATCGGAAATGCTTGAATTAAAAGCGAACTATGATACATTGGCTCGTGGTACTGTAATTGATTCTAAACTTGATAAAGGTCATGGTCCAATTGCGACTGTATTAATACAAAAAGGGATTCTAAAGGTTGGGGATCCTTTTATTTGTAACAATATTTCCGGCAAAGTTCGCGCCATGATGAACGAACGGGGTCAAAGAATTCAAGAAGCAGGACCATCTGATCCAGTTCAGGTTTTAGGATTTGATCTTGTTCCGCAATCTGCAGATATATTTGCAGTTCTTAAGGACGAACGTGAAATAAAACGTATTGCTTCTGATCGTCAGCGCCTCAAACGTGAGATTGATCAAAAGAAAATCGCTGCACAAACTCTTGATGCAATGTCCGCTCTAATTAAGGAAGGCGCTATCAAAAACCTGCCTATCATTATCAAAGGTGACGTTGATGGTTCTATCGAGGCTTTGTCCGAACAATTAGAAAAGATTACCTATGAAGAAGTCGGCGTTCAAGTGATACATAAGGCCGTAGGAATGGTTTCTGAATCTGATGTGCTATTGGCATCTGCATCCAAAGCAGTGATTATTGGATTCCATGTGCAGGTTTCGTCCAATGCCAAACTTCAAGCCAAACAGGAAGGCGTAGATATTAGAACTTATAATGTAATTTATAACGCCGTTGAAGAAATTAATTTGGCATTGGAAGGATTACTTGAGCCTGAAAAAGTTGAAGAAGTGCTAGGAAGTGCTATCGTTCAAGCTGCATTTAAAATTCCAAAAATTGGTTTTATTGCAGGATCTAAAGTAACTGAGGGTACAATCGTTCGGAATGCAAAAGCACGTGTAATACGTGAAGATGAAGAAATTGCTGTAGGTGAAATTGTATCTTTAAAACAGCTTAAAGATGATGCCAAAGAAATACGTGAAGGATTTGAATGTGGTATAGGTATAGATAATTTCTCCAAATTCAAGGAAGGGGATATTATTGTGTGTTACAAAATAATATCAATAAAAAGGAAATTAGAGGTCATTTGAAATACGAACGACCCTTCAAACGCAAAGACCGGGTCGCCAATGAGATTCAACATATTCTTGGAAAAATACAGACCCAGTATATTGATTTATCCGATTTAGGTTTTATCACTTTTTCCCGCGTTACCATTTCTCCCGATTTAAAGCATGCGAAAGTCTTTTTTAGCGTATTTAATAAAAAAATATCTATTAATAAGATTCAAACGAAAATGGATAATCGTGCAAAGTCTTTTCGGAAATATTTAGGACAGGAACTGCAGATTAAATTTACGCCTGAGTTAAAGTTTTTTTATGATGAAACAGTGGCATATACCCAGAAATTAGATACAATTTTCCGAAAATTGGACCGTGACGATTAAAAGGATGATTTTTAACCTATATAAACCGATTGGATGGACAAGCTTCGATGTGGTAAAAAAGGTTCGTAACATTACCGGGGAAAGAAAGGTGGGACATGGTGGTACATTAGATCCGTTTGCTGGCGGGGTTTTAATTATAGCTACTAACTCAGATACCAAAAAACTGGGTGAAATTTCTGGAACTATTAAATCCTACCAAGCTGTATTACAATTGGGTGAACAAACCGATACATTGGATTTAGATGGCAAAGTAGTCAATAGCAAACCCGTTCCCCTATTGGATAAAAATTTGATCAAGTCAGTTTTTAAACATTTCATCGGAAAACATAATCAAATACCACCTATGTATTCGGCAAAAAAGGTAAATGGTGTGAGACTTTATAAACTTGCCAGACAGAACAAAACTATCAATCGTAAACCAGTTGAAGTAAATATTATTGATTTAACGCTTAATAATATCCAGGATAAACAAATTGATTTTTCTGTTACATGTTCTAAAGGCACTTATATTCGGGTATTAGGACAGGATATTGCTAAAAAGCTTGGCACGGAGGGTCATTTAACAAAATTGATGCGAATTTCAGTCGGTGATTTTGTAGTTCAAGACTCTATACCATTAAAGGAATTTGAAACGAGATGGATGTCTACCGAACATTAAACGCTATACCAAATATTCCCGATAGCGTTGTTACCATCGGCACATTTGATGGCTGTCATCGAGGCCATCAGGAAATAATTAAAAAGGTAAAATCTGTTGCTGAGTTAAAACGTGCTAAATCCGTTTTAATTACGTTCGACCCACATCCTCGTCATGTCTTGGATTCTGGCGCAAAATTACCTTTATTGATGCATATTGAGAAAAAATTGGAAATTCTGAATTCTTTACACCTTGATATGGTGTTGGTTATTCCTTTTGATAAAGAATTTTCAAAAATAAAAGCAGCTGATTTTCTAACGGATATCGTGGTTAAAATTTTTCATCCATCTTACTTTATTGTTGGATACAATCACCATTTTGGTTTTGAACGGGAAGGATCCCCCCAATTTCTTAAAAATTTTGCGGAAAAAAATGGTTTTTCCGTTGATATTATTGAGCCTGTTTCCGATGAAACTGTTA
>Ga0207963_1000115_pt1 | contig 37323 bp, 37 predicted proteins | sample Knorr_S15_td_NAD_FD_185604 | JGI IMG/M metagenome (GOLD analysis project Ga0207963, IMG submission 185604) | Marine microbial communities from Southern Atlantic Ocean transect - Knorr_S15_td_NADW_ad_2500m_LV_A (SPAdes) (version 2) | ecosystem: Environmental > Aquatic > Marine > Oceanic | place...
CCGGTTTCCGTCTCGCCGGTACCCGTTGCGATCACAATTATTGTATCGCCCGGTCGGGTGATACATTGATTAGGCGGTTTTGAGGCCAAACAGATGCACGCACATCGTGGGTCAGACAAAGATGCTCAGGTAAGCCACGGCCATTCGCACGGAGCAGTGGACGGAGAGATCTTGGCCAGCGGCCGGGGTATCCGGGCCACCAAGATCTCGTTGTCGGTACTGCTGGTCACGGCCGTAGTCCAGTTGGTGATCGTGGGGTTCACCGGCAGCGTCGCGCTCCTGGCCGACACCATCCACAACTTCGGCGACGCCGCCACCGCCCTGCCACTGTGGGCGGCCTTCACTCTGTCACGGAAACTGCCTACTAAGAGGTTCAACTACGGGTACGGCAGGGCTGAAGACCTGGCAGGCTTGCTCATCGTTCTGTCCATCTTGGCCACCGGTATCTTCGCCGCCTACGAGTCCATCAACAGGTTGGGCAACCCGCCGGAGATCGATTACTTATGGATCGTGGCCATGGCCGCCGTCATCGGGTTCGCGGGCAATGAAGGTGTGGCCCTCTACCGAATGAAGGTCGGAAAGGAGATCGGCAGCGCGGCGTTGATCGCCGATGGCCACCATGCCCGCGTCGATGGTCTGACCAGCCTGGCGGTCCTCTTTGGCGCCTTGGGTGTCTGGCTGGGCTATCCCCTGGCCGACCCCATCGTCGGGTTGGTGATATCCGTGGCTATTTTGCGTATAGTTGTTGAGACTGCAAAATCAGTGTTCTCCCGGTTGCTGGACGGAGTCGAGCCGGAAGTGCCCGACGAGGTTCGGGACGTAGCCTCGCTTACCCACGGGGTTCGGGAGGTCTCAGAAGTCCGGGTGCGTTGGCTGGGACATAAGATGTTGGCTGAAGTTAACATCGCCGTCGACCCTAGCCTTTCGGTGGTCTCCGGTCACGACATCGCAGAAGACGTGCACCACCAACTGCTCCACAATCTGAAATACCTGTCGAACGCCACCGTGCATGTGGATCCGGTGGGCCTGGCCGGGGAGGAATTCCACAGGCACGGACTTGGCAACACCGAGCATCAGATTGAGCACAAGGCAGAACACGGTCATGACTTAGATGACGATCATGACCACGGGCACTCTCACGGTCATTGATCATAGCGAATTTAACCACGAGGTCTAGGCATGCCCCTTGAACGTTCTCAGGTAGAACACATAGCCTCTTTGGCCCGCATCGGTCTCACCGAAGAAGAGATCGAGATGTTCGGCGAACAACTCTCACAGATCCTGGAGCAGTTCGAAGTGCTGAATGAGCTCGACACCTCAGGCGTCACACCCACCGGTCACGCCGGAGGACTCCAGACTGTGATGCGCGATGACCTGGCCGAAGACTCCCTGGACTCGGAAGATGTACTGAAGAACGCGCCGCGCCGGGAGGGAGAATTCTTCCGGGTGAACGCGGTGCTGGAGGAATAGGGCGTGGCGAATCTCAATTGGCTCAGTATCCAGGAAGCCCACGCCCAGCTCACCTCACGGCAGATCAGCTCGGTTGAACTCACCCAGGCCTGTCTGGACCGGATCGACGCCGTCGAAGACCGGGTCCAGTCCTTCCTGACCCTGACTCCGGAGATTGCCTTGTCCCAGGCGGCAGACGCCGACCGCATGTTGGCCGCGGGCGAGGGCGGGCCGCTTACAGGCGTGCCGGTGCAGATCAAGGACGTTATGTGCACCGAGGGCGTGCCCACCACGTGCGCTTCCCGGATGCTGGAGAATTTCGTTCCGGTCTACAACGCCACGGCGGTTGAACGGCTCATGGGCCAGGGCGCCGTGATGTTGGGCAAAGGGAATATGGATGAATTCGCCATGGGGTCTTCCTGTGAGAATTCGGCCTTCCACCCGACGAGGAACCCCTGGGACCTGGACCGGGTGCCCGGCGGAAGTAGCGGTGGCGCCGCTGCCTCGGTCTCGGCGGGAGAGGCTATCTACGCCCTGGGCTCGGACACCGGAGGCAGCGTCCGGCAACCCGCCGCCCTCTGCGGCGTGGTGGGACTGAAACCAACTTACGGACTGGTCAGCCGTTACGGTTTGATCGCATTTGCTTCGTCGTTGGACCAGATCGGCCCTGTGGGACGCTCGGTGATGGACTGCGCCCTGGCTTTGAATGCCATCGCCGGACACGACCCCCGTGACGCGACTTCGGTGCGTCGAGAGCCCACCGACTATACCGCCACTTTGGGCCAAGACATCAAGGGTATGAGGTTGGGCGTGCCTGAAGAGTATTTCGTGGACGGAATGGATTCCGGGGCGCGTAAGGCCGTCGAAGAGGCGGTGTCCACCCTGGAGGGACTTGGAGCTTCGGTGCGTCCCGTGTCCTTACCCACGACCCGCTACGCGCTGGCCTGCTACTACATCATCGCGCCGTCTGAATGCTCGGCCAACCTGGCCCGCTACGACGGTGTCAAGTACGGCTACTCGTACCAGGACACCAACGATATGTGGGAGGCCATGGAGAAAACCCGGGAATATGGGTTCGGCCCGGAAGTCACCCGCCGCGTCATGCTGGGCACTTACGCCCTCTCCAGCGGCTATTACGACGCCTATTATCTGAAGGCGCAACAGGCTAGGACACTGATTCGGCAGGACTTCGAAAGGGTATTCCAAGACGTGGACGCGCTGGTCACCCCGACCTCTCCAGTCACGGCGTTCAAGATCGGCGAAAAGACCGGAGACCCGGTACAGATGTACTTGATCGACGTCTGCACTCTGCCGGTGAATATCGCCGGGCTGCCCGGCCTCTCAGTGCCCTGCGGGTTCTCGGACGGCTTACCAGTGGGGATGCAACTCATAGGCCCCCATTTCTCCGAGGAGATCCTTTTGCGGACCGCCCATGCCTACGAAGCGGCCACCGAGTGGAGCTCCGCCCGGCCTGAGATCTAGATAGCAAAAGGCCCCGTCCTTCCCTGAAAGAACAGAGGAAGGACGGGGCCCTCAAAAACCGGTCGATGATTTCCCTTAGGGACGAATCGCCCTCCAGTCGGTTTGGTTATGCTTGTAGTCGGCGTACTTGTCGGCCGCTTCTTGGGCGAAGGACATGAAACGGTACAGGTTGGTCATGAACCCCGGCCTGTCTTGGTTTCCTACCTCAGAGTAGTGATTGCTGTGTGCGCCGATCGTGAAGTGAGCTTTTTCGATACTAAGAGTTGCCATTATGATTTCCGGTCCTTATAAATTGGGCTGTTGTTGCTGTAGGGCATTCTGGCCGAAATCTCGATCGTCATCCGTTTTTGCTAACCTGTCCCTTTATTCGTCCTACCCGAATCTCAATCCCTAATTTTATATTAGTTACTACGTAATTATTCATCAGCTACTTAATTATTAGTTAGTATAGACTACTAAGAGCCAGCGTATTAAAATGAAATAGTTAGTTCGCCTATGGGTCTGAGACCATCATGTCTTTCAGCCACGACCAGCATCGCGGCGAGGAGCACTATGAACTGCGATACACCATGTCCGAAGTACGAAAATGCGATGAGGGTCCTGGGCAAGAAATGGACCTGCCTGATTCTCCGTTGCCTTCTGGCTGAACCCAAAAGGTTCACTGAGATATCGGGGTACATCGACGGACTGAGCGACCGCCTGCTCTCGCAGCGCCTGCAGGAACTGGAAGAGGAAGGGATCGTACGACGCCGGGTTTACGACCGCCGCCCGGTGATTGTAGAGTATTCACTGTCCCCCAAGGGCTTGGCGTTCCGCACTGTGGCGGAGGCGATTCAGGCATGGGCCGACGAATGGGCCGAGGCGCCCGCCACCGTCTAACCAACGCCCGGCATCCGTTGATCACGTAGTAAATCCATTCCGGGAGGCGCTGATGCAGCGCTCCAAGATCAAAGATATTTTCGCCCAGGAACAGGCCGGAGGCGACGTTCTAATCCAAGGCTGGGTCAAGACTCGCCGTTCTTCTAAGTCAGTCACCTTCCTCCAGATCACCGATGGCTCCACTCTGCAAGACCTTCAGATTGTGGTTGATGAGAACAACTCAACCCACGATGTGGCTGCCAGTCTGACCACAGGATGCAGCGTGAGTGTCGAAGGGGTACTTGTTGAGTCTCCCGGCCAAGGCCAGAAGTATGAGGTCCAGGCCGGATCAGTGACGCTCTTGGGCGGGTCCGACCCTGAGACCTATCCCCTGCAGAAGAAACGCCATTCTCCAGAGTTTCTCCGGGAGATCGCCCACCTGCGGCCCCGCACCAACACATTCGGCGCCATGGCCCGGGTGAGGAACTCCGTGGCCTACGCCATCCATACCTTCTTCCAGGAGCGGGACTTCCAGTTCATCCAGACGCCCATCATCACCGCCAGTGACGCTGAGGGCGCGGGGTCCATGTTCCAGGTGACCACGCTGGACCTGAACGACATACCCAAAGACGCCGGAGCGGTGAAGCACGAGGACGACTTCTTCGGCAAACCTGCTTTCTTGACCGTGAGCGGTCAGTTGGAAGCGGAGATATTCGCCATGGCCCTCTCCGATGTGTATACCTTTGGGCCCACGTTTCGCGCCGAGAATTCCAACACCTCCAGGCACCTGGCCGAGTTCTGGATGGTCGAGCCCGAAGTTGCCTTCTGTCAGTTGGACGGGTTGACCGAGCTGGCCGAAGATTTTCTGAAGCATCTGACCGGGCATGTTCTGGATAACTGTGTCGAAGACATGGAGTTCTTCAACAAGTGGCACGACGACACCACCATCGCCACGCTGGAAGGGATCGCCAATTCACAATTCGAACGCATCACCTACACCGAAGCAGTGACGCTACTGCAGAGTTCGGGCGAAAAGTTCGATTACCCGGTAAATTGGGGGGCCGACCTTCAATCGGAACACGAACGCTACCTGACCGAGAAGAAGATTCAGAAGCCGGTGATCGTCACTGACTACCCCAAGGACATCAAGGCCTTCTACATGCGCCTGAACGACGACGGCGAGACCGTCAGGGCCATGGACGTGCTGGTGCCGCGCATCGGCGAGATCATCGGGGGCAGCCAGCGTGAAGAACGCCGGGACGTGCTGGAGATTCGGATGACCGAGGCTGGCATCTCCCACGACGAATATTCCTGGTACCTGGACCTACGCAGCTACGGCACCGTTCCCCACTCTGGGTTCGGCCTGGGGTTCGAACGTACGGTCCAGTTCGTGACCGGGGTCGCCAACATCCGGGATGTCATCCCCTTCCCCAGAACGCCCAAGAGCGCGGAGTTCTAGCCTGCCGCCTCCCCCCGCCAACGAAGGGCAGATTTCCGCCGCCGCGATGGAAGCCGCATTCGGCCCCGGCAGCGCCATCTTCGCTCAGACCACGGACCGGCTCAGCCGCGTCTTTGCCCAAGCGGCCCACGTCCCTCCCGTAGCTTCCCGGCTCCGAGAATGGCAACTCCGCCAAAACCGGCAAGTTGCGGGCGAATCGCTGTTCATACATCAGACCTACCTTGCCATGCTGGCACGGTTTGTCGCCCGCCGATTCGTTGCTCCCAGCCGGCCGGCCATTAGCGACGAAGAAATATTAGAAGTGATCAACGTTGATTACTTCAGCCGCCGAGGTATCGGGAATTTCGGCGAAGGCGACATCTTTGCCTGGCTTCCGTTGGAGGCCCGTTGGGAGTTGGGACTTGATGACCTGGCTCTTGAGACCGTTCGGGGGTTGGCGGACGCTCTCGCGCCATATGACTTCACCAACGCATCTCCGGGCATCCTGGACTCCCTTTACCGAGCGACGGTCCCTCGCTGGCTGGCGGAGTATGTTGTTGAAGAAGAACTGGGGATGACTGACGGCCCCGGACTGTCCATGTTGGACCCCGCATGCGGCACAGGGATGATCTTGTGCGCCGCCATCGGAGCGATGAAACGGTCAGTGGCGCAACGCGACGGCGAAGCGATGGACGTATTGTTTGATGCGCCGCAACGATACCGGGGGATGGACTCCGACCCGCTGGCCGTGGCCCTAGCCAGGCTCAACTATCTTCTGGCATTGGGCTATCTCGTCCAGCAGGAACACCCCGAGTTTTTGCTGCCGGTATATCTGGCCGACGGGAACGATGTTCCAAATCTCTCGGCAGGCGATCAAGTAGTAACGCTATCGACCGCGGCCGGTGATTTCCCGCTGCCTGAGCCATTCATCAGTAACCCGCTGATGCTGGACTGGGTGTTGGGGAGGCTGACCAATTACATGGACGGCGCTCAGTTGCGGCTGCACGTCCAACCCGAGGATGTTGCGGTCCAGGAGGTGCTGAACGCTTATTACAACTACCTGACCGCCGGCAAGCCGCGCACGCCCGTACCAGATGCCTTAACGCCCAAAGATGCGGACGTCGTGCTGGAAACCGCCCGCAGTCTGGTGCACCTACATATCCGGGGCGAGGGGACTCTGTGGCTGCATCTAGTCCAGAACCTGGCAGCACCAGCGATATTCGCCAACTCAAGATTCGACCGGCTGGCGTGGTATGGTTCCACCGAGTTCTTCGAAGCGAATTCTGAGTTGTACTCAAGTCCGGAGGGACGGGCCGCCTGGGTTACGTCATCGTCAGAAGAATCTGCCGAGGTAGTCACCGGCACCGGGCGAAGAGTCAGGCTTCAGATCGCTGGCGGGCCAATCGGTCATAACAGCTCCTGGGCCGACGCCAAGGCCAAGGTTCGGACCACAGAAGCGTAGGTGATTTGGCGGCGCTCATTTGACGCTATTTCCCACAGGCGAATATAATGAAGCGTCCTCCCGCAGTAGCTAAATACAACGTCGGGTCAGGCTGGGGTTCCCCAGTCAGATTTCTCTGGTAAGGAGCCAAAATGGCCACTCAAGAAGTCATACTTCACCCCGCCTCGGTAGTCGAGGAGTTAAAGAAAAACAACATCAGCCACGTTGTTTGGTTGCCGGATAGCGAGACAAATTTCCTGTTTCAGTTACTGGACAACGAGCCCACCTTGGACCTGGTCCCGGTCTGCCGCGAAGGCGAGACCATGGCCATCGCCGCAGGACTCTGGGTGGGTGGCAAGCGACCCATAGTCCTGATTCAGAACACCGGAATATTTGAGGCAGGTGACTCAATCCGTGGCCTAGGCCTGGACGTGAACCAACCCTTGACGATGCTGGTCGGATACCGAGGCTGGAGCCGTCATGGTCTGACCCGTGACTCAGCCGCCCGGTTCATCGAGCACATCCTCCATGCCTGGGGCATCAATTACTACCTGATCGAGACCGACGACGATGCCGACCGCATCAGCCTGGCGATCGAAGAGGCCGAGCGTACATCCAAACCGGTGGCCGTCCTGGTGGGCACCGAGTTCGGTTCCTAAAGGCTTTTCGCACCTCGAACTACCCGTGGCTGGGTCCTTCGACAAGCTCAGGACGAGCGGGGACGACTTTCCTTTCCGTTCGTGGTGAGCTCGTCGAACCACATTTCGAAATGGGAGAATTTAAATGATCGACAACTCTGATGCAGTAAAACTTCTGGACAGTAAGAGGGACAACGCGGTTTTCGTGGCAACCATGAACGCCAACAACGTCCACTTCGGGCTGCCAACCGTAACCTCCAACGAGAAACTGGATTTCCCAGTCTCCGGCGCCATGAGCAAGGCATCTGACGTAGCCCTTGGCCTGGCACTGGCCCAACCCGACCGTAAGATCATGTGTCTCGATGGCGACGGTAGCCTGCTGATGAACCTGGGCGCTATGGTGACCATCAGCAACAAGGCCCCCAAGAACCTCGTCCACATCCTGTTCAACAACAAGGTCTATGCCGTCACCGGCGGCCAGCCCATCCCGGGCGATGAACAGGTCGACTGGGAAGACATGGCCAAGTCGGCGGGATATGCCAAGGTATTCAGTTTCGACAATCTGGAAGATATGACCAACGGCATCGACGAAGCCCTGGCTGCAATCGGCCCGGTATTCATCCACCTGGTGGTCAAACCTGAGATTGAAAATACCCCGGTACAGTTCCGGACTCCGGCAAAGCGGACCGTGCACACCGCCATCGGCGACCTGCCCGAGACGCTAGGCGTGAAGCGCTAGGCTGCAACCACCAAAGATCGAACCGCAAACCGGGGCAGAGAAACATCGTCTGCCCCGGTTTATATTCGCAATGACATCAAACAGGCGCCTCTGATCGATGAATAAGGACGGCAAAGCGTATGCTTAGTGGAGGGATATTCCCCCGGGTCGGCGCTTACGCCGTGTTGGCCTTGGGGTTCTGGTTACTTTTCCAGGCCTTTGAACGGTCCAACATACTATCCGGAATCGTGGGAGGCGCCCTGGTCATCGTGGGCATGTACCTGATGACCGGACTCTGGAAAGATATGTTCGCCAAGTTCGGCGGCGACTACAAGATACTCAAGGAGAACGATCGTATTGACGACACGGCCAAGGACAGGAGCGGGGGGACCGGTGATCCCGTCGATGGAAGCAACGAAGGCAGTCAACTTCCACCGTAAAGACGCATTGGTCGTTTCCACATCATTCGCCCTGCGAGAGTGGAGCCGGGTGTCGGAACGCCGGGACCTGGATGTTGATCTGTCTGACTGCATGGACCGGGCGCCCGCCGTTGGTCTGGGACTGGCCCTAGCGCAACCCGAAGGGAAAGTGCTGGTGTTGGACTGCGACTCCACGCTCAGGACCAATCTGGGTGGACTGGCGACGATCGGAGAGTCCAATCCCGAAAACTTGGTCCATTTCGTGTTTGACGACGTTTCCAGCGGCTCGACATCGGGTCTTCCCATCAAAGGGATGGACAACCTGGACCTAGTGCAGATCGCGGCCAGCTCGGGCTATGCCAAAACCTACGAATTCGACAAACTGGAAGAGTTTCTGATCGGGCTGGAAGAGGTGATGCGCCAGACGGGCCCGGTGTTTGTCAGGGTGAAGGTTTTCCGAGACGGGTTCCAGCTCCCGTTTCCAGAACGTACCATGGCCCAAGGCTGGGCTGAGGTGCGGGAGAACCTGACGTCAGATCAATCAGAAGCTGAGTAGACTAGGGGTTACTCAGCCGGGGCTGATCCAGTATCAGGGCGGACCACTATCTGCCGGGCCACGTTGTAGCCGATGGACACCTTGTCATGGTTGGTGGCCACTTCCATCACACCCAGATACGGCGTAGCCTCGGCCACAGTGATCGGTTGCTCCGGAACGATCATGGAATCAGCCAAGAACCTCAGCAACTGGGAATCCTCTTCGGGCACTCTGTCCACGATGTAAGCCTCGCCCTGCAGTGCGGTGTCCAGGGTCAGGGCGTCGGCCGGCATCTTAGGCTCGCCGGTGCCGGGGATGGGCCGTCCGTAGGGTGAGCGCTTAGGGTGCCCCAGCCGCTCCACCAACTTTTCCTGAAAATCCTGGGACATGCCGTGCTCCAGACGATGGGCCTCGTTGTGGGCTTGGTGCAGTTCCATTCCCAGTAATTTGACCACCAGCCACTCGGCCAGCCGGTGCCTCCGGGCGATATCTTCGCCGCCTTCCAGGCCCTGCTTGGTTAAGCGGATTCGCTTGTCGGGGCCGACATCCACCAGGCTCTGCCTTTGCATCCGGCGCACCATACCGGCAACGGACGGGACAGAAGTGCCCAGCCCTTCGGTTTCGGGCAGTTGGCGCAGGGTATCGGTCAATTGAGTGATAGTGGGAATCTCATCGTCTTCCCACAACTTGTAAAGACACAGCAGATAATTCTCCGTGCCCGGAGACAACCGTAAGTCGCCGTCTCCGGAGTGACTGTCAGCGTTCTGTTTCCTTGGTGGCGCCATTGGATTCCTTATCGAAGACCGCGCTTGCAGATCTTGCACGGTGGGATTTACTTGAAGGGGTTGAAAGATTACCCGTTCCCGGTCAACACCGGAGGGACTCACCCACATCCTCACACTTCAGTAGTCTCGGCTGTTCAGGGCTAATGGCCGGGGGCGCTTCCGGCATGGGGCACAGCCACCAGGCGGTCATCGACGAACGGCCGCAGATGGTGGCCGTCGCGCAGACTCACTGAAACGCTGGCGCCCAAGGGGTATTCGGCGGTATGAGAGAGCAGGCATCGGACGGTTGCACCGGAGGCCAGTTGGACTCGGTAGAGATAGAAGGCTCCCCGGAACTCCCTCTCAACCACCACTCCGCCGCCGTTTTCGGAAGGCAGGCAGTCGAGACAGTCCGGACGGACCATCACCTCGATCTGACTATTGCCGTTCGAGTTCAGGCCCGCCAGAGCGATCGACTCTATCTCCGGCCATGCAACGGACCCCACTTCGGTGTGCAGCGAACCGTTGTCGTGTTTCGCGGGAAGAAAGTCCACCATGCCGATGAACTGGGCCACGAACTTCGTGACTGGGTGGTGGAATATGGACTCAGGGGAGCCGGTTTGTTCGACCCGGCCCTCATTCATCACCGCAACAACGTCCCCTACGAACAGGGCTTCTTCCTGGTCGTGAGTGACGAAGATGGCGGTGGCGTGACTGGCCTTGAGTATGTCAAGAACGTCGCGCCGGACCTGTTCTCTCAATTTGGGGTCCAAGTTGGAGAAGGGCTCGTCCAGCAGTAAAACCTCGGGTTGGGGGGCTAAAGCCCGTCCCAGAGCGACCCTCTGTTGTTGGCCGCCGGAAAGTTCGTGGGGCATCCGGTCCTTTTGGGCCGTCAGGCCGATCAGCTCCAGGACTTCACCAACACGCTCATCGCGTCCTTGACCCTTGGGTAATCCGTAGGCGATGTTCTGGGCAACGGACAGATGGGGGAATAATGCGCCTTCTTGGAAGACCATGCCGACACGGCGGCGCTCTGGAGGGGTGTTTCCGGCCGTGCTGTTTACTTTCTGGCCGCCGATGGATATGGCGCCTTCGTCCGGCTCTTCAAACCCGGCGATGAGTCTAAGGGCGGTGGTCTTGCCGCAACCGCTGGGGCCCAGCAAAGCGAGGATCTGACCTTTGGGGATGCTCAGGTCGAGACCCGCAACCGCGGGCACGCCGCCGAAATGCTTTACCAGGCCGGCGCATTCCAAAGCGGGGGAGTTTAAATGCCCGTTTTCAGACTTGTGTGGGTCGCGCAGTTTCATCGATGCCTTTACCCCGATGATTAGCCTCTGTAAACCATCCTAAAATGGCTCCTCTGCGAGTGAAGATAAGTGTAGACGTACTAAATAACAATGTCAATGTATAAATATTTTTACTCGCCAAACGAATACCTAACAAATCCTATGCTTAATATTATGGCAACTGCCAGCGTGAGATTGTCGGAATCTTTGGGTCGCAGCCCTAGGGCTCGGGCTGGTTATTCCTTAGTTTCCCACACTCAGAATCCTCGTTATCGGGTACGTATTGTTTGACACTAACGTCAGGTCGACGTATCCTCTTAGCTACTTTATCGTGTGTACTTCATTTAATAGTTAATACACATTTCATTATAAACCTCGGCTCAACAACAAATAAAAAGCCATAGAGGTAAAAAGCAAAATGGGCGTCAGCGCGCGGAACGGAATCCAATATTGTGGAGTATTAGTGGTCGCACTGGTCGCGGTTCTCCTCTCGGCATGCGGCTCGGACAACGATGCAGGGTCGCTTACGGTATATTCGGGGCGGAGCGACACCCTGGTCGCCCCATTGATCGAACGTTTCGGGGATGCCACCGGCATCGATATTCAGGTCAAATACGCCGGTACGCCCCAACTTGCCGCAACCCTGTTGGAAGAGGGCGGAAATACACCAGCCGACGTCTTCTTCGCGCAGGACCCAGGCGGCCTTGGCGCTGTGTCCGGACTCTTGGCGCCCCTTCCAGAAAACGTCTTGCAGATGGTCCCCCGGTGGGCGGCCTCTCCCACCGGCGTTTGGGTCGGCGTTTCCGGCCGTGCCCGAACCGTGGTCTACAACACTGAAAGTTTGACGCCAGTCGACCTGCCGGTAGACCTGACGGGGTTCGCTGATCCTAAGTGGAAGGACCGCATCGGCTGGGCCCCCACCAACGCCTCGTTCCAGACGATGATCACGGCCATGCGTTCGATCTGGAGCGAGGAAAAGACGGTCCAGTGGCTGAAAGATATCCAGGCCAACAACCCCAAAGTGTACCCCAAGAACACCCCTATCGTGGCCGCAACAGCGGCCGGTGAGATCGACGTTGGTTTGGTGAACCACTACTACCTGCACCGGTTCCTGGCAGAAGAGGGAGAGTCATTTGGCGCTCGCAACTATCATCCACCGGCAGGTGGGCCTGGGGCCATAGTGATGGTCTCAGGCGCTGGGATCCTTTCGGCCTCGGACAACAAAGATAACGCCCAGAAGTTCATCGATTTTTTGTTGTCCGAGGAGTCCCAAAGATATTTCGTGGAGGTAACATTTGAGTACCCTCTCGCCGCCGGGATACCCGTGGCTGAAGGAGTAACCCCACTAGCTGAGGTCAATAACCCCGACCTCTCTTCCGCCGCTCTTTCAGACTTGGAAGGCACCCAGAAGCTGCTCCGGGAGGCCGGCGTCATACCGTGAGCATATCGTCGGTAACGACGGCCGGGCTTAGGTCGTTGGCCGGAGGCCGTGGCGTCCCACCGGCGGCGATCTGGGTCCCTGCGCTGCTTGTAGGGGCCGCGCTGCTGCTGCCACTGGTCTATCTGGTCGTGCGGACATTTGACGGCGGGACCGAAGTCTTCGACCTGCTGTTCCGGCAACGCGTGGCGGCCATATTGGGTCGGACCATCCTATTGGTGGCAACCGTCACCGGGGCATCGGTGATTCTGGCGCTGCCATTGGCCTGGCTCACCACCTGCACAAACCTGCCCTTCCGTCGTGCCTGGGTCGTCCTATCCGCCCTGCCGTTGGTGATACCAAGCTACGTGGCGGGATTCATCGTGGTTGCTGCACTTGGTCCCAAGGGGATGCTGCAGGGCGCATTGGAAGAACCCTTCGGCATAAACAGGCTACCGGACATCCACGGGTTCGCCGGGGCTTTGTTGACATTGACCTTCCTTAGTTTCCCCTACGTGGTGCTGACGGTTAGGGCGGCCATGCTCCGGATCGACCCCGCCATGGAAGAGTCCTCCCGAGGTCTGGGACGCGGCAATTGGGCCACTTTCTTCTTGGTGACCTTGCCTCTGCTCCGGCCGGGTATCGCCGCCGGCGGGCTGTTGGTGGCGCTATACACCCTGTCTGACTTCGGCGCCGTGTCGCTGTTGCGCTACGAGACCTTCACCTGGGCCATCTTCGTGCAGTACGAATCGGCGTTGGACCGGACCCTGGGAGCCGGACTGTCTTTGTCCTTGGTCGTATTGGCCTTGGCCATCGTAGGACTTGAGATAGTCAGCCGGGGCCGGGGCCGCTACTACAGCAGCTCGACTTCGGCAGCTCGTCCTCCTTCGACAGTTCGCCTCGGGCGCTGGAAATGGCCCGCGGTGGCATTCTGCTCGGCAGTCGTCGCTGTTTCCTTGGCCGCCCCGATGTCTATCTTGGGATATTGGGTGGCCAGGGGTATCTCTGCCGGGGAACCCGTCAACGTCGTGTGGGAAGCAGTTGGAAACTCGATCTACGTGGCGGCTTTGGCGGCAACGGCGGCGGTGGTTGCCGCCCTCCCAGTTGCGGCATTATCGGTGCGATTCCCCGGCCTTCTCAGCGGGTTCTTAGAGCGGCTGAGTTACGTTGGGTTCGCGCTGCCGGGGATCGCCATTGCCCTGGCCCTGGTGTTCTTCGGCGCCAGGTATGCATCGCCGCTGTACCAGACCACGGGAATGTTGTTGCTGGCCTACGTCGTGCTGTACCTCTCGCCGGCCCTAGGGGCGGTGCGCACGTCGTTGCTTCAGATCAGCCCAAGGATAGAGGAGGCGGCTAGGGGCCTGGGCAACACACCGCTGCGCGCCTTCTCCTCGGTGACCCTGCCGGTAGCGCGCCCAGGGTTGTTGGCTGGGTGGGCCTTGGTTTTCTTGTTGGTTATGAAAGAGCTGCCGGCGACCCTGATACTGAGCCCCATCGGATTCAACACGCTGGCGACCTCCATCTGGTCGGCCGCCTCCGAAGCGTTCTTCGCCAGGGCGGCGTTACCGGCCCTACTGCTCATCGCCGCGTCGGCTGTTCCCCTGGCGTTCCTCATGCTCCGTGAGCGGCGGTAGGCTATAATCTAGCCTTCGTGGCCATCTACGTTGATAGCGGCCCGCTCACCCTATTCAAGATTTTTGGAGTTCTGCGTTGCCCCAGGACAACAACACCTTAAGGATCATATTGCCCGGCCGATTGATCGACGGAGTCGGAGAAAAGGCCCAAGAAGGGATGGCAATTGCCGTCCAAAGGAGCGCCATCAAATGGGTCGGTCCAGCTTCAGAGGCTGAGAGTCTAGAGATCAAAGGCGCCCAACGCGAAATATTGAATTTTCCCAGTGGCACACTGCTGGCGGGGCTGTTCGACATCCACACCCACACCAACATGCCCGGCGACGGGAGGACGGGCGAGCAGGTCAACCTGGACGATAGTGACGAGGTGCGGCTGCTCCGGTCGGCCCGCAATACCGCGATGGCCGTGGCATCCGGCGTAACCACCATGTGCGATTGCGGCTCTTGGAACCGCAATGGCTTTGCGTTGAAAGAAGGCCTGGCCGAGGGCGTCGTTGAAGGTCCAAGGGTATTGGTATCGGGACCGCCTCTAACCGTGACCGGCGGCCACCTTTGGTACATGGGAGGCGAAGCCGATGGCGTAGACGCCGTCCGCAAGCAGGTCCGAAATCTGGTCAAGCAAGGTGCTGATTTCATTAAGGTCGCAGCCTCCGGAGGCAGCACTTCCACCAGTGACCCCTACAGGGCAGCCTACGCAGCCGGGGAGTTGACTGCCATCGTGGAAGAGGCCCACAACCGTAACCGCTCCGTGCTGGCCCACTGCCGCTGCACCGACGCCATAAACGCCGCGCTGGATGCCGGGGTTGACGCCATCTTGCACTGCTCCTTCTACGACAATGACGGCAGCTACCGGTTCGACCAGAAGACCGCCGACCGGTTGGCAGCCTCGGAGGTTTGGCTGAACCCAACGATGGGATTGGGGAACGCCAACCGCGTGCGGCTGGCCAATTTGAAGAGCGAGCGCAAACTGACTCCGGATGAGGAAGAAAGATTGGAACGCTCCACTGTTTCCGGCGAGAATTCGCTGGCCCAGTTCAGCGCCTTGGTCAAAGCGGGCGTGAAGCTGGTGGGGGGCTCCGATTGCGGCTGGAGTTATTATCCCTTCGGTGACTTTCAGGGGGAGATAATGTCCCTCCATGCCGCCGGCCTATCGCCCATCCAAGCCATCTACGCCGGAACGCGCAGTCCGGCTGCGGCCCTGGGCATCCTGGAGTCTATCGGTACGGTTGAGGCCGGCAAAGAGGCCGACCTGTTAGTGGTGAACGGCGACCCCAGCCTTGACCTGGAATGCCTGCGGGACGTGGCCGCCGTGTTCAAGGGCGGGGTTAGGATTCCAACCGCCAAAGAACGGGCAAGTCTGGCCTAACTGTCATGCATCATTGGGAGAAGGGCGGGCCCATCAACATCGGCTGGCCAGACCACGATGTACCGGAACGCGAGTACACCATCGTGGAGGTCCAGCGGCTGGGACAGGTGTTCCGCAGCCGTGTCACTGACGGCAAGAAAGAGGGCGGGTTCTTGGTGGTCTTTGACTGCCCGGAGATAGTGCTGGAGATGCTGGCCGAGAGTGCCACCAGCAAACTGGGATTCAAGGTGATCGTGTCTAACCTACGATGCAGCATCGAGGGTAACGTTCTCCGCAGCTTCGATTACGAATGGTATCCCACCCCTGAGTTCGCCGCCCGCCCCAGCAACCTGGTTCGGACCATCGCCGAAACCCTGGATGAGATGCGGAACTCCGGATGATCTGGCGGCCCGACGGGCAGACTCACGTTAGTGGACACACTCCAGAGTCGCTTGTATTATTATGTCCGGTAAATTTGCCCACATCTGGTGGGTCAGCAGCAGGAGGAAATCTTGAAGAAAGTAACAATGAGCAGCGTGGCCAAGACCAAGGCCGAGATGACTGGCGGTCTGATGACCGGCACCCAGGTCTGGCGTCAGTCGATCCTGGCCCCGGAAGACAGCAACAATTTCAACTTCGCGATCGTCGCCTTCGACGCCGGCTCGCGGAACAAGTTCCACAAGCATTCCGGCGACCAGATCTTGATTGTCACCGAAGGCACCGGCACTGTGGCTAATGACAATGAGTCTCTGACCGTAACCGAAGGAGATGTGATTCTCATCCCCGCCGGTGAGAACCATTGGCACGGCGCCCCCGACGCCACCTCCATGGCCCATATCACAGTGACGGTGAAAGGCAGCCAAACCGAACAAACCGAAGCCTAGCCCCTTCGGGCGGGCAATGGAAAAAATGGTCCCGGAGAAAAACCATCTCCGGGACTTTTTTATTTTCTGGGTGATTCGGTTCATTCACTGCCGTCCTACCCGTCATTCCAGAGAAGATTGGAATCCACGTTCTTGGGTCAATTGAGCATCATTTATGAGGACGCAGTGGACTTATTCTAGAGTCGAATGCAATACTATGTGCGTCAGATTTTCCCGCCTCAGTCGGGTCAGCAACAGGAGGAAATCTTGAAGAAAGTTACTATGAGCAACGTGCCCAAGACCAAAGTGGAGATGACTGGCGGTCTGATGACCGGCACCCAGGTCTGGGCCCAGGCTATCTTGGAATCAGAAGACAGCAGCGACTTCAGCTTCGGCATCAGGGCCTTCGATGCTGGTGCGAGGACCAAGTTCCATAAGCATACCGGCGACCAGATCCTGATCATTACCGATGGCACCGGTGCCGTTGGCACGGACAACGAGACCCTGACCGTTGTTGAGGGTGATGTCATTCTCATCCCCGCCGGCGAGAACCACTTTCACGGCGCCCCCGACGCCACTTCCATGGCCCACATCACCATCCAGAAGAAAGGCAGCGTAACCGAACAAACCGAAGCCTAGGCGGCTCTTTCGACCAGGTAGCGGACAAAAAAGAGTCCCGGAGATGTTTTCAGTCTCCGGGACTCTTTGTTTTTACCATTAAGGGAGCGTTCAAATTCCCGTCTTTTCGCTCCCCGTCGATCCAGCAAACGCTGGAATCCACTGGCTTACCCTGATTGGCCGTCCGAACCGTCTCTGCAAAAGAACGTCATTGCGTAGTGGGTTCTTGCTTCCGCAGGAATGACGGTAGAGGTTATCACGTCTCACCGGCCTTCCCCGGAAAGACGGTGGTGGCTTCTTGGGCTTTGAGGAGCCGCCTTAGTCCCCGGCCCCCTCCGCGATGATGCGAATCGTCTCGGCTAGGTCCCGGTCTTTGTCGCGGGTCTCGGGGTTTTCGTCGCCTAGGGAGGTGGCGCCGATCATGCGGTACATGTCGGCCACCCCTTTGAAGATGTTAGGGGTCATTCCCAGGTCGCTGAAGGTCTTTTCGATCTCTTCCATCTCGCTTACCCAGCGGCGGGACTTGGCCGGCATGGTGGGCATCCAGCCTTCCATCCTCGCAACTACGGCCGGCTGGCTGCCACTGAACTCGGCCATCAATTCCTTGGTCAGGCCCATTTTCTCGGCGGCGATCAGCAGCTCGGCGTGGAGCGCGGTGGTGCCCTTGGTCATCGCGGCATAGCACATCTTGATGCCCGACGCCCTGCCCAACTGGGGACCAAGGTTTCGCACATCCAAGCCAAAGTCACGGAGTTGTTCGAATTCTGCGGCGTTATCCCCCGAAGCGTAGACCCTGGGACTGGAACCGTTGCGGGGCGGCCCGCCGATTATGGATGCGTCCACATACCGTGCGCCGGCCTCACTCAGCACCCCTTGCATCTCACGGCTTAACTCGGGGGCGATGGCATTGCATTCGGCGAACAGCAGGTCGGTCCCGGTGGACTTCACGGCGTCGGCAATCTCCCGACACAAACCGGGCACTGCTTCAGAAACGGTGACGGACATCAACACGTCGGACTGCACCACTAGTTCATTCAGGTTGGGCACGTCGGTTATCCCTGCCTGCTCGGAAAGCTCCTTCGTGCGCGCGCTGCGGCCCGCCAGGCAGGTGAGGACCCGCAGTTCGTTCTCTTTCAAAAGTTGGCCTATGGCATGCCCCATGTCTCCGGGGCTAAGAATGGCTACAGATTCGATGGACAATTCAAACTCCCTTCCCTATCACATTGATCGTTATTGAGTATATCTCCGTAGGGATAGAGGCTGCTAATCCGGTTCGCCCGGGCTGAGCCGGCCAACGTCGGCTCGGTGGACGTTCTCTAGTTCGTTGGGGACCCGGCGCGGCCTGAAGTTGCTATAGGCCATGACCAGCGCGAAGACTCCGGCTTCGACCAACACCACCGCCGCACCGGACGAGACGTCGATGAAGAAGCTGAGGTAGATGCCAACGAACCCGCAGGCGGCGCCCAGTCCCGTAGAGAGCAGCAGCACCGTCCGAAAACGGTCACTCAGCATCCTGGCGGAAACTGGGGGTATCACCGTGGCGCCGGCGATGAGGAGTACACCCAAGACTTGCATGGAGACCACGATGGTGGCCGCCAGCACCAGGGAGAACAGGGTTTCCACCCAGCCGGTGGGCACGCCGTAGAACTGGGCCACCTCGCCGTCAAAAGTCGCGAATAAGAAATACTTGTAAGCCACGAACAGCACCGCGATCGTCAAGAGTGTTGTCACCACGATGGCCATCAGGTCTCCTACGCTCACTCCCAGGATGTTACCGAACAGCGCGGCCTCAAAGTCACGGGTGAATGACTTGTAACGGCTGATCAAGACGATGCCCATGGCGAAGCTGGCGGTGGTTATGACTCCAATGGCAGCATCGGCCGCTATTTTGCGCTTCTTGGCGGTCAGGGCGATCAACTGGGCGCAGAAGAAACCCCAGACCGTGGCGCCGATCAGGAAATTGATGGACAGAACAAAGCTGACCACCGCACCGCCCAACACGGCGTGGGACAGACCGTGCCCGATGTAGGACATACGTTTCAGAACGATGTAGACGCCGATCATGCCGCAGAGCCCGCCGACCAACGTCGCGGCTAATATTCCCCGCACAAAGAACTGGTACTCAAAGGGCTCAAACATTTCTAATTTCCCCGTCCGAACCAGAAGTACCGGAATCAGCCGTGTGTTCGTGGGAATGACCGGCATCCCCGTTGGAATGGGGCATGTGGGCATGGTCGTGGCTGGAGTGGGTCTCCGACCCGGCCTGGTGCGCTCGAACGTGGCTGGCCTCGATCTCCGGGTCGAACCCGTGCTCGCGGACGTGCCCGGCCTCGTCGTCCGGGTCGCCGCCGGGCTCATGGACGTGGACCGCGGGCAACGACGTCTTGCCGTCAATGTCGCCGTTCCTATCGTAGGAGTGGGGGCTCTCCGCGACGATGGTCATGCCGTCGTAGTGGATCACCGGCATCTCCGCTCCGTAGGTCAGCCGCAAAACCTCGGTTGTTATCACTTCAGAAGGCGGTCCCTCGGCCAAGATACGGCCCGCCAGACACACGATCCAGGGCAGATGCACGGCCACCGCGTTGATCTCATGAGTCGTGATAATGATGGTCACGCCGTCGTGGTTGAGATCGTGGAGCAGATGCATCACATCGTCCCTTGTCTTGATGTCCACTCCAGATGTGGGCTCGTCCAACAAAAGAAGTTGGGGGCTGCTGATCAGGGCGCGGGCCAAAAACACCCGCTGCTGCTGCCCGCCGGACAACTCTCTTATGTGCCGGTTGGCCAGCCCCAATATGCCCAGGCGGTCCATCATCTCGGCGGCCAGGTCCTTCTCTTCTTTCCGGTACCAGGGGAAGAGCCGGTTCTCCATGGTGCGCCCCATCATCACCACTTCTTGCACGGTGACCGGGAAATTCCAGTCGATGGTCTCCAATTGGGGCACGTAACCGACCCTGGGCCGCTTCTTAGAGGTGGCAACGCCATTGACCAACACCTCTCCTTCATAGATATCCACCGCGCCAAGGACGGTCCGCAATAGGGTGGTCTTGCCCGAGCCGCTGGGGCCCAGCAGGCCCACGAAGTCGCCAGCCATGATATGCAGGCTAACATCGGTCAGGACCCGCTGCTTCTCGTAGCCGCAGGTCACTGAGTTGATCTCCACGATGGGCTCTCCGGACCCGGACTGATGGGGCATGGGGTGTAGCATGGTTTTCCTTGTTTCTGTCCTTTAAGCAGACGTAAAAGTCCGCATAGTTATTGATGTTTGCTGTTTACTAATGGTGGTGATGGGGGTTCACGTCCGGCATATCCGGCATTGGGCCTGGCTGGTGCTCGCCGTGGCCGTCATGACCGTCCCCGTCGTGTTCGTCGTGATGGCCGCCATAGCGTCCGTTGTGCTCGCCTCCGGTGGTTGCGCCGACGAGTTGGGTGGCCACCAACTGGGAGTACAGACCGTGGCTCGCCAACAGGTCGTGGTGGCTGCCCTGCTCCACGGCATGTCCGTTGTCCAGCACCACTATTTGGTCGGCGTCCCTGATGGTCGACAACCGGTGGGCGATGACCACCGTGGTCCGCCCCTCCATCAGCGTCCCCAGGGCCTGCCGCACCTGGCGTTCGTTTACCGCATCCAGGTGAGAAGTTGCCTCGTCCAAGATCAATACTGGGGCATTCTTCAAAAGCGCCCGGGCGATGGAAATCCGCTGGCGCTGTCCGCCGGATAGCTGCATGCCACGCTCGCCGACCAGGGTGTCGTAGCCGTCGGGGAAGGCGGAGATGAACTCGTGGGCGTTGGCCTGGCGGGCCGCGTCTTCGATCTCTTCGTCCGTTGCCTCGATCTTGCCCAGGCTCAGGTTGTCGCGGATGCTGGCGTTGAAGAGGTACGTGTCCTGGGACACCAGAGCGATCTGCCGCCTCAGGTCCTCCAATTCGAAATCTCGTAGGTCGTGTCCGCTCAGGCGCACGTGTCCTTCAACCGGGTCCCAGAACCTCATGACCAAGTTGGCGCAGGTGGTCTTGCCAGCGCCGGACCGCCCGACCAACGCCACCGTCTGCCCGGACTCAACATCGAAACTGACACCGTGCAGGGCCTGGGCTTCACCGTGACCGTAGGAGAACCCAACGTGGTCGAAACTTAAGGCCGGTGATCTGCCGTTCTTACTGGTTTGTCCGTTCTCATGGCCGTGAACACCGGGGCCGTCCATAACAGGCACCGGCTCGTCGTGCACCACGAACAGACGCCGGGCTGCAGCCAGGGTTTCCATCAACTGCTTTATCGTCCGGGCGATGTCCGAGATGGGAGCGAAGGCCGCAACGGATAGGATCACCGACAGGATCAACTGGGGCCGGGAGATGTCACCCTGGGTCATGAGCCAAACGCCCATGGTCAGGACGGCCAACCCGCCAAGAGCGGTCATGCCTTCGATGAAGCCGATTTGGAACGCCCTCTCTTTCAGGAAACGCAGTTGGAAGTGGGCGAATTTCCAGCTATTGTCCACCATTTCAGCGGTGCGGATAGGTCCCTGTCCAAACGCCGATATCTCCCGCATACCCTGTATGCTGTCCACCATATGGGCGTGAACATCACCCAACTGGCTGCGCAGTTCCTCGCCCAGTCCCTCGGACCGTTTCTGGGCCATGAACGGACTGATGGCGACCGCCACCAGGAAAGGAGATAGCACCAACGCGATAGGCCAGGCGACGAAGGCCAGAGTGGCCAGCACGCCCGCCGGCACCAGGATCGCGACAAAGGCCGGGGTGATGGTGTGGGCGAAGAAGAACTCCACCAGCTCAACGTCACCGCCGACGATGCTCACCAGGTCTCCCGAGCGGCGGCGCACCATGTAGGCCGGGGTCAGGGGGTCGAGCTTGTTGTAGACATCCACCCGCATCTCTGCCAGCAGCCGGTAAGCCAGGTCGTGGGCCACCCATGACTCCGCCCAGGTGAAGAAGGCCGCCAATGGCACAAACACGCCGAGCAACCACAAAAGCACGTTGAGGTCGCCTCCGGTGATTACCTGCCCCACCAACAAGGCGCTGATCACGCTGAGGCCGATCACCGAACTGTGATGCGCCAACCCCAATAGGAAGGTCAGGGCCAATTCCCCACGCCAGGGGCTAACCAACTGGAACAGGCGTCGCCAGACGGTGAAGATGCCCAGGGCCGACGCAGGCGCGTGTGCGGCCCCGCCGGATGGGACGGCATGGTGATGGTGTCCTTCGCCTTGATGGGCTGGTTGGGGCACGAACGCCTCCGCATCCTGGACGGCGGCATGAGCGGGCTCGCCATGACCGTGGGCCGGTTCGGAGCGGTCGGCATGGTCGTCTTCCAAGTCCTGCTGCTGGGCCATCAACTCGGCGTAGACACCTCCGGCGGCGACCAGTTCTCCGTGATTTCCGGACTCAACCAACCGGCCTTCCTCCAGCACGATGATCCGGTCTGCCTTGACCACGCTGGAGAGCCTGTGAGCGATTATGAGGGTCGTGCGGCCTTCCATCAGGTGGTCTAACGCCCCCTGGATCAGGGCCTCGTTCTCGGCATCGACGCTGGAGAGCGCTTCGTCCAGCACCAAGATGGGTGCGTCTTTCAGGAGGGCTCTGGCGATGGCGATCCGTTGCTTCTGACCGCCGGACAGCCGCACCGCCCGCTCCCCGACTATAGTGTCGTAGCCTTGGGGCAGATGCCGGATGAAGTCGTGGGCGTTGGCGGCTTGGGCCGCCGCTTGCAACTGCTCTTGGCTCGCACTGGGTCCGCCGAATCTCAGGTTTTCGGCCACGGTGCCGTGGAACAAATAGGTATCTTGAGTAACCACGGCCATCTGGTCACGTAGCTGCTCGAGCGGTATCTCGCGAATATCTGTCCCGCCCAGCAGGATGCGGCCATTCTGGGGGTCGAAGAAACGTAACATTGACCAGACAACGGTCGACTTGCCGGCGCCGCTCGGTCCTACCAGTCCCAGGGTCTCGCCGGCGTTCAGAGTGAACGATAGGTCGTGGAGGGCCGGCCGGCGTCCGCCGCTGTACGCGTAGTCGACGCCCTCGAAGGTTATCTCAGGCGTAAGTTCCAATGGGGCCGCGATCTCCGCTGCGTCAACCACTTCCACCGGCGCATCCATGATGTCAAAGATGCCCTCGGCCGAAGACATGGCAATCATGCCGTCGTGGTATAGCTGCGTCAGTTCGCGGAGGGGCCGGAAGATCTCCACGCCCAGCATGAGCACGATGAGCAGCGAGCGCAGTTCTAGTTCATCGTTGCTGACCCGTACGGCGCCCCACGCCAGGGCAACCGCTGCTCCAGCGGTGATGCCGAGGATGGTCAGTGCGCTGGTGGCGCTATTGGCGGCCAGCACGCCCATGGTGGTGCGGAACAATGCCTTGGCCCGCTCGGCCAGTAACACACCTCGGGCCCGGCTCTGGCCAAACGCCTTCAGCGTTGGCAGACCCTGAACCGCGTCCAGGAAGTCGGCGCCCAGAGCCCCATAGGCGTCCCGGCGGGCCATACTGCTGTTGCGGGTCCACCGGTGGAACAGGTTCGGCAGCACCAGGGTCAGGAGAGCAAAGGCCAGGAAAACGAGCCCGGTGCGAAAATCAATGATGGCCATGAAGACGAATATCAGTATCGGCGCCGAGGCGGCCACGATCATCTGGGGCAGATAGCGGCCGAAGAAGGCCTCCAGGCGCTCCACACCCTCGGCAAGGGACATCAGCACGTCGCCGGTACGGCTCTGGTCAAAGTAACCGGGCCCTAAAGCCAGGCAATGGTTGTACAGCCGCTCCCGCAGCGCCACCTTGACGACGCTGGCAGTGTGGTGGCTGATGACTTCTTGGAGGTACTGCAGTCCGCTCCGCGCCAAGATCAGACCAGCCATGCCCACCAGGGGCCAAGTTAGCGACGAGAACGCGGCATCTTCGTGAATGATCTTGAAGATGACCACCGCTGCAACGGCCAAACGGGCGACACCGGCAACGACAGCCAGCATGCCCACTACAGCCGCCAGAATAATCCGCCATCTGACGCCTTTGGCCAGGGCTAATAGTCGTGGGTGTAGATACATGATTTACTCCCTCTTACTGCGGGTAAACGGCCCCGCTGTCCCCATTGAACACGTTCCCGGTATCCAGTCCGGCCACTGCGGCGGCATCACCGCCTAGTGCCGGAATCATTGCCGCCAGGTTCTGTTGCATCAATCCTAGATAGGTGTGCTGGGGGTCGCCGGGTTTGCCGGGCAGATCGTCATCGGCCAGTTCGTCTATGAACTGGGCGTCGGCTTCGCTGGCGATAGCCTCCAGCACGTCACTGGAGAACACTTCGGAGCCGAAAACGGCCGGCAATCCCAGTTCTCTTACCTGGTCAATCAGCTCGGCGACCTCTCTAACTGAAGGCTGGGAGAAGTTTGACGGCTGGACGGCTCCGATGACTTCCATGCCATACTGCTTGGCGAAATAGACCCAAGAGTCGTGGTAGGTCAGCAACTTGCGGTTCTCCTCAGGGACAGTGGCCACCGCGACTCTGATGGCCTGGTCCATCTGGGAAACCAAGCCGCGGAATCGTTCCAGATTACCGGCGTAATACGTGGCGTTGTCCGGGTCCATGGCCGCCAATTGGTCATGCACCAGCTCGGCGTAGCGCAGACCCAGGTTCGGGTCCGGCCAAAGGTGGGGGTTGGGATGGCCAGCCGACTCCGGAAAGGTGAAATCGAACTGCCATTCATCGGGGGTGACCGACTGGTCGCCCAGAGAAAGTATCACGGTTTCGGCCTTTTTGTTGGCTTCAGCCAGGGCGAGGGTCGGCTCCTCCAGGAACAGCCCGTTGATGATTATCAGGTCGGCATCGGCCATCAGCTTCGCCATGGACGGGGTCGGCTCAAAGGTATGGGAATTTACGCCCTCGGGGACCACGCCCTCCAGGCGGATCCGCCTGCCGCCGATGTTTTCGACGATGCTGGTGATCGGCGACACTGTAGTCACAACTCTCAGTCGATGATTTTGCTGGTCATCGTTTTGAGATGATTCATCTGATCCGCCCCCGCAGGCGACGATGGCCAGAGCAACGAAGAGCAGAACCAAAATTCTTGATCCAGGGAAAACATCGTGCATCTAGGCCCGGTTCCCGCTGGTTTTTGATTCCGCTTCTTGGCACTTGGCGCAGACGCCGCTTACGGCGAAGTGCTCCAGGTCCGGTTCAAAGCCGAATTCCTTGTTCAGAGTGTCGCGGAACTCCGCCAGGTAGTGGGGGCTCAGGTTAAACGCGCCGTTGCAGGCCCGGCAGACCATATGGTGGTGGTGTCCGTTGGGATCGGTGAGCTCAAAATGCAGCCGGTCGCCAATCGCTACTTCAGTCACCACCCCAAGATCTTTGAACAGGTGCAGCGTCCGGTAGACGGTGGCGATGTCCATGTAGGGATAGGCTTTCTTGGTGGCCTGGAAGACCTCGTCCACCCCCATGTGCCCGTCGCCCGAAGCGCCCTCTCCCGATGCAATAATAGAAAGGACTATCAGCCTTTGCGGCGTCAGCCTGTGTCCTTTGTGACGCAGGGTTTCAATGGCTTTTTCATGCTTGATCATAGCTGCCCAACCTATTGGTGCGAACAAAAGTTATTGCAATCGTTTGCGATTACTGATTCTAGCACTAGCCAAAAGGTTGTCAAGACGCCTATTGGCAATAAGCCGGAGGTGGGGCAGGACGAGGACACCGTCTAAAAACTTCAGGTCCCGGCGCGCATCACGCCGTACATGTGGCGGTAGAGCTTGAACCCCTCTTTGAAGAGCTGCCACGTACCTGTGCCGCCGGCGGGCCTAACGTGGTCGAAGGAAAGAAGCTCGGTATACCGTACGTCGCCCCGGTCTGCCATGGCCTCAGCTAGCCTTCGAGACTCGGCCGATGGCACAAGTTCGTCGTCCCGAGCGTGGAGGACAAGCAACTTGGCCTTAATGTCGTCCACATACCGGCTGGGAGAGATTTGGTCCATGGCTTCTCTGAATTCTTCAGGCAACGTCGCATATAATCCAGCGGCCTCTCCCGGTGAGACTCCCTCCAGAAGCCTGTCTACGGTCTGGCCGGCGGACGTTGCGGGCTGCCCATCACGTAACTCACCCGTCAAGTATTTCTTGGTCAGAAGGTCTATGTCCGCCATATCGCCGACAGTCTCAATAAGCTCGTTGGCGAAAACTTCAAGGGTCAGAGAGTCGGGTTGCCAAGGAGTCCGCACCCCTTGGTACAAACGGGACCGAGTGACAACTTGGAGTAGAAGGTCCTCAGCGTCGAAATAGGGTCCGAAGGCATTTACGAACCTCACTCTGTCGCTGATTCGAGGGTCCGCGGCCGCTACTAAGGAGAAAGAAGCGCCTACGCAAAACCCGCCGATTCCAACCCGTTTCGAGTCTACCCAATCTTGTTGTTCGAGAAATTGGAATGCCCGGACCAGGTTGTCTATCTCGACCGGGTCGATGTTGTGCTGCAGGGCCATGGTCGGTGACCAATGAAACATGACAGCAAAACCACCGCGGGCCAGAGCATTGCCCAGATTTACCACGTCTTCGTCGTCGCGTCCTGCAGCGTTGGCCCCCAAAAACAGTAGGACAGCGGCCCTGGGTTCGCTGTCAGGAATGCGGTAGACATCGGCCACGCCTGTCCCGATCTCTTGAGGGTAAGTCACTTCGTGCCGGACCGGATCGCTGGCGAACCAGGGCTGGGGTTTGAAGGGAACCTCCAATACTTGGGGAACGAACACGGCCGCCCTGAATCCAGCCTTGCCTTGGGGCGTCGCCGCGATGAATATCGTAAGAAGAGACCCGATCACGACTAGAGCCAAGAAAGCCCGTCTCACCGCCACTATTACGAACCGTCTCATCGCTGCTCTCATGTCGTGTATCTCTTGGATTCTGTGGGATTCGTCAGACCTTAACGCGGGAGATCATTAATCCTGAGACAACCCTGGTGACGGCCATGGCCAAAAACACGATGGGCCAGGGACTGCCGGCCATGTCCAGCACGGCGGCGAAGATGAGGGCCTGGGCCCCGGCGTAAGCATAACCGTGAGCGTCCAGCAAGCCGGATGACGTCCCGGACATGTGGCGCCCGGCGATGTCGACGGCCACGGTGGACATGGGAGACATGCCCATTGACAGCCCCCCGATCAGTAGCAGGACGGCACCCAGCGTCACGTTGACGGGCGGGGCGATGGCGATGCCCAGCAGCACGATGGCGCTGGCGGCGCACGAGAAGATGACCATTGGCCGGCGGCGGCTGCCCAGGAAGCGGTCCGAGATGATTCCTGAGACCGGAGGAGCGATCAGGTATCCCAAGGGCAGCAGTATGGTGAGCAGTATGGTTGACTCGATGGACAACCCGCCCTCTTCGAAGTAATAGATCGGCACCCAGGTGGTCAGGCCGTAGCGGACAACGTTCTCCAGGCCTTTGACATGGCAGGCCAAAACGAATCTGGAGTTGCCCATCAATACTTTGTAGGGACCAAAGCCTTTGAGACGCTCCGGATCGATGGCCTCTGGAGCGGCTGAAACCTCGTCATCCTCCACGTATTCAGGCAGGTTCACGTCGGTCGGCCGGTCTCGAGCGATGAAATAAAATGCGATGCCCAGCGCGGCGATTATCATGGGTGGATAACGGAAAGACGCCCGCCAGCCCCATTCCGCGCCCACATAGCCAGAGATCCACCACATCATCACCATGGCGCCTCCGGCGGCGGTGCCCACGATGCCCAGGGCGAGGCCCCGGTTCCTTCTAGGCCACCATTGAGAGACCATGCTGATGCCAGGGGCCCAGCAGGCCGCGTTCACAAACCCAGCGATGCCCCAGGGAATTGCCATTGTCACCGCGGAGGTCGCGAAACTGGTGATGATATTGAATACGGTCGTGAGGATGGCGCCAATCATCACCCACAGGCGCAGTCCATAGGTCTCCGCCAGCCGTCCGTGGACCAGATCGCCAAGGCCGAAACCCCAAAGGAGCAGGGCATTTACCAGCCCGATCTCAAAGTTGCTAAGCGCCAGGTCCTCTTTGACCAAGGGGGCCACGGGCCAGAAGTTGAACCGGCCGAGGTAGAGGAACAAATAGAAGCCGGCAAATGCCAGCAGTATCCGCCACTTGAAGATGTGGTAGCTGCGGGGCAGGTCTTCGTAGCGTGCTGTTTGGGGGCTGCTCATGGTTCTTCTAGGTGAGATTCTAAAGGAAAAGACCGAGAGGCAGGCTCGCTAGTTTCTACGAGAGCGGCACACCTTTCGGCCTTTCCACTGGGGTATAAGGATGTCCGAACGAAATACTAGGCTGGGATGCGGGCCTTTGCGATCGCTTCCAGTTCTTCGTCAGTGGAGGCCATGATGTCGATGGCGTCTCCCAACGGCTGAGGTACCTTGTAGGGAGTCCTGACGTACAGTTCGATGATGTTGCCTTCCGGGTCGGTGAAGTACATGCCGAAGGCGATGCCGTGGCTGACGATGCGCTCGATCTTCACGTCGGGTTCCGCCTCTAGGCGTGTCTTGAACTCCCGCAGATCGTCCAGACTGGGAACGATGAAGGAGATCTGCTGAATGACCTTGGCGTCATCGCGGGTGACCCGACCCTTCATCAGCACGAACTCATGGTGCTCGCGTTCTTTGTCGGCGGTGAAGAAGGTCATCCCTCGCTCTTCCAGGTCCTCATCGGAGATAGTCAGACCCAGCACTCGACTGTAGAAGTCCCGCATCTTCATCAGGTCTTCGGCATAGATCCCAACGTGTCCCAGCGATTCGATTCTTGCCATGATTGTTTCCCTCCGTAACTATTTGGGGAGTCCGGTCGATATTACAGGAGATTATACACCACGGGTTAGGCAGCATTCCGTCACTTGGATACACCCCGCATTGCCCGCAACAGTTTCTCCGAGCTCACGGGTATCTCCGTGATTGAGATTCCCGTAGCGTCGAATATTGCGTTGACGATCGCCGGGGCTACGGAACTGATTCCCTGCTCGCCGATGGCCTTGCCGCCGTAGGGCGAAGGGCCACCGCTTTCACTCTTAACCAGCACGGTCCGAAGTTCCGGCATGTCGGGCATGGTCGGTATCTTGTATTCGCCCATTGAAAGAGTGGTAACGTGGCCGTCGTCATATTGCAGGTCTTCAGTGAGGGCGTAGCCGATGCCCTGCATCACCGTGCCGTCGATCTGGCCCTGGTGTCCCAACGGATTCAGGATCGTCCCCACGTCGTGGGCGGAAATGAATCTGGTCAGTTGCACCTGCCCCGTTTCCACATCGATGTCCACCTCGGCGATCTGGACACAGAACACCGTGATGTCTTCGTCACGCTCCGAATCGTAAGTGTGGTCTGCCTCCAAGAGTCCGCCGGAGCGTGAGACCAAATCGCCCAGGCTCACCGGCGCCCGTCCCGGCGCCGTCACCTGACCTTGGGAGAAGCCGGTGTCGTCCTCGGACCAGCCGAACAGGTCTGCGGCCGTGGCTGCTAGCTTCTGTTTCAGTTCCTGGGTGGCGCGGAAGACCGCCTGGCCGGCGACGTGGGTCACCCGGCTGCCGCCTACACCGGTCTCGAAGGCGACGTCGTCGGTGCTCCAGTTCTCCAGCTTGATCTCGTCGTAGGCCACGCCCAATTCCTGTCCCAGAATCTGCCGCAGCACCGTATAGAATCCGGAGCCGGTGTCGGGCAAAGCAGTGTAGAGCGTGACGATTCCGTCGGAGTCGATGGAGATTCGGCAGGTGGAACTACCGGCCCCAACGTGCCTCTCGCAGAGGGCCATGCCCCGGCCCGTGAGCTTGCCGCGTGTTTGGGGCTTGGCATTCTGGTATCCAGCCTCTTCCACGGCGGCTTCCAGGGTCCGCAGACCCATGACGTTCTGCCATTGGTGGCCCATAGGTGAGATATCCCCATCCTGGACCAGGTTCATCCGTCGGAATTCCACGGGGTCGATGCCCAGTTCTTTTGCGATCAGGTCCATCTGGACCTCGGCGGCGAATATCGATTGCGGGTCACCGGGCGCCCGCATACTGCCGCAGGGCACCTGGTTGGTGTAGACCACAAACGAGTCGATATGCCCGTGGGGAATCTTGTAGGGCCCAAGGCAGCGCGACCCGTAGGTCACGCCACGCTGGGGTTTGAAGGCCGCGTAACCACCGCTGTCATAAACCAGGTGTGCCTGGCGGGCGGTGATGGAGCCATCTTTCTTGACCCCGGTCTTGAAGGTCATCACCGCCGGATGCCGGGGGTTTCCGGCCATCAACTCTTCGATATAGGTCATGGCCATACGCACGGGGCGGCCGGTAGTCTTGGAGAGCCAGAAACCCAAGTGGGTGTCCATGAACCCGCCCTTGCCACCGAAATCGCCGCCGATAGTCGTGGGATTGACACGAATCTGGTCGGTGGGCATGTCGATGCCGTCTGAGAGCTGTTGGCGGACTTGAAACGGCATCTTGCTGTTCACCCAAGTCTGCACCCGGCCGGTGTCGTCCAAGAAAACCACCGATGCATGGGGCTCGATGTAGGCTTGGTGCTGGTGGTTGGTTCGGAAGGTATGCTCGAAGATCAGATCGGCTTCAGCGAAGCCCTGCTCCACATCACCCCGGTTCCACGAAGCCTGGCCAGCGATGTTGGGGTGTTCTTGGGCGGCATCGGGTATCCCGGCATAATCAGCGAAGTCCGGATGCAGGACCGGCGCGCCGGGCATGATGGATTCCTCCGGGTCCAGGATGGGGTCCAGTTCTTCGTATTCGACCTGGACCAGGTTCAGGGCCTCTTCGGCGATATCGTCGTCTTCGGCGGCGACCGCCACCACCTTCTGTCCGGCGAACCGGACCACGTCCCGGGCCAGGATGGGCATATCCCGAAGCATCCGGCCCACCAAGTGCGGAGGAATATCGTCGGCGGTCAGCACGGCATGGACGCCAGGCACCTGCCGGGCTGCGGCCACTGAGTCCGCGTCGATGGACACGATCTTGGCGTAGGGAAATGGGCTGCGCAGGCACTTGCCCACCAGGGTGCCGGGCAGGTTCACATCCGCGGGAAACATCGCCTGGCCGGTGACTTTCGCCGGCCCTTCGGCGCGGCCCACGGGACGGCCGATGGTCTCATAAGAACTGGTCAAGGTACGACTCCGTTATTTGGCTTTAGTTTTGCCGCGGGACTTCTTGGGCGCGCCTGATTCGGCCAGGTCCGTCGCTAGCTGGGCCAGAGTGCGGACTGGCACACCCGTCGCGCCCTTGACCAGATAGCCGGCCGCTTTGTCTGATGTGGATGTGCCGGCAATATCGAGGTGCACCCAGGCGGCGCCGTCCACGAACTCGGCCAACAATAGGGCCGCGCTGATGGAACCCGCCTGCCGCCCGCCGCTGTTCTTCATGTCGGCGACATCGCTCTTGATCAGGTCTTTGTACTCGTCGAACATGGGCAATTCCCAGAATTTCTCGCCCGTCTTCTTACCCGCGTCGATGGTCTGTTGGACCAGTTGGCCGTCGTTGCCCATGACTCCGGTGCAGGCCTTGCCCAGGGTAGTCACCATGGCTCCCGTAAGGGTCGCCACGTCCACCAGGCGAGTGATGCCCTGCTCCCGGGCGTAACACAGGGCGTCGGCCAGCACCAGGCGGCCCTCGGCGTCGGTGTTGATCACTTCGATGGTCTTGCCGTTCATGGCCCGCACCACGTCTCCAGGCCGCTGCGCCGACGCGCCGGGCATATTTTCCGTAGCCGCGATGACGGCCAGCACGTTGATCTTGGGCTTGGTCTGGCCGATGATCTCCATGGCGGCGATGACCGACGCGCCACCCGCCATATCGCCCTTCATGGCCTCCATTCCGCCGGGGGGCTTCAGGGATATTCCGCCGGTGTCGAAGGTGATTCCTTTGCCGATGAGCCCCAGGTTGTTCTCGGGGTTTTCTGGGTCTCCATCATAGCGCAGCACGATGAGCTTGGCCGGTTCGTCAGTGCCTTGGGCCACCCCCATGAAAGCGCCCATGCCCATCTTCTTCATCTGGGCGTTTTCCATTATCTCGATCTTGAGTCCTTGGTCGGAGGCCACTTTCTGGGCGGCTTCAGCCATGCGCGATGGCGTCATATGGTTGGCCGGTTCGTTGACCATGTTTCGGGCCGTGATCGAGGCTTTGGCCACGGTGGAACCAAGCTTGACTCCGGCGTCGATGGCCTTGGCCCGGGTTTTGTCCAACTCCACCACGGTCAGGTGCTCGAACTCGTTGGTGGAATCACTGTTCTTGGTGAGGTAGGTGCCGAATTTGTAGAGCCCCAGGTATGCGCCCTCGGCGATGGCCTGGCCGGACAACTGGGGGTCAAGACCGCCGATACTCGCCCCGTGGGCGATGGTGGCGGCGCTGGAGATCCCTTTGCGGCGCAGGAAGCGGACCACTTCCGCCGATACCCGACGCACGACTTGAACGTCGAATTTGTCCTGGGTACCCAGTCCAGCGACAAGCACTCTGCTGGGCTTGATCTTGCCCAGAGTGTGGATCAGCGTGGTCTCCCCGGTGCTGCCTTTGATCTCCCCATCTTCGATCAACTGGGTGATGACCCCGCCTAGAGCTTTATCAACGGCTCCAGTTGCGCCACCCGGCTTCTTGACCCCACGGAACAGGTTCACCACCAAAGCAGGGGTGTCGATGCCGATGATGTCGGCCGACTGGACATCGATCTTCAGCCCGGTGCTTTTGACGGCTTTGGTGGATTTCTTGGCTTTCGCTGCCTTAGGCTTTGCTGTCGTGGTCATTTCGGCTTTTCACCAGTTTGTTAATCTACTTTGATCTGTCCGCTTGACCTGGCCCACTCGACTACCTGGTCCAGCACTGGGGCAATGTCCTTGGATGTGTCTAGCTTGTAATGGTCGCGCTGGACCGGTTCCTCCACCGGGGCCAGCCTAGTGTAAATCAGCCATCCGGCGTCGGAGAAGGTGTTGGCGTGCCGATCGGCTTTGCGCTCTTTCAGTCTGCGCCGGACTGTATTTTGAGGGGCAGTGGCGTGCACGACCGCCAGTCGCGCTCCGGTGGCCTCGGCAATGTCATATAGGTAGGCCCGGAACTCTTCATTGAGGTTCGTGGCGTCGAATAGCACGCTGTAGCCGTTGATCAGATAGTACTGAATCAGTTGGTAGCAGGAGCGAAATACCCGGCGGTGCTCTCCCGTCGTGTATTTGGGATGCTCGACCAGCACCTTCCGCAGCCGGTCGGTCTCCAAGATTAGGAAAGGGACCTGTTCGGTCAACTTAGCCGCGAAGTAGGACTTGCCAGTGCCGGGTAGGCCGCACATGGCGACCAACAAGGGCTGTTCCGGCATCCGCGGTTGAGAGGTCGCCAGGTCCTGGTCCAGCACCTTCCGCATGGATGCCACGTCTTTGTTCAGTTGGTCGTCCAATCAGTCACGTCCAGAGCAGAGATGGAGTATGGGGCGGGATATGCCGCTATTGCGAATGTCAGGAGTCGGAAAGCTCGCCTAACCCCTCGGCTTCGAGCTGGCGGCGTTCTATCTTGGACTCCAGCATGGCCGGGCTCAGTATGAATGCCAATGAGGCGACGATCATCAGCACCACCGCCAATGCGTTCAGGCTCACCGGCAAAGAGGCGGCCGTGATTATCACCAGGATAGAAGTGCTCACCGTGAGTAGTCCGATGCGGAGCAAGCGCGGCCCCACTTTCAAGAATACGGCGGTGGTGACCGCCATGGCCACGAAGATAAATGCCCTGGCGGTGTCGGAATCTTGCATCCGTTCCGCATGTTCGCTCCAAAGCCCTCCCTGCCAGTTCAAGAACAACACCCACGACGTCAAAAATGGAAACGGAAGGGCCGTGAGAGAAGCCAGCAGCCAGTCTCTTTTGACCATCTTGAAGATCACGTTGGCCATGATCCACATGGAGAAAGGCACGTACCCGATAAGCAGGAAGAACAGAACCACATTGAACGGCAACTGCCCGGTGGTCACCAGGGTCCAGGCCCCGTAGCCAAGAGTAATCAGCGACAGAAGCCACGAGAGCGCGGGCGCCGCCAGTGAGTAGCCCATCCAGGAATACGACCATTTGCTGGGGCTTCCGGCACGCCAGTTGCGCCAGGTTACAAACGCGATGGCGATTAGCAGCAGGGATACCAGGAAATAGTGGCTCCACAGGTGAAGCGCGAATAGCGAAGCCAACAGGAAGTGGGGAATGGTGGACAACAGCACATCCCGCCAAACTCCTGGACTGTGCACCTCATACATGCCCTGGGCGACTATGTTGGGCGCGCCCATCTCCTCAACGGCGCGGGCCATCGCTGTTTCGCGGTCCACGCCCTGGATCTCCAGCTCGGCGGCCTTGTCTGCGAGGTGGGCTTCCAATTCCTGGATGATCTCGTCCTTCTCGGCGGGGTCCAGGTGGAGCCTCCAGGCCAGCGATCGAAGGTAATATGTGACTTCAAATGGCATGACGGCCGCCTATCGGGCCTCACGGCTAACTCTGGGGAGCATGATCGAATTCATAGCGCTGGTGAAGCGCTGCCATTCCGAGAGACGGTCCTCAAGGGCTTGCTGTCCCTTGGCGGTGATTAGATAGTAGCGCCGGCGTACGTTGTTAGGCGTGTCTTCCCAGCGGCCTTCGATCAGCTTGGCCTTTTCCAGGCGGTGTAGCGCCGGATATAGCGTGCCTTCTTTGAAGGCAAAGTAGCCGCTGCTCCGCTCGTCCACTTCCTTGACGATCTGATAGCCGTACATGGCCTCGTTCTCCAGAAGGGCTAGGAGCAGGGTATCTGTGTTGCCTTTCAGCATCTCTTGTTGGTGCATCTTGATGAAAGTCCAACTTGGGTAGTGTTACAAGGGTTACGTTTGGGAGAGTGTCGATATCTATCGGGAATCCGATGGGCTCATTCTATGAAGCTGGAGTTACCTGGTCAAGGCGATACGGCCTGGACAGCAAAGTCAGTTGAAGATGGCGTCCACGACCCGGCGCAAAAGGATCAGAATGATCAGCACCGCCATGGGGCTGAAGTCGAGCCCTCCAAAGGTGGGCAGGCTGCGGCGGATGGGCCCGAGGACCGGCTCGGTAACCTGGCTAACCAGGGTGTTGATGCTGATGAGGATAGGGTGGGGATTGGCCCCACTCATGGGAATGACGAATGTCAGGATCACCCGCGCAAATATGGCGATGGTGAAAAGGGTTAATATCGTGTTCAGCAGTGGGGCCAATTATTACCTCTTTACCCCTGGCCCAGTTGGACCGATTTCCGGTACGCGGCGTCCACGGCACTGACTATCGCCGCGGGGACGCCTTGGTCTTCCAGCACCCGCAACGCCTCGGCGGTGGTTCCTCCGGGCGAGACCACCATGTCTTTCAGCTCGGCCGGGTGCATCCCGGACTCCATGACCAGCTTGGTGCTGCCAAAAACGGTCTGCAGGGCCAGCGTCCGGGCCATGTCTCTGGGCATGCCCACGTAGACTCCGGCATCGATCAGGGCTTCGATGAATAAGAAGACATAGGCCGGTCCGCTGGCGCTGAGCGCGGTGGCCATGTCCATGTACTTCTCATCTGATACGTAAATCTCCTGGCCAATGGTTCCCAATACCGCCTTAACCATCTCCCGTCTGGAGTCATCGACCCCGTCCGAGCAGGTCCAAAGGGACATGCCCTCACCTATCTGCGCCGGGGTGTTGGGCATGACGCGGACGACAGACTGGTGGCCCAGGCCTTTGGTCAGGGTGTCCATCTTGGCCCCGGCAACGATGGATAGCGCGGCCTGTTGCGAGTCCAGGTGGCCCTTCAACTGCCCCATAACCGGACCCAGGTCTTGCGGTTTTATGGCAATTACAACCAGATCTGCTTGTTGGGTTGATTTGAGGTTATCGGCGTCCGCGGAAACACCGAACCGACTGGAGAGGTACTCCCGACGTTCGGCCACAGGCTCGCCCACGCTGATGTCCTTGGGGTCCGCGAGCTTGCCGGACAAGACGCCGTGGAGGATGGCTTCGGCCATCTTGCCTCCACCGATGAACGCCACTTTCATTTTTTCCTTCCTGATGGGAGACCGGGCGATTCTTCGAAGCAAAAACGCCGGCACTCAATGGAAACCAAGGGTAATCGCCGGGCATCATTATAGCACCGGAGTCGGAAACGAAAGTTGGAATCGTGAGCGCAGGGGCAGCTAAATCACTAATTATGAACCAGCCAGGCCGTTCCCTTGGGCCAACGCCGCCGCCAGCCAGATGGACTCCAACATGCTTTCGTGGCTGGCTATGCCCTTTCCGGCTATGTCGAAGGCGGTGCCGTGGTCAACGGACGTTCGCACGAAGGGGAGCCCCAGGTTGGCGGTGATGCTCTCTTCAAAACCGTAGACCTTAACCGGTATGTGCCCTTGGTCGTGGTACATGCAGAGCACAACGTCGTATTGGTCTTGGATGGCCTGATGGAAGATTATATCCGCCGGGATCGGGCCAATAGCGTTAATACCCTCGTTCTTGGCGGCCTCGACGGCCGGAGCGATCTCTTCAGCCTCTTCGTCTCCCATCAGGCCGCCGTCGCTCCCATGGGGATTCAGAGCGGCCACAGCGACCCGGGGGCTTTTGAAACCGTAGGTTACGAAGCTCTCGTGGGTGAGTCTCAGGTAGTCGAGGATCCGGTCTTTCTTAACCAGTTCGCAGGCCCGGCTCAATGACCGGTGGGTGCTCAGGTGAACGACCCGTAGATTCTTGGCCATCAGCATTGTGGCTACCAATGGGGACTTGGAGAGTTCTTGCAGCAGCTCCATGTGGCCGATGGACTTGTAACCCGCCAGGCTGGCCGCTTCCTTATTCAACGGCGCCGTCGCCAGAGCGTCAACGATGCCGGCCAGGGCCAGTTCTCCGGCCTTGGTAACCCATTCCATGGCCGCCTGACCGCAGGTTGGGTTGATCTCCCCTACGGTGATGTCCTCCGGGTTCAGGTTGTGGATATCCACAACATCGATGACTCCCGGTTCCAGTCCGGTAACCGTAGAATCATCCACTTCTTTGATCTTTACGGGGAGTCCTGTTAGGGACACCGCCTGTTCCATGGCGTAGACGTTGCCCACCACCAGCGGCCGGCAGGTGGCGTAGACCCGTGGGTCTGCCATGGCCTTCACCACGACCTCCGGCCCGATGCCGCAGGGGTCGCCCATCGTGATGGCGATGGCCGGTTTGTTGCCTGAGGTCATGCCGTTTTCCTTTAGCCCCGGTCTGGGGCACAGATAGCAGAGATAACGGCTATCTGGCGAATATCGTTGAGTTTTGACTAGTTATGTAATCAAGAGGCCCAGATGCGCCAAAATTATAGCATGGGTAGGGTTTTAAACCCCTTGAATGGTGTGGTATGGTTGGTGCTCTTCGGGTTAATGAGACCCAAAAAAGAGCCCCCGGCATTGGCCGCCGGGGGCTCTGGGAAGGCAGCCAGGCTGGTACAGGAACCGCACCACCCATGAGACTCGATTAGCCGCAGCAGC
>Ga0207963_1000117_pt1 | contig 37055 bp, 34 predicted proteins | sample Knorr_S15_td_NAD_FD_185604 | JGI IMG/M metagenome (GOLD analysis project Ga0207963, IMG submission 185604) | Marine microbial communities from Southern Atlantic Ocean transect - Knorr_S15_td_NADW_ad_2500m_LV_A (SPAdes) (version 2) | ecosystem: Environmental > Aquatic > Marine > Oceanic | place...
TCGTCCTGATCAGGTAGCCAAACCCGGAGCCATGCACCAACGCCCCTTTCGGCCGGGAAAATACAGATCGTGCGCAAGCCCCATCACTCCCGTATGCGTCCTCGCAGCTTATACTGCGTCAGTCGTGCGCTCTGTGAGTTGGACCGTAAAGGTCGCCGGCTGGAGCTTCGCGGTACGCACACTGCCACCGATCGAACCGAGCAGATCGCGAACCAAAGTGAGACCGAGACCGTGCGCATCCGTGGGCGCTCAACCTAACCACAGGCCCGCCCTGGGCTCAACCAGCAGCCCCTGACACGCTCCTTCACTTCGACCATCATTAGGGGGTCCCACAAAGAGTACCTGACCACAGGAGCCACCGTGGCAGACCCTAGACCCGACCCCTTCGGCGCGCTGACCACAGTCGACCTCCCCGAGGGCCCGACTTCCTTCTATCGCCTCTCCAAGCTCGAAGAAGACGGCGTGATCGACTCGCTCGACCGCCTTCCCTTCTCGATCCGGGTCCTGCTGGAGAATGCTCTGCGGCACGCGGGCGGCGACTACGTGTCCCAGCAGCACGTGAAGGCCGTGACCGAGTGGAGCCCGAGCAACGCTGGGGCCGACCTGCCCTTCATGCCCACCCGTGTCGTCCTCCAGGACTTCACCGGGGTGCCGGCGGTCGTCGATCTGGCCGCGATGCGTGACGGGCTCAAGGTCCTCGGTGGTGACCCGCAGCGCATCAACCCGGTGGTGCCCGTCGACCTGGTCATCGATCACTCGGTGCAGGTCGACTTTTTCGGCTTCGAGGATGCGTTTAGGCTGAACGTCGAGCGCGAATTCGAGCGCAACCGCGAACGGTACGCGCTGCTGCGTTGGGCCGGTGAGGCGTTCGACAACTTCTCGGTCGTGCCGCCGGGCACCGGGATCGTGCACCAGGTCAACCTGGAGTACCTCGCGTCGGTCATCCACCGTCACGAGCACGACGACACCTGGTTGGCCTATCCCGACACGCTGGTGGGCACCGACTCGCACACGACCATGATCAACGGGCTCGGCGTGGTGGGCTGGGGCGTGGGCGGCATCGAAGCCGAGGCGGTGGTGCTCGGCCAGCCGTATTACATGCTGCTGCCCGAAGTGGTTGGCATGAAGCTCTCGGGGACGCTGCCCGAGGGAGCTACCGCAACCGACCTGGTGTTGCACGTCACCGAAATGCTGCGCGAGCACGGCTGCGTCGGCCGCTTCGTCGAGTATTACGGGCCGGGGCTGAGCAACCTCGCGCTGCCCGACAAAGCGACGCTCGCCAACATGTCGCCTGAGTACGGTGCGACGATCGGCTTCTTCCCGATCGACGACTCGACGCTCACCTACCTACGCGGCACGGGCCGCTCGGAGGAGATGGCCGAGCGGGTCGAGCGCATCAGCAAGGAGCTCGGCCTCTTCCGCACGGACGAGACGCCGGACCCCGAGTTCACCTCGTCGATCGAGCTGGACCTGTCGACCGTGGAGCCGAGCCTGGCAGGGCCGAAGCGCCCGCAGGACAGGATTCGCATGGCCGACATGCGTACTTCGTTCGAGCGTGACTTGCCGGCGCTCGTACCAGCCGGATTCGAGCTCGACGACGCCAGTCTGCTTGGCTCGGACGCAGGCGGGCGTACCGGCGAGAGCTGGTCGGGTGAAGGTGGCGCCGAGCCATCGGTTGCGGTCGCTCGAGGAGGGAGCTCGAGCCGGGCTTGCACCGTCGAGGCCGACGCCGAGAGCTACGAGATCGGCGACGGTACCATCGTGATCGCATCGATTACGAGCTGCACGAATACGTCGAACCCTTCGGTGATGGTCGGCGCGGGCCTGCTCGCGAAGCGGGCGGTCGAGAAGGGCCTGGACGTGAAGCCATGGGTCAAGACGGCGATGGCGCCCGGCAGCGGCGTCGTGACCGACTATCTCACGCAGGCGGGGCTGCTGCCCTACCTGGAACAGCTGCGCTTCCACGTGGTGGGGTACGGCTGCATGACATGCATCGGCAACAGTGGGCCTCTGCCAGAAAAGATCCACCAGGCGGTCGAAGAAAACGGCCTGGTGGTGGCCTCGGTGCTCTCGGGCAACCGCAACTTCGAGGCCCGCATCCATCCGCTGGTACGCGCCAACTACCTGATGTCGCCGGTGCTCGTCGTGGCTTATGCGATCGCAGGGCGCATCGACATTGACCTGTACAACGAGCCTCTGGGCCACGGCGACGACGGAAAGCCGGTCTTCCTGGCCGACATCTGGCCGTCCGCTCAGGAGGTCGCCGATACGGTCGCCGGCGCTCTCGAGCCCGAGATGTTCACCAAGCGCTACGAGGTGGTCAACACGGGTGACGAGAACTGGCAGGCGCTGCCCCTCCCTGAGGAGAGCAGCCTCTACGAGTGGGATTCTTCCTCGACGTATGTGCAGCAGCCGCCGTTCTTCGAGGGCATGACGCTCGACGTCCCGCCGGTGGACGACATCCACGGTGCTCGCGTCATGGTCATGCTCGGGCAGTCGGTCACCACCGATCACATCTCGCCTGCGGGCGCCATACCAAAGGCCGAGCCGGCCGGTGCGTATCTGCGCGAAAGTGGCGTCGAGGTGAAAGACTTCAACACGTTCGGTGCCCGCCGGGGCAACCACCACGTCATGATGCGCGGCACCTTCGGAAACGTGCGCATCAAGAACCTTCTGCTCGATGGCACCGAAGGCGGATACACGATCCACTTTCCGACCGACCAGCAGATGCCCATCTACGAGGCCTCCATGCTCTACCAGGAGGCGGGAACGCCGCTAGTCGTGCTCGCGGGCCAAGAGTACGGCACTGGCAGCTCACGCGACTGGGCCGCAAAAGGCACCATCCTGCTCGGCGTGCGCGCGGTAATCGCCGAGAGCTTCGAGCGCATCCACCGCAGCAACCTGGTCGGGATGGGCGTCCTTCCTCTCGAGTACGAAAACGGCGCTACCGCGGAGAGCCTCGGCCTCGATGGGCGCGAGACGTTCGACATCACGGGCATCGCCGATGGCCTGGAGCCCGGATGCACGGTCGACGTGAGCGCGACCGCCGAAGACGGAAGGACGACGGAGTTCAAAGCGAATGTCCGCCTCGATTCGGACGTCGACGTCGAGTACTACATGAACGGCGGGATTCTGCAGACGGTGCTCAGGAAGATGGCGCGTGGAGAGATGTAACGTCGTAGCCGGTGGGCGCTAGTACAGCGGGCTGCTAGGGCTCGTACGGATCCCCGCGGAACGCCGCGGGCCGTCCCAGAATCTCTTGCAAGATGATGGCCCTACGGAGCGCATGCGGGTCCCGGCTCAAGAACAGTTTGTGGGCTGCTCCGACGTCCGCACTAATGTGCTCCGCGAGCGGATCCAGCCCGTCCTGTTCCGAAGGCGCGCGCGAGGAAGGGTCCGTTCCGTAGCCCGCGTGGGAACGGTGCACGACGTGCTCTTGCTTCGGAGCGGGCTGGAACGTCGGCGTCCGTGCCAGCGCCACGCTCTCCCTGCCTGGCTCGGGCGGAGCGGTCGGCGCAGGCGGCTGCACGCCGGAGACGAGTCCGGCGATTTCTTCCCAGATGTCCTTCGGGATCAGCGGCGTTGGTGGGGCCGGCGTCGGGGTCGGCCGCGATACTGCTCTGTATTGATTCGAGTACTCCGGAACGTCGTCGTCGATCTGGTCGTCGTAGGAGGGTCCCTCGTCGTAGGAGGGTCCCTCGTCGTAGGATGGGCCGTCGTCGTACGATGCGTCATCGTCGTAGGAGGGATGGGCGTCGTAGGTCGGCGCGTGCAGATCGTCCTCCGGTGCTTCGCCGTGCAACCGGGCCTGCGCAGCCTTCCGCTTCTTGAGAACGCTCTCCAAGATGGAGAAGACCACGATCACGACGAGGAAGACCAGTCCTTCCATGAGCTGCGCCTAGTCGCCTTCAATGGTGCTGGATCCACCATCGTCGGGTCCCGCGATCGCTTGCCGCATCGACGTGTCCGCCTGGATGTTCTTGTACCGCATGTAGTCCATCACCCCGAGATGCCCCGCACGGAACGCCTCTGCAAGCGCGAGCGGAACCTCCGCCTCGGCCTTCACGACCTCGGCCTTCATCTCCTCAACCAGCGCCTTCATTTCCTGTTCCTTCGCGACCGCCATCGCGCGGCGCTCCTCGGCGCGCGCCTGCGCGACGCGCTTGTCCGCCTCAGCCTGATCCGTCTGGAGCTCGGCACCGATGTTCTTGCCGACATCCACGTCCGCGATGTCGATGGAGAGAATCTCGAAGGCGGTGCCCGAATCCAGCCCTTTGGCGAGCACGGTCTTGGAGATCGCGTCCGGGTTCTCGAGCACCTTCTTGTGTGATTCCGCCGAACCGATGGTGGATACGATGCCCTCACCGACGCGTGCCAGGATCGTCGCCTCACCAGCACCACCGACGAGTCGGTTGATGTTCGCGCGCACCGTAACGCGCGCGATGGCAATGAGCTGGATACCGTCTTTGGCCATCGCTGCCACCTTCGGCGTGTTGATGACCTTGGGGTTGACCGAAACCTGTACGGCCTCGAAGACGTCCCGTCCGGCGAGGTCGATGGCCGCGGCCTGATTGAACTCGAGCTCAATCGACGCCTTGTCGGCACTGATGAGCGCCCCGACTACGCGATGCACATCACCGCCTGCGAGGTAGTGCGCCTCGAGCTGGTTGATGTCGAGGTCGATGCCGGCTTTGGTCGCGGTGATGAGGGGGCGAACCACGCCCGACGGGATCACCTTGCGCAGGCGCATGCCGATGAGGTTGCTGAAACCCACATGCACACCCGCTGAAAGCGCCTCGATATACAGGCGGACCGGAACCAACCAAACGACGATGGAAAATACCGCGGCCATCGCGGCGATCCCAAACCACTGGAAGACGAGTAGGGGTTCCATTAAGAGAGCCTCAATTGGTGAGTGTTGTTCGTGGCGCCCTCAGACGTTCTCCGCCTCATCGGCAGAAACGGCGCGGACGATGTGTCGATATCCCTCAGCGCTGATGACGCGCACCTGTGTGCCTTCAGTGATCCATTCCGACTCGGAGACGACATCGATGCGCTCGTCGCCGAACAGCGCGGTGCCCGACGGACGCAGGTCGGTGATCGCGGTGCCGACGCTATCCATCAAGTCGTCTCGTACCTCGGCGGACTCGTACCCGATCGCGCGGTCGGTCCGCTGCAACAGGAAGATGCCGCTCTTGGCCAACCTCGAGGTCCTCGGCAGCGTACGTATGAGCGCCCACGCCGAGACGAGGACCAGCAACACAGTCGTCGCCAGTATCATGCCGGCCGACGTGTACTCCGACGCCGTAGGAAGCGAGCCCAGCATGCTCATGAACAAGCCGGCTGCGACCGCTGCGATTCCAGCGACTCCGAAGAGCCCGAACCCGGGTATGACGAGTGCCTCCACACCCAGCAGGACCACGCCGGCACCGAAGATGAGCATGTCCTCCAGGCCGGCCAGTCCGACGATCAGATGCGAGCCGAAGTAAAGGCTCAGCGAGATCACACCCGCCAGGCCGGCCATGCCGAACGACGGGGTCTTGATCTCCGCCAACAGCCCCAGGAACCCCAGGGACAGCAAGAACGGAGCGACAATCGGGTTGGAGAAGAAACGCACCAACTGCTCAGCCCAATTGACCTTGGACGTGACCACGTCCGCGCCACTGTAGCCGAGCGCGGCCAGCAGCGCGTCGAGGTCCTCGATCTCTACGGCATAGTCGAGCGCTACGGCCTCCGACGTTGTCAATGTGAGCAGCTTGCCGGACTCCACGACACCCTCGATCTCGACGTCCTCGTCCACCATCGCGGCGGCGACGGTGGGGTCGAGACCCTGGGCTTCGGCGAGCGCGCGCATCTCACTGCGCATCGCGGACACGATCTTCTCGGGGGCTTTCTTGCCGGAGCCGTCGACCGGGGTCGCGGCACCGATGACCGATCCGGGCCGCATGTAAATGCGTGACGTCGAGAGCGCAATCAGCGCGCCCGCCGAGAAGGCACGCCGATTCACCAGGGAGTACACGGGAACCTCGGAGTCGGAGAGCGCATCCGCGATGCGTTCCGCGGCGTCCACCCGGCCGCCCGGCGTATCGATGTCGAGCACAATCGCACTGGCGCCCGCGGCGGCGGCCTCGCTCACGCTACGCTCGATGTAAGGAGCCAGACCAAGCTCGATCACACCTGTAACAGGCACGCGGTAGACCGTGTGCCTGTTTTGGGCCGGTACAGGCAGCGCGAGTGGTCCGAGCACGACCGCAGAGGCAAGCAGGCAAACACGTTGACGGCGGTTCATGATGCGGTCCCTCCCGTACGACGTCCTACGTTGAATTCAAGCGCCATCACGTACCATCAGCCCTCTGGCATAGTACGCTCGTCTGATCGCGCGCACCCAATCCTGGTCCGACAGAGCGTCTCGCCCCCCACGCAGCAGACGGTCGAGACGCTCGAGATCCTGTTCAGAGTACGAGTCACGTGCCGAAATGTTTCGGCGGTCGGCGACCACTTCAGACACCATCGTCCTCGCGACCGCTTCCGGTCCGACCTCACGCAGCGCATCGGACCCGGCGAGCAACTGCACCATGGCGTCCCGTAGATTCTCGGCCCGCAGCGCGTCGAGCGCCAGCGCGTGCGCGTTCGCGGCTTCCGAAATACGGACGCGGATGCGTTCCGGCAGCTGTTCTTCGGGCAGCAGCAGGGCTCGTCTCACGCCTTCGGCAAGTCGGTCGAGCTGCTCGCCGATGCCGCCGCGGCCGAGCTCTGGAACGAAGAGCGTCGCCAGCGACGAATACGTGAGGTTACGAACCCCTCGACCCTCGTCGCCGGGCAGGTCCCAGGAGGTCAGCCAGCGCACGAGCGCATCCGCCGACTCGGGAGCTGCGTCATCCGGCACGGTCCACGAGCCCGGATGGGGAAGGTCGACTCCGAGCGCGAGCGCCCCGGCGGTCTCCCCCGCAACGATGCGAGCCAGCGGGTCGGTCGTCGCGTCTTCGCACCCGAGTAGCGTCCCGAGCACAGCGGCCATCATCACAAACGAGCCAGGCCTCAGAAGCCGTGGAGTGTTCGGCAAACGGAGTCTCATACTTAGAAGTTCGTGCCATCCACCGCCCCGTGGCTACCCTGACCCGAGTCGGTCGGCCTTTCCTCCACGACATCCGGCGTGCCGAGAGGCCGTGAACCCCACGTCACGACTGACGTTTCGCCGGGTCCGAGGGGCGGAACACCGGCTCTCCGGCGTGTATACGGTGCGCCCCTAAACATGATCTAAAGACTTGAGGTAGCGCAGATGTCCGAGAAGGTACTGGTCCAGTACGAGGTGCAGAACGGGATCGCGATTCTCACGCTCGACGATCCGCCCGCAAATACATATACGCACGAGATGATGCGGCAGATTGACGAGAGCGTCGTAAAGGCTCGCTTCGACAAAGCGGTCGAGGTGATCGTGATCACCGGCGCGGGTGAGAAGTTCTTCTGCGCCGGCGCAAACATCGGAATGCTCTCCGAAGCGGACCCCGACTGGAAGTATTGTTTCTGCCTGCACGCCAACGAGACGCTCAATCGCCTCGAGCACACACCGAAGCTCGTGATCGCGGCACTCAACGGCCACACGGTCGGCGGCGGTCTCGAAATCGCGATGGCCGCAGACATCCGGATCGCGCGTAAAGACGCGGGCAAGTGCGGCCTTCCTGAAGTCGCGCTAGGCGTGCTTCCGGGCACGGGCGGCACGCAGCGCTTGGTACGAATGGTGGGCAAGTCGAAGGCCATCCAATTGATGACCGAAGGCTCGACCTTCGGCTTCGAAAAAGCGCTGGAACTCGGGCTCGTGAACGAGATCTACGAGAGCGAGGACCGCGACTCGTTCCTGGCAGCAGTGCTCGAGTATGCGGCACAGTTCACGACGCCCAACAAGGCGACCAAGGCCGTCGGCCTCATCAAGCGCTCGGTGCAGACGGGCTCCGAAATGCCCTTCGAGCTCGCGCTCGCGCTCGAGCGTGAACTGCAGGCACAGCTATTCGCGAGCGACGACGCCACGGAAGGACTCAACGCGTACATCGAGAAGCGGAAAGCTGAATTCCAAGGCAAATAGCCGGGACCGGAACGACATGGCTGAAGCTTGGATCGTCGACGGGGTACGGACCCCGATTGGAAGACACGGTGGCGCGTTGGCGTCAGTTCGTCCGGACGACCTCGCCGCAGTGGCCATCAAGGCTCTGGTGCAGCGGACCGGGATCGATCCCGAGTCGATCGACGACGTGCTCTTCGGCTGCATCAACCAGGCAGGCGAAGACAACCGAAACGTCGCCAGGATGGCGCTCCTGCTCGCGGGTCTTCCGGTCACGGTGCCGGGGCAGACCCTGAACCGCTTGTGCGGCTCGGGCATGCAGACGGTGCTCTCCGCGTTCCATGCGATCTCGGCCGGCGAGGGCGACGTCTTCATCGCCGGCGGCGTGGAGAGCATGAGTCGCTCACCGTTCGTGATGCTCAAGCCGTCCGTGGCGTACCAGCGCGGCCATCCGTCGATGGCGGACACCGTGCTCGGGTGGCGCTTCCCGAATCCGAAGTTCACGCCGGAGTGGACGATCGGCATGGGCGAGACCGCGGAGATCGTCGCGCAGGACCACAACGCGTCCAGGGAGGCTCAAGACGCCTTCGCCGCCGAGAGTCAGGCGCGCGCGGCCGCGGCAATCGCCGCCTGCAGATTCGCCGACGAGATCGTCCCTGTCTCGGTCCCACAGAGGAAGGGAGACCCTGTCATCTTCGATGTCGACGAGCACCCGCGCCCCAGCTCGACGCTCGAGGCGCTCGCGCGGCTCCGTCCGGTCTTCAAAGAGGGGGGCACCGTGACCGCGGGCAACTCCTCCGGAATCAACGACGGTGCCGCCGCGCTCCTAGTCGTCTCGGCCGAGCGCGGCAAGGAGTTGGGTCTGGAGCCCATGGTGCGAGTCGTGGGTGGCGCGGTCGCGGGCGTGGAGCCGCAACGGATGGGCATCGGGCCGGTTCCGGCGACGCGCAAGGCACTCGACCGAGTGGGATGGAGCGTCGACGACCTGGACCTCGTCGAGCTGAACGAGGCGTTCGCGGCTCAGGCGGTGCCATGCATGTCCGAACTCGGCCTCGACCAAGCGATCGTCAACGTGAACGGAGGAGCGATCGCGCTCGGTCACCCGGTCGGCTGTTCGGGCGCACGGATCGTCGTAACGCTCTTACACGAGATGAAGCGGCGCGGCGTCAAACGTGGGCTCGCAACCATGTGCATCGGCGTGGGCCAGGGAATCGCGAGCCTCTACGAGGCGCCGTGAGCGCAATCCACACCGTCGCGGTACTGGGTGCGGGCACCATGGGGCACGGCATCGCGCAGATTTGTGCCATGGCTGGATGTGACGTCCGCCTCTTCGACGTCAACGAAAAAGCATCGAGCTCGGGCACCGAACGTGTGCGCGCGAACCTCGACAAGGGAATGGCGCGCGGCAAAGTCACCGAGGAAGAGCGAGACAGCGCACTGGCCCGCATCTCGATCGCAACGGTCATCGCGGATGCCGTGCACGGCGTCGACCTCGTCATCGAGGCCGCACCGGAATTGGTGGAGCTGAAGGCGAAGATCTTCGCCGAGGTGGACGGCGCCGCGCCCGACCATGCGATTTTGGCGAGCAATACGTCCTCGCTGTCGATCGGCGAGATCGCCGGAGCCGTCTCGGACGCCAGCCGCTTCGTGGGCATGCACTTTTTCAATCCGGTGCACATCATGAAGCTGGTCGAGGTGGTTTGGGGCCCTGAGACCTCTGATGAGACACGGGACGCCGCGGTGGCCTTTGCGCTTCGGCTCGGCAAGCAGCCGATCGTGGTGCGCGACGCGCCCGGTTTTGCGTCTTCGCGCCTAGGTATCGTGCTCGGCATGGAAGCCATCCGTATGGTCGAGCAGCGCGTCGCGAGCCCCGAGGATATCGACAAGGCGATGGAGCTCGGATACCGCCACCCCATGGGCCCGCTCAGGCTCACCGACCTCGTCGGGCTGGACATACGCCTCGGCATCGCCGAATACCTGCACGCCACGCTCCAGTCCGACGCATTCGAACCCCCTGCCCTACTCCGCAGCATGGTGGCCGAGGGCAGGCTCGGAAAAAAGAGCGGGCGCGGCTTCTACGACTGGACCGAGTAGCGGCAGAGCGTCTACACGGGCTAGCATTGCACGGTTGCCACTGCAAGGGAGGACCGATGCGCGCTACGACGGTTGCTTGCCGACGCGGCGATCGCGCGCGTGCGCGATCGATGAGGACCGGCGCTTCGCTTCCGCGAGTCGCGCTGGCAATGGTGGCGCTGATCGCCTCGATCCTGACCCCAGCAGGATCGCTCCGGGCCCAAACGGTGCATGGCACAGTCCTGGATGAGACCAACGACATTCCGGTTCCGGGAGCGAGCGTGGAACTGCTGACGCGCAGCGGTAACCGGGTTAGTGAGTCGATCGCCAACGACCTTGGCCGCTTCGCGCTCAAGGTCCCGGAAGCCGGGGAGTACTTCCTCCATGTGCAACGGCTCGGTTATGAACCGATGACGAGCTTGCTTCTAGAGATCGGCGTCGACCGCAACTACGACTTGGAGCTCGCCGTACGTCCGGCCCCGCTGCCCATCGGTGACATCCGGGTCACAGTGCGCGGTGAGCAGGTGCGCCTTTGGGTGCGGCAAATCGTCGGGATGGACCCCTCCTCGCTGTCCGGGAAGGTCGTCATGGGCGAGGAGCTCGAGCGGATCCGCGAGTCGAGCAGCGACATCGTGTCGATGATGAGGTGGGCACACCTGGCGGCGACGGTGACCTACAGCTTCGACAAGGGAGTCTGCGTCATGGCCCGCGCAATGGGTTGCGCCAAAGTGATGCTGGACGGTGCGCCTTTCCCGCTTGAGTTGTTCGATACCATCGACCCCTACACGATTGGCGCGATTGTCTTCCTGCGTCCCATCGACTCTGGCATCCTCTTCGGCTCCAACCTCGGACGCTCGGGCACCCTTCTGCTCTTTTCGGAGGGCTACGTGTCACGGGAGCAGACGCCATGAGCTTGAAGACAGCGCGCACACTGACGGTCGTCTACCTGGCGCTCATGACGTTCTTCGTCACCTGGCCGGGCTTGCTGCCATTCGCACACGTCGAACCATTCGTTCTGGGCCTCCCCTTCAGCATGGCATGGATCGCGGGCTGGGTTTCGGGCTCGGTGCTCGTGCTCTATCTGCTCGATCGAGTCGAGCGACGGTATCGCTCAGAGGGAGATCCAGCTCGAGGGAGGGATCGCTGATGGAGCGATGGGTGCTCATCTCCATCATCATCGCGGCATACTTGCTGCTTACCCTCACGGTCGGCCTCTTGGCCGGTCGGCGCTCTTCGGACAGCGTGGCGGGGTTCGTCGCGGCCGACCGCAGCTTCGGGCTGCTGGTGATGTACTTCGTCACGGGGGCGTCCGTCTTCAGCGCGTTCGCCTTCCTGGGCGGCCCGGGATGGGCATACTCTCGGGGCGCGGCCTCGTTCTACATCCTCGCGTACGGCGCGCTAGGCATGGCTCCGTTCTATTGGATGGGGCCGCGCGCCGCATCGCTCGGCCGCAGACACGGCTACGTGACGCAAGCGCAGCTGGTCAAAGGCCGCTTTCCCTCGAAAAGCCTCTCGTCTCTCATCGCACTGGTCAGCCTCGTGGCCTTCGTGCCGTACATCACGCTGCAGATGCGCGGTGCCGGCATCGTGATCAATGCGGTCACCGACGGGCACGTGCCGATTTGGCTCGGCGCGGCGGTCGCCTACGGCATCGTCATCGTGTACGTGCTCTCGGCCGGCGCCATGGCGGTCGGATGGACCAACACGTTCCAGGGCATCTTCATGGTGGTGATCGCCTGGGCGCTGGGGCTCTACCTACCGTTTCGGCTCTACGGCGGCATCCGTCCGATGTTCGAGCGCATCGCTTCGGAACGGCCCGAGCTTTTGGAACTGCCGGGACTCACCGCAGCCGGCGAGCCGTGGAGTTGGGGTGCGTACTCGACGGTCATCATCGTCAGTGCCGTGGGGCTGATGATGTGGCCCCATCTGTTCATGAAGGCGTTCACCGCAAAGGACGACGACACGCTGCGCCGGACGGTCATCCTGTTCCCGACCTTCCAGCTCTTCCTGATCCCGATCTTCCTCATCGGCTTTTCGGGTGTGCTCTTCGCGGGGGAGCCGCAGGCGCCCGACTTCATCCTGCCGTTCATGATCCTCGAGACCGGCCTGCCGGCGATCGTCGTCGGGCTCTTCTGTGCCGGCGCGCTCTCGGCGTCGATGTCGACCGGAGACGCCCTCTTGCACGCCTCCGCGTCGGTACTGGTGCAAGACGGCGTAACGCAGTACGTGGAGCTCGACGATCGCGCCCAGAGAAAGCTCATGCGGAGCGTCGTCTTACTCACTGGCGCGATCGCGTACTACTTTGCGTTGGACCCGGATTCGTCGCTGGTAGTGCTTCTCCTTTCGGCCTATGCCATCATCTCTCAGCTTGCGCCTCCCGTGGTAGCCGCGATGTACTGGAGGAGGGCGACCACCAGTGGGGCGATCGCGGGGCTGCTCGCGGGTCTGGCAACGGCACTCTTCTTCTACTTGAACCCCGAGCTCAGCCCGTTCGAAATGCATGAAGGTGTGCTGGGTCTCATCGTGCACGTGCCCACGCTCATAGCCGTCAGCTTGATGACACCGCGACAGGACCAAGACCATCTGAAGGGCTTCTTCCAGTGAGCGATGAGCGCCTGGAGGAGCTGCGCGTGAAGATCCGGGCGGTCGATTGCGAGCCGGTTGCGCTCATCGGCCGACGGAAGGACCTCGTCATCGAGATTGGAGAGGCCAACGAGGCGCTCGGGCTGCCGGTGCTCGACCCGCCGCAAGAGGCCAAGGTCGTGCGCAGGGCAGCCGAGCTCGCGCGCGAACTCGGAGTCGACGAAGAACTGACGCGAGACGTGATCTGGAGGATCATCGCCTCGGCGAGAGATACGCAGGAGGGGCGGACCCGGTGGGGGCCACCCCTTCCGCATGACTCAGGCGCTCCGTCTGCTCCGGGAGCCGACGAAGGCTGAGAGCTGACCGGGTCAGTCGTCGGCGCGTCTCGTCATCAGGTCGCGATTCAGGAGCGCCACCACTTGGCGGGCGTCCCCGACGGGGACGCGTACACCGTACATCTCATCGGGAGGCGTGACGCGTCTCATCAGGTGCGGGTTGAGGTCACGCAACACGCGCTCGCCCACTCCGAGGCTCGCGGCCACACTTGCCAGCGTGGTGCCTCCGGGGACGAAGGCCCGATCGAAGCGGTAGGGATCGGAGAAGTCGACGACAAAGCCGTACGCCTCGGCGTCTTCCGCGAGAATCGTGGCGGCCACGAGCCTAGGCACGTAGTGCCGGGTCTCCCGAGGCAGATGATCGAGAACTTCCCAGTAGACGTCTTCGTCGCCGGTACGCCCTTCGGCATGCAGGTTCAACACGCGCTCCACCCGCCCCGGCCCGGCATTGTACGCGGCGGCGGCGAGGTACCAAGAGCCAAAGCGATCGTGAAGCCACTCGAGGTAGTCCAATGCGGCGTCGGTGGCTCTCACGGGATCCCGTCGCTCATCGACCCATTCGTCCACACGCAATCCGTACTGCAGCGCGGTAGGGCTCATGAACTGCCAGAGGCCCACGGCATAGACCTTGGAAACGGCCCGCGTCTCGAGTCCGGACTCCATCATCGCCAGGTAGATTAACTGCTCGGGCATGCCGCGCTGGCGCAACTTCCCGCGCACGAGCTCGTCGTACACGCTGCGCCGCTTCAGCAGCGTCTCGAATTCCGCCCTCTGTGTGGTCTGGAATCGCTCCATCCAGCGCTCGACACGTGCGTTTACGTGGAGCGGCAGGCGTGTGCCGAGCGCCTCGAGCGTGACCGCGGGCACGAGGGTCGCCACTGGCTCGATCTCACGCTCGCCGCCCATGAACAAAAAGGGCGCCAATAGGACCGGCATCGCATACCACCATCTATTCGTACGAGTCAGCGACTCGCGGTGCTTCTGCGTTGACATAGTGAACCTCCTTCCATGTCGCCTGTCCCCCATGCGAGTATCGCAGGATTGTGTTGTGAATCGAAGTCCAGAGGAGGAATTCAGGCGGTACCACCCGCGCTGAGAGCGCTAAGCGAAGAGGTCCGGCCCGGTGGCTACGCCACCGGGACCGGACCCCTATTCGCGGCTGGCAGAACTATTCAGCCGTGGAGCCCGACGGGTAAACCGATACGACCTTCCGAGCGCGCATGCGCTCGTATGTCACGATGCCGTCGACGCGCGAATACAGCGTGTCGTCGCTACCGCGGCCGACGTTGCGGCCGGGATGAATGCGCGTGCCGCGCTGGCGCACCAAAATGGAGCCAGCGGTGACTTCCTGCCCCCCGAAGCGCTTCACTCCTAAGCGCTGCGCGTTGCTGTCACGACCGTTGCGGCTGGAGCCTACCCCTTTCTTATGTGCCATGAGGTCCTACCCGTCTATGCGAGCTGGTTCGAGAAGCGCACGGGCGCGCCGGAGGCGCACTATGCGAGCGCGATTTCCTCGATCTTGATCTCCGTGAAGTTTTGCCGGTGGCCCTGCTTCTTCCTGTAGCCTTTGCGGCGCTTACGCTTGAAGACGATGATCTTGTCGGCACGTCCGTGGCGGATCACTTCCGCCTTCACCCAGGCCCCATCCACGGTGGGCGTGCCCACCAGGATGTTCTGCTCACCGTCGCCGGCAAGCAGGACGTTGTCGAACGTGACCGTACCCCCAGGCTCGATATCGAGCGAGGGAATGCGAAGGCGGACGCCTGCTTCGACCCGAAACTGCTTACCGCCCGTCTGGAATACAGCGTACATAGTGACTTCCTGAGTGCCTTCTCGGCTTTTTTTGATGCAGAGCCTGTAAATGTCGATCCGATCAGGAATGCGGTCAAGACGTCGCCGCCAGAATTCGCGCGGTCGGGCCCGTGGTCAGGCCGCCACGTACTTGTTGGTGACGTCGGTCTCGGCGGGGCCGGACAGCAATCTGAACTCATCGAGCCTCATGAGGGGGTCGTCGCGTAGATCGAGTCGCAGGCGAGTCCGGTTGCGCAGCCTCTTCAACAGCCCTGGTTCCTCCTCGATCACCCTCAGCGCCACCTCAGGGTGTACTCGCACGACGATCTGCTTCTCCTGCTTGGAGGATGCCGCCCGGCGCAGCGAGCGCTCGATCCGGCGAACCACGGTCGCAGGTGTGTAGACCCGCCCCATCCCGCCGCACAACGTGCATTCGGACGTCAAGGACTGATAGAGCGAGGGGCGCACGCGTTGTCGCGTCATCTCGATCAAGCCTAGATCGGAGACCCTGAACGCCTTCGTGCGAGCTCGGTCCTTCCCCAATTGTGTACGTAACTCGTTCAAGACCTGGTCGCGGTGGGCCTGGGACTCCATGTCGATGAAGTCGGCGACGATGATACCGCCGATGTCCCGAAGTCGGAGTTGTTTCGCGATCTCCCGCGCAGCCTCCAGGTTCGTCCTCAGGATCGTCTCGTCGGGGTCCTTCTTGCCCTTCCCGGTGAAGCGGCCTGTGTTCACGTCGACCGAGACCAGCGCCTCAGTCGGCTCGATCACGATGTGCCCCCCGGACTTGAGGTGCACGCTACGCTGGAACGCCCGCTGAATCTCTTCCTCGATCCCGAATTGGTCGAAGAGGGGTTCGGGGCCCGAGTGCAGGTGGATGCGACCCTGAAGGTCGGGATCCACGCTCTTGACGTATTCCAGCACCTCGTTGTACATCGGCTCCGAATCGATCCGGACCGCGTCGAACTTGTCGCTGAACAGGTCGCGGATCACGCCGCTGATCAACTGCGCCTCGCGGTGTACCGAAGCTGGAGCTTTCCGGCCCTTGGCGCGGTTCTGGATCTTGGTCCAGCTCTCGTGCAACAGCTTGTACTCTCGGGCCAGCTTCTTCTGGGTGACCTCTTCGCCGACGGTTCGCACGATCATGCCGCCGCTTCCCGGTTTCACGATCTGCTTCGCCATCTTGCGCAGTTTCGAGCGCTGGTCACGCCCCTCGATCTTTCTGCTCACGCCCACGTGTGACGTATAGGGCATGTACACCATAAAGCGGCCCGGCAACGAAACCTGCGCGGTCAGGCGCGATCCCTTGGTGCTGATCGGCTCTTTGGTGACCTGCACTAGGATGCTCTGGCCCTTCTGGACGTTTTCCTGGATCGGGGGGTACTTCTTCGGGCGTCGGCGATCGCGTACACGGCCTCGATCGTTACCGTCCCCATCCCCATTCTCGGCGTCCGGGTCTTCGTCGTCGCCGTAGTTCAGGTCCGAGACGTGAAGGAAGCCAGCCTTCTCGGCCCCAATGTCGACGAAGGCCGCTTGGATGCCCGGAAGCACTGCTTCGACCTTGCCTATGAAGATGTCGCCGAGCGATCGCCCCTGATCGGGACGGTCCAGCATGACCTGGACCAACTGCTGGTCTTCCAGGAGCGCCACCCATGACTCTTGCGGGGTCGCGCTCAAGAGGATTTCTCTCCTCAAAATAATACTCCGTTGTTTCTGTCGATCCGCGTCTCCCGAACCGGTGCCGTCCGCGTCCCGAACCCTCCCACCTCGGTCTGGTGAGCGAGTCCGGCGACCGTCTGGCCCTCGGCATCCCGGGCGCGGTGGCGTCGGCGTTCTCGGGCTCCTCCCGAGGCTGCGCCGGCCCCCTACCGCTGCGGGTCGAACTGTTAGTCTGTTTCCGCCCCCACGGGCTCTCGTGAGCTCGCCAGGGATGGTTCTTCGATTCGGTCCGTCATCAGCTCGGCAACGATGTGCCTACCGATCACCAACCGTTGAATTTCACTCGTACCCTCGCCGATCTCGCAGATCTTAGCGTCGCGCATCATGCGCTCAACGGGGTAGTCACTCGTGTATCCGGCACCACCCATTACTTGGATGGCGCCCAACGTGGCACGCATGGCGAGTTCGGAACAGTACAGCTTCGCCATGGCCGCTTCTTTCGAGAACGCAGCGCCACGGTCCTTCAACCAGGCAGCGTGGTATACGAGATGCCTTCCAGCCTCGATCTCCGTGGCCATATCCGAGAGCCGGAACTGAACCTGTTGGAATTCCCAAACCTTACGGCCGAATTGCTGCCGTTGGTTCACGTAGCGCAAAGCGGTCTGGAACGCGCCGTCGGCCAGGCCGAGGCTGAGCGCGGCTACTCCGATACGTCCGGCATCGAGCGTCTTCATGAAGTTGATGAAACCAAGCCCTTCTTCACCCAGACGCTGTTCCACCGGCACCAGCACGTCGGAGAAAAGTAACTCGCGCGTATCCGAAGCCCTCCAGCCCATCTTGTCCTCTTGCTCCCCCGCGCTCAGGCCCTGCGAGAACGGCAAGTCCGGCCGGTGGCCCCAGCCCACCGCCTCTGCCCGCGCAAGGTCCACGGTCGGTTTGCAGACGATGAAGCTCGAAATGCCCCGACGTCCCATGTCAGGGTCCGTAACCGCCGTCGCCACAAAAATCTCACCCACACCCGCATGGGTGATGAAGATCTTCGATCCGTTCAGGCGGTAGCCACCCGCCTCACGCACGGCCCGGGTCCGCGTGCTTCCCGAGTCCGAGCCCGCCCCCGGTTCGGTGAGCCCAAAACCGCCGAGCACTTCACCGCTGGCCAACGGCGGTATGAACTCCCTCTTCTGGTCCTCGGTGCCAAAGGCCACGATCGGTGAGGTGCCCAGGGTCGTGTGCGCGGAGACCGTGATCGAGTGGCTGGCGTCGAACTTGGCCAGTTCCTCCACTACCAGGATGTAGCTCAAGTAGTCGAGGCCGAGGCCACCCAGCTCCTTGGGCACGGGAACTCCGAAGAGCCCCATCTCGGCCATCAACTTGGCGTTCTCCCACGGGAACTCTGCGGTCTCGTCGAGCTCTCGAGCCACCGGAGCGATCGCGTTCTCCCCAAAACGGCGTACCCGCGCCTGTAAGGCTACGTGGTCCGAGTTGAGGTAGCGATGCATGGAAGCTCGTTGATGGGAGGTGTGTTCACGTGGGATGGCGGCGGTCGCAAGCATGACATGTACGCGGCGATGCCTCTCCAAAGTAACGAAGAAGCGCGGACCGTCGGCATCCCCGTGCCCGCGCGTACCGTTCGACGGCATCGAGCTTGAGAGTGGCAGACCGGCGCAATTCGTTGGCCCAGGTGAAATCCGCCCGTGCATGCACACCTACGCGGATTGGGTCGGACACTCCATTGAGCGGCGCGGTTGCTGGTGTGTCAGGGAGATGTCAGGATCGTGCAAGCGCTAGGTCCGCCGATCTGTGCCCAAGTCAGCTGCGGCACTGCCAGGATCAGTCCTCGGCGTCGCCCTCTTCCTCCGTCGATCCTGGTTCACCGCCCTCCGCAGCATCCGATGAAAACGGGAAGCGCAGCAGCGCACCGGCGACCAAGACCGCAATCGCCGCACCCGTCAGCCAGCGCTGCTCCAGAAAGATGCCCATCAGCGCCATGGCCGCACCCACCGTGAATACGCGCACCTTCCACTCGAGCATGTGACCGGGCTTGCTCGACCGGCTGAGGAAGAGAGACACTCAGTCTTCCGATTTCTCTAGGAAGCGCCGAACGCCGTCACGGCACTCCTCGCTCATGCGCGCTTCCACGTTGACTTCGGCACCGCGGCGGATGCCGGACTCGAAGTCCATACCGTCGAGATCGTAGAGAAGCTTCTTGGTGCGGATGAGTGCGGCGCGAGACTTCTGGCCGAACACCTGCAGGTACTGCTTCACGTTCTCCGTGTGGGTGAACGCAGGAAATACTCGGGTCACGATCCCGATGTCCTTCGCCTCCTGGGCAGAGATGCGATCGCCCTTGGTGACCAGCTCGAAGGCCTGCACCTCCGGCACTTTCCGGCGGAGGATCGCCATCACCATCGCGGGCACGAAGCCGAGGTGGATCTCCGGATAGCCGAACTCCGCGTCGTCGCGCGCGATCACGATGTCGCACGCGGTAGCCAACCCGCAGCCGCCCGCGAGTGCACGCCCCTTTACCAGCGCGATCACCGGCAGCGGGTGCCGCCGAATCTGGATGAAGAGCTCACCGAGCGAGAGCGCGTCTTCAAGATTCTCTTCCTGACCCAGCGTGACCATCTGCTCGAGCTCCGCGAGGTCCGCCCCGGCGCAAAAGTCCTTCCCCCGTCCGGTGATCACCACCACCGTCGCCGCCGGATCATCCGCCGCGCGCGCGAGAAACGCCTTGAGCGATTTGACCATGGCCTGGTTGAGCGCGTTACGCTTGTCCGGTCGGTTGAGCGTGAGCGTCACGATGCCGTTGTCGACGGTGTATGGCAGAACTGGGAACGCGTTCACGGCGTACGCTCGCTTCTTCGCATTGCCCCGTCAGCCGGCATGCGGCCCCGCCCTTGCACGGCGCGCGCGACTTCATCGGGGACTTCGATCTCAATTCTCAACAGTGCCGTACTGAACACCTTTCCTTGCGCATCGTTCATGAGCGACATGGTGCCGCCACCTCCCAGAGCACCGTGCAAAAGGAAGTTGAGCGCCCCCAAGTTGGGAAGCTCGAACCGTTCGACGTCGCCGCGTACCATCGATCCGAAGTGGGCCTTCACACGGTCGGCCGTGAGCTGACTACAAAGCAGATCATAGTGCTCGGAGTCATAGGCGATCACTCCCACGTTGGCGGTGTCACCTTTGTCGCCTGAGCGAGTGTGCGCGACGTGCACCAGCTGAACTCGAGCCATGGGTGTCACACCTCCTTCACGTCGACGACCAGGTGTGGTTCGACCACCGAACGCTCGATGAGCGCCGGCCAGTACGCCATGATCTCCTGAACGCGAGGGCGTCCACCCGCGAAGCCGGTCACCGACGGTGGCCCGGTCAGTACCAGCGGTGCGATTTCACGGGTGAATCGCTCGACAGACGCGCGCTCGTCGGCTCGCACGCCGACGCGAAGTTGGACCTCCGGCAGATCGGCGGGCGGCTCGCCGGCGAGCGCACCGTGCGTCGAATCCCAGCCGACCAACTCGGTGCGCATTTCGTCAAATCGTAGTCCGAGTCGGTCCAGACGCTCGCGCAGAACTCGATCGGCCGCCTTCGCCTTGGCCGCCGCGTCCGGCCACGAATAGGTGAGCGTGCCGGTGGCCTTCCAACCGGCGGAGTACGCGATCGACACCTTCAAGAAATCGGTTCGGGCCCGGCCCGTGATCCCGTGAACACGAACGCGGTCATCGCCCTGATCATCGAGCTGGATGCTGGTGAAGTCCGCGATCACGTCTGGCGTGATGTACGTGGTGGGATCGCCCATCTCGTAGAGGATCTGTTCGGTCACCGAAGCTCGCGTGACCCAACCGCCGCTGCCGTGGTGCTTGGTCACCACGAATGCGCCATCAGCGCCAACCTCGACGATCGGGAAACCGACCGCCGCGAGGTCCGGAACCTGCCACCAGTCGATCATGCAGTTGCCACCGGTGGACTGGGCTCCGCACTCGTTGATATGGCCGGCCACGACGCCGGCAGCGATCTGGTCGACATCGTCCACGGCCCATCCGAATTCATGCATCAGTGGGCCGTAGGTGAGCGCCGTGTCGGTGCTGCGTCCCGTCACGATCACATCCGCACCGAACTCGAGCGCGCGCACAATGGGCGCCGCCCCTATATAGGCATTCGCACTCTGCACTCGCTCGCGTACCTCACAGAGGGGAGCGCCGGTCTCCATGTGTCTCAGCTCGTGCCCTTCCCCGAGAAGTGAGTCGAGGCGATCCATCAGGTCGTCACCGGTCACGAGGCCGACCTTCGCGCGCCCGGCGACACCCGCCGTACGTCCGGCCTCGGCGAGCGCCTCGGCGCAGCCCCTGGGGTTCACGCCCCCGGCGTTGGTGACGACCCGCACCCCTTGCTTGATGCACGCCGGGAAGATGCGCTGCATCAGCGACACGAAGTCCCGAGCATAACCGGCGTTCGGGTCGCGAGCGCGCTGCTTCTGCATGATGGACATGGTCACCTCGGCGAGGTAGTCCAACATGAGATAGTCGATGGGTCCGCCCTCGACTTGGCGCACGGGCGCCTCGAGATCGTCGCCCCAGAAACCCTGTCCACTGGCGACGCGCACGACGCGACCGTTGTCGCTCATTTGGCTACGCCCGGGATCTGAAAGGCACCCAGGTGCGGGCCTGGGTTGTGGAGCGCGGTGCGAAGCAAGAGTGCCAGCGCCGGCCGTAGTTCTTCGGGCATGACGATCTCGTCCACGAACCCACGGGCTCCCGCGAAGCGGGCGTCGAGCTGCCGGTCGTACTCTGCCCGGACCTCGTCCATCCGCGTGGTCAGGTCCTCGTCGGGGAGCTCGCCTGCCTCCTTGAGGCGCTCGATCTGGGCGCTGAAGAGCGCCATGACCGCGCTCTCGCCCTCCATCACCCCCATGCGGCCCGTAGGTAGCGAGAGAATGAAATCCGGATCGAAGCCCTGCCCGGCCATCGCGTAGTACCCGGCCCCTGACGCGTGGTTGAGGGTGAGCACGAGCTTGGGCACCGTGGCGGTGGCCATCGCTTCCACGAATTCCGCTCCGGCCCGAATGATTCCGGAGTGCTCGGCCTCCGTACCCACCATGAAGCCTGAGACATCCTGAATGAACAGAATCGGCGTCTCGTGGCGGTTCATGGTCTCGATGAAGTACGCCACCTTTCTCGCGCTCTCGGTATACACGATGCCACCGAGCCGCGGGGGACCGTCGGGGTTCTTGAACATACCCCGGGCGTTGGCGATGACCCCGACGGGGTGGCCGTCGAGGAACGCCGTACCACAGATCATCTCCGGCGCGTGGCCGGGTTGAAACTCGTCGAGCTCCTCACCGTCCAAGATGCACTCGAGCACGGCACGAGTGTCGTAGGGGTGGCGATGATCGTCTGGCATGATGTCGTAGAGCTCGTACGCCAACCGTTTGGGTGGGGTTGCGGTGCGCACCGTGACCACGTCGCTCTTCGGTAGCTCGGCGACGAGCTGTCGCAGCCGAGCGATACACGCCTCGTCGCTCTCGACCATGTAGTGCGCTACCGCGCTGACCTCCGTGTGCACGCGCGCACCGCCAAGCTCCTCTGCGCCCACGACCTGGCCCGTCGCCCCTTTCACGAGGTTGGGCCCACCGAGCCCCATGAACGACGTGCCCTCGACCATGAGGATTACGTCCGACAGCGCAGGCAGGTAGGCGCCACCGGCAATGCACGGCCCCATGACCGCAGCAAGCTGGGGCACGCGCAGATAATGCCGCATCACGGAGTTGTAGTAGAAGATGCGCGCGGCGCCGTACTGACCCGGAAACACGCCACCCTGGTAAGGGAGATTGACGCCGGCCGAATCCACGAGATAGAGAATCGGGACACGACAGCGCATCGCGACTTCCTGAGCCCGCAGGATCTTGGTGATCGTCTCCGGCCACCACGACCCCGCCTTGACCGTAGCGTCGTTGGCGACGATGACGACCTCGCGCCCAGACACGCGTCCGACGCCGGTGACCACGCCTGCACTCGGTGCCGCCCCGTCGTAGAGGTCGTAGGCGACGAGGAGCCCGATCTCGAGCCAGGGCTCCCCGTCGTCCAGCAAGAGGTCGACTCGCTCACGCGCGGTCAGCTTCCCTTGGGCGTGCTGGCGCGCGATACGCTCGGCGCCACCCCCATCGTACAAGCGGTCACGGAGCTCTCGTAGATCGAAGGAAAGCTCTGCCATCCGGCCGCGGGGGCGGCGAGGTTGGGTCACACCGCCTCGTGCGTAGAGAACCACTCGCGGATGTAGTCGATCGCGGCGGTCGTGGGCGTGCCCGGACCGAACAGCTTCCCGACTCCCTGCTCGTCGAGCGCCGCCATGTCGTCCTCGGAGATTATACCGCCGCCGGTGAGCAGGACATGATCGGCTCCGGCATCGTCGAGCAGTGCCTTTACGCGGGGGAAAAGCGTCAGATGCGCGCCGGACAACACCGACATCGCCACGACGTCGACGTCCTCTTGAACAGCGGCGCTGACGATCATCTCAGGCGTCTGGTGCAGACCCGTGTAGATGACCTCGAAGCCGGCGTCTCGAAACGCAGCAGCGATGACCTTCGCCCCGCGATCGTGGCCATCCAGTCCAGGCTTGGCTACGAGTACTCGAATTTTGCGAATGCTCTCTGACATGGGCCTCCCGGCTCAGAAGAAGACAGGCTCCTTGTACGAGCCAAAGACCTCTTCCATGGCGTGTCGAATTTCGTAGAGCGTGCACGACGCGCGGGCACAGTCCAGAATCGCTGGTACGAGGTTCTGCGCGCCCGAGCTCGCGTGGCGCAAGGCAGCGAGAGTTTGATCGACGCGCGCCGAATCCCGGCTGGCACGCAATTCCGCCATGCGGGCGACCTGAAGCCGCTCGACCGACTCATCGATCTTCAGCCGATCGATCTCGATCTTCTCGGAGCCTTCCATGAAGTGATTCACGCCCACGACGACGCGCCCGCCGGACTCGATCTCGCGCTGCTGCCGCATGGCAGACGCGGCAATCTCACCCTGAAACCATCCCTGTTCGATGGCAGGTACGACACCGCCCAACGCGTCGATCTCGTCGAACATGTCAAGCGCTTCGCGCTCGAGTAAATCGGTGAGCGACTCCACGTAATACGATCCGGCGAGGGGGTCGATGGTGTTGGTGACGCCGGACTCGAACGCAAGGACCTGCTGCGTCCGCAGTGCGATGCGCACCGCCTTCTCCGTAGGCAGAGCGAGTGTCTCATCCATTGAATTGGTGTGCAGCGATTGCGTGCCACCCAACGCGGCCGCCATCGCCTGGTAGGCGACCCGCACGATGTTGTTCTCGGCCTGTTGTGCGGTGAGGCTCACACCAGCGGTCTGCGCATGCGTGCGCAACCGCCAAGACTCCGGCTTCTTCGCGCCGTACACGTCCCGCATGCGCCGCGCCCAGATGCGCCGCGCCGCGCGCAGCTTGGCGATCTCTTCGAAGAAGTCGTTGTGAATGTCGAAAAAGAAGGAGAGGCGAGGCGCGAAGCTGTCCACGTCGAGACCTCGCGCAATGCCGCGCTCGACGTACTCGAAGCCGTTGCGCAGTGTGAACGCAAGCTCCTGCACCGCGGTCGACCCAGCCTCTCGAATGTGGTAGCCCGATATCGAGATCGGGTTGTAGTTGGGCGTGTTCTCGCTGCACCACTCGAACATGTCGATGATGCATCGTAGGGCGGGCTCCGGGGGGAAGACCCAGGCGTGCTGGGCCTGGTACTCCTTGAGGATGTCGTTCTGCACCGTGCCGCGCAGGACCTCGGCAGAGATGCCCTGTCTCTCGGCCGCGGCGACATAGAAGCAGAAGAGGATGATGGCCGGACCGTTGATCGTCATCGAGACCGAGACCTGGTCCAGCGGAATGCCGACGAAAAGACGTTCCATATCGTCGAGCGACGAGATCGCGACGCCACAGACCCCCACTTCTCCCAACGAACGCGCGTGGTCGGCGTCGTAGCCCATGAGCGTGGGGAAGTCGAAGGCGACCGACAAGCCGGTCTGGCCGTGCGCCAGCAAGTACTTGTAGCGCTCGTTGGTTTCCTCCGCCGTGGCAAAGCCCGCGAACTGGCGCATCGTCCAAAGACGGGTCCGGTACATCGTGGGGTATGGACCCCGTGTGAACGGAAACTCACCGGGGAGGCTGAGATCGTTCTCGGGATCGCTGCCTTCGCGATCGAGCTCGGTGTACAGAGGCCTGACCTCGGCGCCCGAAGAAGTCGAGAAGAGCGCGTCCCTCTGGGGCGTGGCGTCGTAGGTACGCTCCCACTCCGCCAGACGCGCTCTCAGGTGCGCGAGCTCCTCCTCCTGCTCGCGCACGAGGTCCGCTAGCTCGCGCGTCCCTGGGACATTTTTCTCGATCGTCGACATTCGTACTCCTCAACAACACTCGTGCAGGTTCCCGCAGCCCGGCAAAGATCAATCTAGCCGCGAAAAGGCTTCAACGCAGAAGGCCGTCCAGGATTCGGCGTGCGACGGAATATGGCGTCTCCACGCGCTCCGCGATGTCATCAAGCGCCGATTCGAGCAGTTCGGTGGCGAGCTCGGAGCGCCGAGCCACTCTCCGCATCTCCCGCTCCACTACGTCCTGAACTCGGTTCCTGGCTCGAGCCCGACGGCAGGCCTCGAGTTGACCACTGGCCTGTAGCCAGGCGCGGTGGGCTTCGACCGCCTCGAGCAGCTTGGGTAAGCCCTCGCCGCTGTGGGCAACGGTCGAGAGCACCGGAATCGACCACCCCCCTTGCTCCGCAGCCTCCGCGTCGGTGGTGCGCTCCTTACGGAGGGCGTTCGAGAGATCCACGCCATGGTGCGCCGGTATGTCCTTGAGCGCGTGGCCCGCCTTTAGGTGTAGCGCCTGTCGGATCTGCTTCGCGAGCCGATCCGCCCCCGGGCGGTCCGCCTTATTCACGACGAAGATGTCGGCGATCTCCATCAAGCCCGCCTTCATCGCCTGGATCGCGTCTCCGGACTCGGGCACCAGCACGACGATGACCGTGTCCGCCGCTGCGGTGATCGCGAGCTCGGTCTGGCCGACCCCGACGGTCTCGACGAGCACGCGATCGAAGCCGAAGGCATCCATGAGGTCGAGCACTTCCTTGGTGGTGGTTGCCAGCCCGCCCAGAGAGCCCCGCGTGGCCATGGAGCGGATAAAGATTCCGGGATCGGTCGTCAGGTCGTTCATCCGGATCCGATCTCCCAGTAGCGCGCCTCCCGAATAAGGGGATGTAGGATCGACCGCGATCACTCCGATGCGCTCGTCGTGCTCCCGGTACGACGCGGCCGCGCCCGCGACCAAGGTCGACTTGCCCGCTCCGGGCGGACCCGTGAACCCCACTCGGCACGTGCTCGGCCCAACAGTCAAGACGCGGTGCAGGAGGTCCTCGAAACCGTCGCGCTCGTCTTCAACGATCGAGATCGCACGAGCCAACGCCGTCACTTCCCCGCTGAGGAATCGCTCGAGCACTGAGCTCAAGGCTGGTGAAAGCCCCCCGGCTTCGTGACTCATCTCATCCTCACAGCAAGAGCTTCGATGCCAGGCCCAGCAGCAGGAAGAAACCGCACAGGTCGGTTAGGGTGTGCACGAAGACCGACGACGCGACCGAGGGGTCTACACCCATGCGGTCGAGCGTCGTCGGGATGAAGGCGCCGGCGAAACCGGCTACGACCTGATTCCCCCACATCGCCAAGAAGACGACCATACCCAGCATGGGGTCGCCGTCCAGCACGAAAGCGATCGCTGCGATCCCGCCTCCCAGCACGGCGCCATTGACGAGACCGATCAGGATCTCCTTGGCCACGAAGCCTCTGGCAGAGCCTGATCCCTGGATGGTGATCCGGCGTATGGTCACCGCCAGCGACTGTGTGCCCGAGCTCCCCCCCATCGCCGCAATGATGGGCGCGATGAACACGAGCGTGATCACCGCGTCGATCGTCTCTTCGAACAAGAGGATCACCGAAGCGGCCAGTGAGGCCGTGAGCAGGTTCAGCAGCAGCCAGGGCAAGCGAGTCCGTACCGACTGGGTCCATGTGTGCTTGAGCTCGTCTTCGTCCGTGACCCCGGCGAGACGGAAAATGTCTTCGGTCTGCTCGGCCTCGATGACGTCGATGACGTCGTCGAAGGTGATGCGACCGAGCAGCTCGCCGGCCTCCGTGACGACCGCGATCGCGGCAAGGTTGTAGCGTGCGATCAGCCGCCCCACCTGCTCTTGATCGACGTCGGGCATAACGGTTGCTACAGGCTCCTCGACCAGCGCTTCGATGCTCTCCTCAGGGTGGGCGATGATGAGATCGTCGAGTCGCAGTGTGCCCAGGAGCCTGCGGTCCGCGTCGACCACGAAGACCGTATAGAAGTCCTCGACCTCCTGCCCCTGCGCGCGGACTTGCTCGATCGCTTGGCCCGCGGTCAGCCTCGCTTCTACCTCTACCAATTCGGTGGTCATGAGCCCGCCGGCGGTCTCTTCGTCGTACTGCAGCAAGCCCTTGAGCTCGCCGGCCTCATCCACGGACAACTCTGCGAGGATCTTGCTCTGCTCGTCGGGCTCGAGCTCGCTGATGAGGTCGACCGCGTCGTCGTCAGGCAGATCATGCAGCAGCTCTGCACCCTTCTCGGGCGTGAGCGCGGCCAGAAGGTCGCCGCGCTCCTCGCCTTCCTCCATCTCGGCAAGTGTATCGGAGGCAAGTTCGGTCGGCAGCGCCGAAAGCAGCTCGATCTGCTGAGCCTCGTCCAGCGACTCGACCAGATCCGCCAGGTCGGACGGATGAAGCTCGGCCGCGTGCTCGCGCACGCCTGCAAGGTCGCCACGGGCCGCGAGGGCCTGCAGGCGTTTTTGGCGCTGCTCAATGTCGTGCTCAGACGTGCCCATTGAAGAAGATCCCCGAGGCGCGTGACGCCCGCAAGGCAATGGGGGACAGCCGGCTAGCAGCCCACTGTACTTCTACCGCGGGCTGCTAGCTCCGACTCAGGACCTCGCCGACAAGCTGCTCCTGAAGCACGTACATGGGGCTGGAAAAGCGGTCATCGCCGTCGGGGTGGTCGTGCCCGAGCACATGCAGCGTGCCGTGGATCGCGAGACGGACCAACTCCTCACTCAAGGGCACTGCCAGCGCCTCGGCCTGCCGACGGGCCTGCTCTGCCCCGACGTAGACGTCTCCCAGCGGCTGATCCGGACTGCCGAGCGAAAAGGAAATCACGTCGGTAGGTCGATCCTTGCCGCGGTATTCTCGGTTGAGACGCGTGATTTCCGCGTCGTCGACCAGCGTGACCGAGAGCTCGGCCTCGCGTCCGTCTGCGTCGAGCGCTTTCCTCACCGCAGCCTCCAACAGCGCCTCTTCAACCCCGTCGAAGACTCCTAGGTTGACCTGAACTGTCAGGCGACCTCCGTAGCGTCCGACTCTTCGCCTTCTCCGCCATCGTTCTCTTCCTCGCCCTCCGTCAGGTGCTTCGTGGACGGATACTCGATGCGGCTGTGAAGCACGCCCGAGAGAATGTTGACGAACTGCTCCTTCACCTGCGTGATCTCTCGCAGAGTGAGTGGAGCCTCGTCGAGCTGCCGGTCACTGATCTTTCCCTCGACGACATTGTCGATCAGGTCGCGCACGCGCTCCGGCGTCGGGTCTTGCAGGGCACGCGTCGCGGACTCGCAGGAGTCCGCGAGCATCACGATCGCGGTCTCCATGGACTGGGGCTTCGGACCCGGATAGGAGAAGCGCTCTTCGTCGATGTCGCCGTCGGCTTCCTCGCTGGCCTTCTCGTAGAAGAATCCGATCCTCTGCGTGCCGTGGTGCTCCAGGATGAACTGGATCAGCGATTCGGGCACCTTCGCCTCTTTGGCAAGCCGGACACCCTCGGTCACGTGTTCGCGCACGATGCCGGCCGAGGTCTCAGGCTTGAGCTTGTCGTGCGGATTCCGCCCGCCCTGCTGGTTCTCCACGAAGTAGTGAGGCTTGAGCATCTTTCCCACGTCGTGGTAGAGGACGCCGACCCGGGTCAAGAGACCGTTCGCACCGATCGCGGTGGCGGCGGTTTCGGAGAGGTTGGCAACGTTGATCGTGTGTGCGTAGGTACCAGGCGCTTCGAGGGACAGGCGACGAAGCAGCGGTCGTGTCGGATCGGCCCATTCGAGCAGCGTCTGGTCGGTCGTGATGCCCGTGAAGAGCTCGAATACAAACAGGAAACCCGTCGCGAGCAGCGCCGACACCGTGGCGGCTACGGCGACGATGGCGGTGTCCTGAGCGATGTCCATCATGCGGTGAGACATCGTCAGTCCATGAGCCAGCAGCATCAGGCCACCGGCCGCGGAAATGATCGCGATCGCGACCCAGGTCTCCGAACGGCGACGCACGGCGCGCACGCTCATCGCGGCGGCGGCGCCCGTAGCCATGACCACGAGCATGGTCCCGTAACCGGCGAAGGGAGGCAAAGTCCCCGTGATCGTTGCGACCACCAGTACGAGGAATAGCGCCATACGCGAGTCCCACAACACTGCGACTGGCAGCGCCACGAACGCGATGGGAAGCCACTCCGCGGAGATATTGCCGCGGTCGATGCCCACCGCCGTCGCGAAGTACGCCGCAACCAGCAGCGCGATGAACAGTAGCCAGCGGAAGTTGGCATACACTTCGGGGCGGTTGAAGAAGAGCAGCAGGCCGAACAGAGAAAACAGCATCACGTTGAGCAAAGCCGCTCCGATTACGGCCCCGGCAGACACCCGAGCCGTTTCCCCTTCGCCAAGAGTTCGCAGCTGCACGGCGTAGGCTTGCAGTCGCTCCAACGTTTCCGGACCTACAGGATCCGCCTGTCGAACGATTGCCTGCCCCTCCAACACTCGTTGCTTGATGAGCGGAACAGCCCGCGCCTGCGCCTCCCGATCGATCTCCGTCGCGAGTACGTTGAGCAAGTAGGTCGGCTGCATATGCCCGATCAAGATCATGCGGAACAGCTCAGACTCGTCGGGCGTGGTGAGAGGCGGGAGCGCGAGAGCCGCCTGGTCATAAAAGTCTCGCGATGTGGCAACGTCTGCGGAGGGCCTGGTGCGCTCAGGGATATCGCCGCCTGCGCGCAGATAGATCGTGTTGGTGGTGACTTCACCCATCACTGTGACGTCGACCACACCTTCCGCGAGAAGCCCGCGCGTCGCCGCTACTGCGGAGGCACGGAACGTATGGCGCAACGTGCTGTCCCCGATGAAGTCGACCACCTGAGCCGCACTGGCCGTAATCCGACTTCCCTCGAGGATCGACTGTACCCGCGCGCGGTCGTCGGCCACGACGGCAGAGTCGAGTTGATCGAAGAAGCGTTCGAGCTCGGCCCTCATCGTGTCAGCGAATTCGGGGACGAAATCGAACGTAGGGGGCACTCCTTCGCGCACCGAGTTTTGCTCCGCCTCCAGCTCGGCAGGGGTCTTGGGGACGTCGAATGAGAACCGGGCGATGACGTCCTCAGGGGCAACGCTCCAGGAGTCGTAAGGCTGGACGACCGGCCCTTCAGCGGGCAGGAAAAACGAGGTGAGTAATCCAGCTAGAACCACGACCAACAGGACGCGCGCGCCGTGATGGAGAATGCGCTCACCCCAGGAAACACCAAGCTCTCCCCACAGCCTACGCAGTACGGAACTGCCCCCGTTACGGTCGTCTTGGCGACTCACGACGGCTCGTCGTCCTCCTCCGAAGCCCGCGCGTATGCGTTGATGATGTCCTTCACGAGCCGGTGCCGGATAACGTCCTTGGCGGAGAGGTACACGATCGAGATGCCGTTGATGTCCGACAGAATACGCTCGACCTCCAAGAGACCGGAGTCGATCTTGCGCGGAAGATCGATCTGCGTCTTGTCTCCGGTGATCACAACCTGGGAATTCAGCCCCAGGCGGGTCAGAAACATCTTCATCTGTGCCGTGGTAGCGTTCTGAGCTTCGTCGAGAATGACGAACGCGTCCGACAGGGTGCGGCCGCGCATATACGCCAGCGGGGCGATCTCGATCGTCGATTCCTCCAGTGCGCGCCGCATGCGATCGGGCGGCATCATGTCCTCGAGCGCGTCGTACAGCGGGCGCAGATAGGGGTCGACCTTCTCCTGAAGGTCCCCTGGCAAAAAGCCCAGGTTCTCACCCGCCTCTACCGCTGGGCGTACCAGCACGATCCGGCGCACACGCTTCTTGTAGAGCGCATCGAGTCCGCACGCCACAGCGAGGTACGTTTTCCCCGTCCCGGCAGGACCGATGCCGATCACGATGTCGTTGTTGGTGATCCGCTGCACGTACCGCCGCTGGCCGTCGGATTTGGGGACGATGACCCGCCGCGAGCCTGGGATCGCGATGCGTATTTCGTCGTCGGGGTGCACGATGCCCTCGGGACCGAGCGCATCGCCGCCGTCGGCGAAGCGGCCTATGTCGGCCACGTCGAACGGCGCACGCAAACGAGAAAGCTCGATCATGTGCTGCACGACCGGCGCAGCCCTCTCCACCGAGTCCAGACTGCCGGAGAGGATGAGATGATCGCCGCGCATGACGACTCGGATGCCGAAGAGTCGAGTGATTTCCTGCAGGTTTCGATCGGTCACCCCGGTCAGCGTGAGGGGGTCTGCTCCCTCCGCATCGAGTCGATGCTCTACGATCGTTTCGCCGTTGGCCAAAGTCTCTCCTGGAAAGCCTCAGCCTTCCTCGTTTCTCTTCGTGACGGTGATACCCAACGCTTCTAGCTGCGCGTCATCGATTGCCGTGGGCGCGCCCTCGAAAAGAGCACGCGCAGCAGTGGTCTTCGGGAACGCAATCACGTCCCTCAGACTACCTGATCCAGTGAAGCGCTGCACGATTCGGTCCATTCCCAACGCGATGCCCCCATGGGGCGGCGCTCCCGCGGCCAAAGCGCCGAGTAGAAACCCGAACTTCTCATCGATCTCCCCGTCGCCCAGCCCGAGTGCCCGCAAAATGCGCCGCTGCAGCTCAGGCTGATGAATCCGGATGCTACCGGAGCCCAATTCGGTTCCGTTGTACACGAGATCATACGCGGTTCCCCGCACCGCTGCCGGGTCCGTCTCGAGCAAGTCTACGTCGTCCATGTGCGGCATCACGAACGGGTGGTGGCTCGCGGACAAGACTCCGTCCTCTTCATCGAAGACCGGGAATTCGGTAACCCAGAGCCAAGCATGCTCCTTCTCGGGCTTTAGCTCGAGCGCCGCAATGGCCGCCATGCGCGCCGCCGCCAGCGCGGGCGACGTGACCTGGTCGGCGCCCGCGGAAACCAAGGCGAGGTCGCCGGCCTGTAGGCCCATAGAGACGACGTGCTCGGGCTGCAAGAACTTCCCGATGGGCCCCGATGCACCCTCTTCGGTGCATTTGGCCCAAAGAAGACCTGGAGCTCCGGTCGCTTTGGCCTCGTTTTCGATCGCCTCGATCTGCCTTCTGGACAGCCGCGCTCCACCGCTCAAGCGAAGGCCCCGAACGCGGCCCCCAGCTGTCACCGCCGACCGGACGATGCCGAAGTCCAGGGAGGCCGTTGCCTCCGTCCAATCCTCGATCTCGAGGCCGAAGCGCAAGTCGGGACGGTCGGATCCAAACCGGTCCATCGCCTCCGCCCACGTGAGGCGGGGGAACGGCAGCGACGCGTCGATCTCGGCGACCTCGGAGAGACGAGCCATGAGCCCTTCCATCAGTACCAAGATGTCCTCGGCCTCTACGAAGGACGCCTCCACGTCGATCTGGGTAAACTCGGGCTGACGGTCCGCGCGCAGATCCTCGTCGCGGAAGCAACGCGCCATCTGGAAGTACCGGTCGAAGCCCGCGACCATCAGAATCTGCTTGTAGATCTGAGGACTCTGGGGAAGCGCGTAGAACTCACCCTTGTGCACACGGCTCGGCACCACGTAGTCGCGCGCGCCCTCCGGCGTCGCCTTGGTCAGGATGGGCGTCTCGACCTCGATGAAGCCGTGCTCGTCCATGTAGTTGCGTGTCGCCAGAATGAGCTTGTGCCGGAGAATCAGCGTCTGCTGAAGCTCCCGCCGTCGCAGGTCCAGGACGCGGTGCTGCAGCCGAAGTTCTTCGGCGGGCAACTCGTCTTCCGGCGCCCGGTACACGGAGATGACCGGCGTCTCGGCGTCGGAAAGGATCTCCACGCTGGTCGCCTTAATCTCGATCTTGCCGGTTTCGATGTCCTTGTTGCTGGCACCCTCGGGCCGAACCTCGACGGTCCCGACGACTCGAATCACATCCTCGTGCCCGATTTTGCCCGCAATCTCCATGCTCGCCGCATCGGTCCAGTCCGGACCGAAGGAGACCTGCAATAGACCGCTGCGGTCACGCAGGTCCACAAAGACCAGGCCGCCCAAGTTTCGACGACGGTGGACCCAGCCCACCAACTCCATGCCCTCGCCAGCGTGCTCCGCCCGGAGGCCACCCACCATGCGCGAGCGCAGCTGAGTCCGTTCGTTTTCTATGTCGATCATCTCACCTTCAGCGAATTTTGGTCGGCGGCTAAGTTAAACAATGCCTCCTACGCAAGCCACAGACCTGCTCTCGCTGACACCTGACGAGCTCGACCTGGCCCTGAAAGAGCACTTCGAAGCCAGGGGGCAGCCAGCGTATCGGTCCGCGCAGGTCAGGCGGTGGATCTACGAGGGACTCGCGCCGTCGATCGAGCAGATGACGGACCTGCCGGTCGGCGAGCGGGAAGCGCTCCATGATCGCTTTGCAATGGTCGAAGCAGAGGCGGCGCAGGTCGCGCTCAGCGAAGACGGCACCGTCAAACACCTTTGGCGGCTCGCCGATGGCGAATTGATCGAATCGGTGCTGATCCCGAGCAGGAAGCGCATGACCCTGTGCATCTCGTCGCAAGCCGGGTGCGCGATCGGCTGCACGTTCTGCGCGACCGGATGGGGTGGCTTCGACCGACAGCTCACTGCGGGCGAAATCGTGTGCCAGTACCGGGCCTCCCGGCGGTGGGTAGAGAAGAACGAGCGCGGCCCCATCACCAACATCGTGTACATGGGCATGGGGGAGCCGCTGGCGAACCGGAAGTCCGTGTTTCCGTCGCTCACCATCCTTAACCAGGGCTACGGGGTCGGTGCCAGACGGATCACGGTGTCGACCGTCGGTATGGTGCCGGGCATCCTCGAGCTCGCAGAACGGCCCGAACAGTTCCGGCTGGCGCTCTCTCTGCACGCTCCGGAAACTGAGCTTCGAGGCTCGCTGATCCCGCTGGAGAAGAGACACCCGCTGCCCGAGCTGCTGGAAGCCCTTAAGAAGTTCGACGATGGCGGCGGCAAGAGGATCACCTTCGAGTACACCATGATCGGGGGAATCAACGACGACTTGGCGCTCGCACCCAAGCTCGCCAAGATCGCGAACCAGGTCCGCGCCTTCGTCAACCTCATCCCCTTCAATCCGATTCCTTATCAGGATTGGCTGCCGTCCCCCCCGGAGCAGATCAGGGCGTTCGCCGCCGTCTTGGAAGCAGCCGGCGTTTCCGCGGCGGTGCGGGAGACGCGCGGACGCGACATCGACGCCGCATGCGGACAGCTACGAGGGCACACGCTCGTGCAGCTCGAAAAGGGTCGAGGTAGCGCGACTACCTGATGGCGCGACCGATTCGGCCGAAGCGAATCTCGCGTAGCCACGGGAAGGGCCGGTACGATTCCTTGTTGTAGGAGAAGTACGTAAAGACCGCCCTACCCTCGAGGCGCCACCCCTCGAGAAGGCCCCAGTAACGGGAGTCGAGGCTCGTCTCGCGGTTGTCCCCCATCATGAAGTATCGATCCTCGGGGATCAGGAGGGGCCCCCAATTGTCCCGTGTCGGCGCATAGCTTTGGGTATCGGCGCCGGGCAGCAGAAACTCCGTCTGCCACACCATCCAGGGGTGCATCTCGTCTGCGACGTCGCTGTGCTTGAGGTAGGGCTCGTCGAGCGCCTCATCATTCACGTACAGCGCGCGATTCTTCATGGAGAGCGTATCGCCTGGCATGCCCACGAGACGCTTCACGAGCTTCAGTGTCTCTTCGTGCGGTGGGTCGAAGACCAGTACGTCTCCGCGCTTGGGCGTCGAGTAACCGGGAATTCGCACATCGGTGAACGGGATATGCGACCCGATGGAGGCGCGATTCACCATCAACATGTCCCCTACCAGCAGGGTCTCCTCCATCGAGCCCGATGTGATGACGAAGGTCTGCACGAGGAAGGAACGAAGGAAAAAGAAGAGCAGCGCGGCGATAGCAATCGACTTTGTCCACTCGGCCACCGTGTTTTGCAGCGGCGCGTCCTTCTTCGACTTTCCGGCCTCGCCACCGCGCTTCCCTCCAGCCGGTCCCGCCTTGGCCTTGCTGTTCGCCATCTATTCCGTGGTCATGGGTGGTCGATTACCGGCCGAACCAACCGCGCGGATCCCACCATGCGGGCTGCTCGCAGCAATCGGGCTCGGGTAGGTCCGGGTGCCGCCATTCACTTCCCAGCAGTACGGACACATCCACATAGAGATTCGAATCCGGCTGGCTCCGGACGTTATCGATTCCGAGAACGTCCGCAACGGCCCTCGCTATCTCGCCCTGACCCACGCGGTCCAGAACAACCGAACTATCGGCATCGAAGTCCCGAGCATTCCCAAAGCCCACGACGTCGAAGCCGGAGTCGCGCAGGTATTCGGTGGCGTCGCGCGCCAGACCGGTGATCCCGCCCGCATTCAAGACCTCTACCCTGACACGCGTGGTCGGCATCGGACTTCGCTGCACGTCCCCGACTTCTGGCGGGGACGCCGTTCCAAATCCAGCGACCGAGATGCCCACCCCAACGGCGACCCCCACGAGCACCAGACTCCAGATGATTCGAGCGCGAGAGCCAGCAATCACTCTGTCACCAGGACGTTCCAGAATTCGACTATATCTGGAAGCAGATCGAGGCCACGATCGACGACGTATCGGATACGCGCTCCGACGATTTCGCGCGTGACAGAGTCGAGCTCCGCGGGCATTCGCGCCCGCAGTCCTTCCCTCCACTCCGGCATGAAGTCTCGCCCCGGCTCCAGAAAGTCCGCCACGTACAGGGCTCGGCCCAGCGTGCCCAGCGACGCATTCCCCAAGGTGTGATAGGCGAGCGCGAACAGCAGCTCTCCGTCCAACACGCCCTGCGCACGCAGCCGTTCAGCTACTGCTGGCCCATGTAGAATCGGCCCAGGAAGTGAAGACTGCGCGCGGGGCACCTTGGCCCGCAGCGCGTCCGGCGCTACCTCGCGAAGCGCGTCATGCAGAAAGCCAGCTGCGCGCCACCGGCACCGCTCCGACTCGGGGAGTCCGAGCGCGGCGGCCCACGCATCCAGCAGCTCAGAAACGCGAGCCATGTGCGCACGCCGGCCCGGGCTCACCGCCGCCCATTCGGGCAACGTGCCTTGGGCTGCGGCCTCGATGAGGGGGTGTTGACAATTGTTCACGGCTAAACATGGCCGCTACCGGCCCTGGGTAGAAGTCGGGCCGCCAGGCTCGTTGACCGGGTTAGCTTTGTGCATGTCGATGCGATGGGACGCACTGCTTGTGCGGCATACGGCGCACGAGCTCGACGAGCGCCTCGCACGCGCGCGGCTCACGGCGATCCGTCTGGACGGAGTCCGGCGTGACGTCGTGCTCTTCTTCCGCGACTCGACACTCCTGTGGCGACTCCACCCGAAGCACGGATATCTCCAAACTTTCGCCGCCTCCGAGCCTGGGCCGGGCGCCATCAAGCTGCCGACGCGAGTCCGTCGGGTCTACGCACCCGAGGACGAGCGGCTTCTGGTCTTCGAGTTGATGCCGGTGCGTGGTCGCCGCAAGTCCCGGGACCTCATGATCGAGCTGCTCGGGAATCAGTGGAACTGCATTGTGACGGAGGGAGAAGAACAAGTGATCCGGCACGTTCTGCACACGCGCGTTGGCAAGCGCACTCTGCGTGTGGGACAGCCCTACGCCCTTCCAGCACCCTCGGCCCGAAGCGGCGCCGACGGGGTCATGACGATCGACGAGTGGCGAGAGTTGACTTCGGGGCCGGACGAGAAGAAACGTCGCAAACGGTTGATCTCCAACGTCGCGTGGACGTCACCCCTGAACGCCGGCGCTTTTCTCGACGAATCGCTGGAGAAGGGCGGTCTGGCACTTTGGCGGCTGTGGGCGTCCGCGGACGCCGAACCGGAGCCCGTGCTGCTGCCGTCGCCGCGAGGGCTGCAGCCGTACCCTTTCCGGCTGCCTCACGAGGACGCCGAGCCGGTGGCGTCGCTCATTGCCGGGCTCGAGCGCATGGCCGACCAGGACGGTACCGACGGCTCGCGGGCCGCCTTGCTCGATCCGGAGCTGCTTCGCCGCCTCGAGCGCGCCATCGAGCAGGCGGAGCGTAGAGTGACTCGGTTGATTGCTGAGCTGGGCGGTCTACCGAACGAGGACGCTCTACGCACGATCGGGGACCTCATCCTCGCCCGCTTCTCCGAAATCCCCAGCGGTGTCACCAGCGTGAGCCTCGAGGACTTCGAAGGAAATGGTGTCGTGGTTGAGCTAGATCCCGCTCTAGCCCCCCACGCCAACGCGAGCGCCTATTACGA
>Ga0207963_1000125_pt1 | contig 36466 bp, 37 predicted proteins | sample Knorr_S15_td_NAD_FD_185604 | JGI IMG/M metagenome (GOLD analysis project Ga0207963, IMG submission 185604) | Marine microbial communities from Southern Atlantic Ocean transect - Knorr_S15_td_NADW_ad_2500m_LV_A (SPAdes) (version 2) | ecosystem: Environmental > Aquatic > Marine > Oceanic | place...
CTCAAAACAGGATGGAAGCGGCGAAGTAATGCAGTGGAGCAGGCGCAGTGTTACTGCCGCCGATGGACTCAGGCTCGTCGCACATTATCTCAAAACCACGGACCTTGGCCCTCCGCAACATGTTTCCCAGGTCATCGACTTCGCATTCGATGACCATGGACCGGTGACTGCCGCCCCCTTGAAACGGGTCGTAATTGGGACCGGACTCGGTTGACATGTGTCGCTCCTTATGTATTTTTAGGCTATTTAACGTGCATGGGCGTTGCGATCACAGAACCGCTTCGGCCACCCGCTCGATGTCTTCATGGGCCGACTTCTCGTCGGTGGTGTTCAGCATGTGGACCACCCGGTTGGCCCCAGCGTCGGAGAACCGCCGGTTCATCTCCCGGTCGGGGGGCGCGTCCCACATGGTGATGTTGAAAGCAGACGCGTCCCGGCCTCGGGCAGTCAACAATTCCTCAATGTGTTTGCGGGCACCGGACAGCTTGTCCGGATCCTGATACTGGGAGGTATTGCGGGCCCTGGGAAGCCAACCATCGCCGTAGCTGGCGATGCGGCGGGCGGCGCTTTCCAACTCGCCACCCACGAAGATGGGCGGGTGTGGCTTCTGCACCGGCTTGGGAGAACAGACCAACGGCGGAAAATCGATATATTCGCCGTGATACTCGGTTACGTCGGTGGTCCACAGTTCCTTCATGACGTCCACATATTCCCGGGTCTGCTTCCAGCGGTGTGGGAAGTCCACGCCCAGAATCTCAGACTCGCCTCTCAGCCAACCCGCGCCCACGCCAAATAGGAACCGCCCGCCCGATATTTGGTCCAGCGTCGCCACTTCCTTGGCCAGGCGGATGGGATTGCGCTCCGGCACCAAGCAGATTCCGGTGCCCAATTTGATCTTGGTAGTTGCGACCGCAGCCCCGGCTAGAAATATTAAAGGGTCAACGATCTGGTTGATGCCGCCCTCGGTGTAAAACCGGGGCACGCCGCCCTGTTGGCCCAGCGGTGGGTCCACCTTGAAATCGACGGGAACTATGCCGTGCTCCGGCGCCCAGAGGGATTCGAAACCCAGCTCTTCAACCAGCCGGGCCAGGCCTATGGTGTTGAAATCGTGCTGGGTCATCAATAAGGCGATGCCGATGTCCATGGTGCTCCTCCGGGTTAGCTGACGGGTTGGTCATTCAGGTTGCAGTGACAGGGAATCAGGCCAAATCAAAAGTCCTCCCTTACGGTGCCGCAAAGGAGGACTCTTAAAACTTAGTCTCCGGGCTAGAAATTAGGGGAAAAGTTGCTCGCCGGTGTCGGCGGCGGTGACGGTGATTGCCGCTACCGGGCAGTTCTCGGCGGCCTCAATGATCAGTTCTTCGGTATCGCCGTCAGGGTTCGCGGATTGCGCTTGCCTTTCTGCGTTTAACTCGAAAGCCTTGGTGGCGATGGTGATGCACATTGCGTTGCCCACGCAGATGTCGTGGTCAACGGACACGGAAATCTTTCTTGCCATAGTATTTGAACCCCGCAAATTGAGCGTTGTGGTAATGAGCTTGAGCCTAAAATCCAGCCTGGTTGCCAGGTTGGGCGCATTCTATCAGCGGGGTAATGGGCGGTCAACCGACCAGGGCGTGTTCTTTCAGCCCCACTTTGACCGCCGGAGCGGTTTTGACGGGCCAGGGGGTAATATCGGGCGTTTCTTTTTTCGGTGCTGTGGGATGGGCCTGCGATGATCCGCCAGCCTTTATTTGAAACATTAGGTTTCATATATCGCCGTCATTTTTTTACACGTAGGCTAACTCACAGCCAGTTAGGCATCGGTTAATGGGATCTTGTGGATCTGGCTCACGAATCGTTTGACTGCCATCATCCGCAGTTCGTAATCAGTCCCTTGATTGAGGCCGGATTTTCTAGATATAGATTCTCAGCACTCCATCACCTGTTGGCCGTCTAGGCGGAGCGTTTCGGACAATTGGCCGTCGTCACATCCTTCAGACATGAGACATAGCAGGTCTTGCTCTGTGTCATTGGGGCCGGTGTCGAGATTGTCGGCGTGCTTGCAGAACAGGCGGGCCATTCTCTGGATGATTCCCGAGTCCAGTATGGTGTGGCCTTCATACATCGCTTCGATGATGCGGACCAGTCCCAAAACGTCGTAAATCGACTGCTTGAGCAGATAGGACTTGCGCTCGACCCCGTTTTAATTGCAATTTAAGACACCATATTAGGCACGAAAATGGCAATTCCAATCGAGTGAGATGAGGGCCAAAAAAGGGGGTAGTTAACGGGCTTTGGCTTGGGCCAGAGGGCTTCGGCCCATCAAATGGTGGGTAGCACCGTTGACTATGAGATTGGCCGTCATCTCGGCCAACACCGCAGCCATGAGAAAGCCATCGGTGCTTGGAACAGCAAGGTAGATGCCGTCGATTCCGGGTAATTGGCCAATTAGGGGTATGCGGGCAGGAGTGGAGGCAGCGAATGCGGCGATGTTCTCGACTCCGGAAGGCTGAAAACCGGGTAGGATCGCCGCCACCTGCTCCAGCAGCCATTGTTCGGATTCGGCCGAAGGCTGGGCATCGAACCCCGCGGGGTCGAACCGGCTACCGGCGTGCACCAGCCCGTCTCTACGACAGACGATGTTCACCCCGTTCCAACGGACGGCGCAGTGTAGTGGGTCGGCCGTGCCCAGACCCAGGTGAAGTTTTTGCAGTCCGAATGGTTCCACCGGGAGGTCGTAGCCCAGCCAATCGGAAACTGCTTTCAGGGTCCAGGCCCCGGTCGCCAGGACTACCGATGAGCATTCTAGAGTGCTTGTGTCCTGAAGTTTAACGCCCCTGATGCGGCCGCCCGTGACGGTCAGACCTGCAGCCTGGTTCTTGCGCTGAAACGTCACGCCGACAGCCTCGGCAGCGTTGGCAAAAGCCGCCATGAACAACTTGGGGTCCATCTGGATGCAGTCAGTGTGGAGCATTCCGCCGGTTATCGACGGCGATAGACGGGGCTCCATCTGGCGGGCGGCAGCGCCATCCACCCATTCGGCTTTTAACCCGGCCGCGGTGACGTCGCGCAGGATGCGGCGCACATCCTCTTCTTCTTGATTGTTGGTGGCGGCGTAGAAATAGCGTACGTCCTGCTCGAGAAAATCGATTTTCCCAGCAGCTTCTTTGATCCGAGGCAGTTGATTGCGCCAAAGGGCGAGGCTCTCCGCGCCTAAAGCGATCTTGTAAGCGTCGTCATCACCTGAAGCAGGCTGAATGTTTCCTGCCGAATTTCCCGTTGCCCCGGCGCCTGGGCCTTCCTGTTCAACAAGAGTAATCGAAACACCCATCGCCGCCAGCCGGTAGGCGATGAAGCATCCAACCACACCACCGCCTACCACGGCCACTGTTCCTTCCATGTTGTTTCCAGAGCTAGTCATGATCTACTCATCGCTAACATCGACGACGACTTTGCCGACGGCGCCGTTCTCGACAGCCAGGTGAGCGTCTTTGAGTCTTTCCAGAGGGAAGTGGGGGCCGGCAAAGGAAGTTAGCTTGCCCTGCTCCAGCCAGTTGGTGATATCGGCCACCGCCGCGGCCTTGGCGACCTCCGGCATATCGTAGACCAAAACCATGCGTACCGTGACGTTGGTGGAATTAAACTTGAGGGGCACCGCTGGTCCCTGGGAACTGCCCGCTGCGTAAACCGCCAACACCCCGGAGCTTTTCAGCACCTGCTGGCTCACTGAGAAATTGGCCGCCATATCTACCTCAACTACGATTTCGACGCCCGCGCCCCCGGTTAGATCAAAGATCTTCTCGGCCACGTCCTCTTCCCGGTAGTTGATAGTATGGTCGGTGCCCGCCGCCAGGGCGATCTGAGCCTTCTCATCCGAGCTAACGGTGCTGATGACGGCCGCGCCGCCCAACTTGGCCAGTTGGATAGCGTAGTGCCCTACTGCGCCCGCTCCGCCCGGTACTAGGACGGTCTTTCCGGTGACCGGGCCATCGGAGAAGACACAGCGGTGCGCGGTCATGGCAGGAACGCCCAGACCCGCTGCTGCCGCGAAGTCAGCGTTATCCGGCAAGCGGACCGCGTGACCGCTGGGCTGTGCAGTGTACTCAGCGCCGGTGCCGAAGGGGCGCCGGAATTGGGACTCGAATAGCCAGACCCGCTCACCCGCCCGAGACTGGTCCACGCCTGAGCCCACGGCTTCAATCACCCCAGCCCCGTCTTGATTGGGTATGACTCTGGGAAAATCGATCAGGTTTGTCAGCCCCTGCCGGCGCTTCCAGTCTGACGGGTTAACACCGGAGGTCACTATGCGGACCAAGACCTCGCCCGGCCCCGGCTCGGGGTCGGGCATGTCGCCGTATTCGAGAATGTCGGCGTCGCCGTTACGCTCGTACCACACTGCTTTCATAGTTTTTGCGCCTAGGTCCGGGTCGCGTAGTCCGACTTCGCCCGGTTGATGGCCTGCACCCGGCCGGCGCTCAAGATCTCTTGGTGCTCATATGCCCACTGGTTGGAAGCAGCGGTGCTGAGAGTCGAACCCTGGAACTGGGGCATGACGTACCGCGCCAGTAGCTCAAAGCTGTGGAGGACCTGCTCCCGCTGCGCCCAGTCAATGGTCTGGACCATGAAACCACCGAAGCCGCCACTCCGTTCTTCAAGCTTGCGGATACCGGCGATGCAATCGTCGGGGTCGCCAATGATCCAGCTACCGTTGTCAATCATGGCCTCGATGATTTTTTCCTGAGGGCCGTCAATCACTGGGTCCCGGCCCATGGTGTGCTCGAAATACTCACCCTGGTAACGGCCGGCGCCGATACGAGCCTGCTCGATGGCCTCTTTCCGGGTCTCGGCGATGTGCACGGGAATCACCAGGCGCCAGTCGTCCCGGTTCACCACTTTGTTGTGCTCGGCGGCCGATTCCTCGGCGACGTCCCAGAGCGCGGCCAGATCTGATTCCGGAGCGCCTGGGTCACGGGGCCGGGTGATCGTCAGCACCGAGGCGCCGTACTTGCCGGCCAGGGCGACTCCGGCGGGAGACTGTACCGAGGCCACGGAGATCGGCATGTGGGGCTTCGTGTAGGGGCGCAGTTGCAGCATGGCCTCGCGAAGCTCGAACCAGTCGCTCTTGTAGGTGATGGGTTCAGTCTCAGTCATCAAGCGCAGGACAAGTCCGAACGATTCATCCATGCGTTGGCGTTGCGTCGTCGGGTCGATTCCCAACATGTAGGCATCGCCTGGTAGCGCGCCGGGGCCAACCCCCAACATCACCCTTCCGTGGGTCATGTGGTCAAGCTGGACCATCCGGTTGGCCACCATGAAGGGATGGTGGTAAGGCAGGCTGATCACGCCCGTGCCCAACTTGATGTGCTTGGTGCGGTCGGCAGCCACGGCCATGAATAATTCCGGTGAGGATATGGTCTCCCAACCAGCGCTGTGGTGCTCGCCGATCCAGGCCTCGTCGAAGCCCAGGTGGTCCAGCCACTGCACCAACTCCAGGTCACGGTCGATGGCCAATGTGGGATTTTCTCCAACCCGGTGGAAAGGTCCCATGAATATTCCGAATTTCATCCGCTCTGGTAGAGCCATGTTGTTCTACTCTCCTAAATAACCTATTGCCCCACGGCCGTAACCCCCACGGGCATCAATCGACGGAAATGCAGGCGTGGTGATCGACATAATATGAGCGCGGTGGGTGATTGGGCGCATTATAGCCGTACCCACTTTCGAATGCCAACGGGGAACGCCACAGTTATCGCCAAAGCCCGATTGACGCAGTCCGTTGCCGGTAGTAACCTACTCCGGCATTACGCGCACGCCGGAACGACCATAGATTCCGGGATTTTTAGTTAGATTTTGGAGGACTATCCATGCCGTACGAAGGACTGATAGCCGAGACCGTTCTCATCAATGGACATGAGGGAGACCAGATTGATGCCTACCTGGCGCGCCCCTTGGGCGCCGGACCCGTTGGCAGCGTGGTCTTGATCCATCATATGCCAGGCTGGGACGCAGCCTCCAAAGAGATGGCCCGGAAGTTGGCCTATAACGGGTTTGCGACCATCTCCCCCAACCTCCACTTCCGCGAGGGCAAGGGTTCGCCTACTGACAACAGCACCAGCATCCGCGAGGCCGGCGGTATGCCCGACGTGCGGACCATGGGCGATGTGGCCGCAGCCATGGAATATCTGCGTAGCTTGCCCTACGTCAACGGCAAGGTTGGACTCATCGGGTTTTGTTCCGGCGGACGCCAGACCTACCTGGGCGCCTGCACTCTAGACAACGTCGATGCTGCAGTGGACTGCTGGGGCGGTGGAGTGACCAAGGGGAATGACGAACTGACCCCCGCCATGCCCAAGTGGCCCATCGACTTCACTGATGGCCTGGATTGCCCACTCCTCGGACTGTTCGGCGAGGAAGACGGCCGTCCGTCGCCAGCCGACGTCGCCGAGACTGAGGCGGAGCTCAAACGTTTGAACAAGAACTATGAGTTCCACATGTACCCCGGAGCCGGCCACGGATTCTTCGCAGTAGACCGGCCCAGCTACCACCAGGAAGCAGCGACCGACGGCTGGGAAAAGGTCGTCTCCTTCTTTGGGAAGCACCTCAGCTAAACCGGAATACGACCGTAGATCAAGAGAAGGGGCTGCCACCAGGCAGCCCCTTCTCTTTGTCATCCGGGCCTGTAACAGATTCCAAGAATCCTGTGCAATTTGCCGTAGGGGCGTGGTTTCTAATCCGCTCGATCCCGGGTTCACCTATTTTATATCGGAGACCCCACTCGATGTCAGCCCCCACATAACCTGCAACAACAGGACGTTCAACTGCCAGCAGGGCAGGTTGAAAACCTGCCCCTACGTGAACGCCTGCATGGGTCGGGCATGATTACTTCGGTATGAACAGGAGTGCACCTGCAAGCAATGCTTGCGAATTCTGCTGTTCCAGCGGATTATGTATCCAGTAATTTCTTCCCCGGTTATATCGAGTGAAACCGGCCCCAAGAAGGAGAGAACATGGCTGAGATCGTTTTGGGCCTTGGCACTTCTCATAGCCCTATGCTGAGCCTGCCTGGCAACATGTGGGGCGATTATGCGGCCCGCGACAAAGGAAACCCGATGTTGCTGTCCCTAGAGGACGGCTCAACTAAGACCTACGACGAACTCCTAGCCACGGCCGACCCGGCCATCGCAACAAGATTGACCGTAGAGAAGTTTGAAGCCCAGTTCGAAGCCTGCCAGAAAGGCCTCGTTGCATTGGAGGAAGCCTTGCTTGAGGCTGACCCCGATGTGGTGGTGATCGTCGGGGACGACCAAGAAGAGCTGTTCTTCGACGACAACATGCCTATGTTTTCCATCTACTGGGGCGACACTATGCATCTCACTCCCCGACCGGTGCGAGAGGATTCTCCACCGGCAGTCAAAGCCTCCATGTGGGGCTACGGGACCGAAGAAATAGACGTGCCGGTAGACTCAGAATTGGCATTGCACCTGATCGAAAACTTGATCGAGGACGACTTCGACATCGCCCACGCCCGCTACATGAACAAAGAGGCCGGCGGGACGGTCGGGCCGGTTGGGTACCTGAACGCTCCCATCGTGACCGAGCGAAGGCCACAAGCCATGCCCCACGCCTATGCGTTCGTGGTCAAGCGGATCATGAATAACAAGATCAGGTCCATCGTGCCTGTGACCCAGAACACCTTCTACCCGCCCAATCAGCCCAGCGCCAAGCGTTGCTACAACCTGGGCCGGTCCATGGCCAAGATCATCAAGGACTGGGATAGCGAGAAGAAGGTGGCCGTGGTCGGTTCCGGCGGCCTGAGCCATTTCTTAGTGGACGAAGAGATCGACCAACTGGCGATCAAAGGGATGCGGGAAAAAGACGTAAATCAATTGGCGGCGCTGCCTCGGTATCGGCTGAACTCCGGAAACTCGGAGATCCTCAACTGGATCACCGCGGCCGGAGCCTGCGAGCATCTAGACATGGAAGTTGTGGAGTACGTACCGGTCTACCGGTCGCCTGCGGGTACCGGCGGTGGCTGGGGATTCGCTCTCTGGCAGTAAACCAACCGGCGCATTCAAGAATCGAAGACGGCCCGCCCCGACCGCAGTCGGGGCGGGCCGTCTGAGTCCGGTATTAATCGAGGTTTGATAGATGGCACATGCCCCTAGCGAAAAATGGGTGACAGCTAACGGGTTGGACTTCCACTACCGGGACTGGGGCGGGTCCGGGCAGCCGATGGTGCTGCTTCATGGCCTGGCTTCCAGCTGTCATATCTGGGACATGGTCGCCCCGATCCTGGCCAAAGACTACGCAGTGATCGCCCTGGATCAGCGGGGTCACGGCGAGAGCGCCAAGCCCACCGAGGGATACGACTTCGCCACCGTGACCCAAGACGTGCTCGGTGTCATTGACCATTTGGGAGGGCCGCCTCCGATCGTGGTCGGCCACTCTTGGGGAGGCAGTGTCGCCTTAGAATTGGCGGTGCGCGCGCCCGAATCGTTGAAGGGCATGGCCTGGGTCGACGGCGGGATGATCAACGCTTCCGCCCGCTATGACAGCGTTGAGGACGCCAAGTTGGAGATGTCGCCGCCGGACTTCACCGGCGTGAAATTGGAGGACTTCAAAGAACGGGTCCGGAATCGGCACCAAGGCGGAGGCATGGCACCCGGGTCCCACGAAGTGGTGATGGCCAATTTTGAAGTTTTGGCGGACCAGACCATCAAAGCGCGACTCACCCGGGCCAACCACCTGAGGATCATTGAAGCTCTTTGGGATCACCGGCCGGCTCAACTCTACAAGCAGGTACAATGCCCAGTGTTGATCATGCCGGCCCGGCAGCAGGCCGACCCGTCCACCCAGGACCGGGGCCAGCGCCGGATGTTTTCAGTGGACGAAGCCGAGGAGATGCTGCCTAATAGCAAGATTGTTTGGCTTGAAAACAGCGTCCATGACGTGCCCATCCAGAGGCCGGAACTGGTCGCGGAAGTCTTGAAAAGCCACATCAATGATGGGTTCTTCGGCTAAGTTCGGCATTTGTGGAGTATTAAACATGGCCCAAGTCGACTACTCACCTCTGGACGACCCCCAGATATCAATGAGCTCCTTCTTTCCCCGGCAGGGCTGGTCCGACACACCTGAAGGCGTGCAGGACTACACTGTGAACGTAGGAGATGACATTGGCTTGTCCTGCCGGTTTTTCCCGGCGGGTAACAGCAATCCGACCATATTGTTCTTCTACGGCAACGGCGAGACAGCCATCGACTACAACTCCATCGCTCCGATGTACAACCAGATCGGAATCAACTTCTTCGTTGTCGACTACCGTGGCTATGGAAAGAGCGGCGGCACTCCGTCCTTCACCACCATGCTCTCCGACGCCAACACCGTGTTTGAGGCGATGCAAATCGTCCTGGGAGCCAGCGGATTTCACGGGCCCATCTATGTGATGGGGCGGTCGATGGGGCGTCATTCGGCCTTTGAGCTGGCGGCCAAAGAAGAACAGGTGATCAACGGCGTAATCATCGAAAGCGGACGGCCCAGCCTGGGGCAGTTCACCAGCGGACTGGGTCAGCAGCAGGCCGCCGAACTGGAGGAAGCCTACCGGGCCAAGGCGGCGTCGATAGCCATCCCGGTATTAGTGATCCACGGGGAGATGGACGCGTTGGCGCCCCTGGAAGACGCCGAGGATATGTTCCGGAATTTCGCCTCGACCGATAAGAAGATGTTGATGATCCCCGGGGCCGGCCATAACGACCTGCTCTTCAAGGGGCTGGACGAATACTTCACCGCCATCCGAGATTTTGTCTTCGGGTAGATCCTACCCCCTCTTCCATCAGCAGGCCGAAGACCAGGGTGTCCCGCCAACGCCCCTTGAAGAACTCGTTCTCCTGCAATCGGCCTTCTTCCCTCATGCCCAGCTTCCGCAAAACACTGACCGATGCCCCGTTTTCAGCGATACACCAAGATGAGATTCGATGAAGTCCCATCGAGGTGAGACCGTGCTCGACCAAGGAAGCGGCCGCCTCGGTGGCGTAGCCGCGCCGCCAATAGTCTGGCGCAATCTCATATCCAATATCCGCCTCCCAATCGCTGTCCGGTTTGCGACGGATACCGCAGTTGCCAATCAGCAGACCGGTCTCCCGCAGAATTACTGTTAGTTGAATCCGGCGCCTTGGTGACTCGGCCTGCTTGTCCAGGAACCATTGGACGAACTCTTTGGCGTCGGACTCCGTGCGGGCGGACCATGGGTAGTACTCCGAGTAGCGGGCGTCTTGTTGATACGCAAGTACAGCCGGCCAATCGTCCGGCAAGAATTTGCGTAGCATCAGCCGCTCTGTCGTGATCTCCAATGTCGATACTCCATCCAGGCCCCTTTGACAGACTACCCAAGGGGTTCTAGCATATCGTAGCCGCAGGGTTAGCGGCAGATAGGAGACTAAAACATGGAAGCAACCTGTGTGACCCACGTTGGCGTGTGTGTCCGCGATATGGCCGAGTCCCTGAAATTCTACCGGGACGCTTTGGGAATGAAAGTCATCGGCGAGAAGATCACCGATATCACGGAGGGTGGCGCCCAAACGGCCCGCCTGGACAACTACGCTCAGGAACGCACCACCCGCCATTGGGTCAGCCTGGCTTACGGAGAGGGAGCGACTCCGACCCTGACATTGACCAGCCATCCGGGAGAGAAACCCGACGGCAAGTCCATACTCCTTGACCAGGTGGGCATCAGCCACATATCCTTTGGCGTTGCCGATGTGGCAGGTCTGGCCGATGAATTGATCGTCAAGGGATACGAATTGGCCGGTCCTAGAGAGTCTTACACCGATTCCAACGGCGATATCAAAAGCATCTACGTCCGCGACCCGGATGGCATCTTGGTGCAGTTCAACAGGCCCTAGCAACTATAGACTTGGGTAGTAAAATCGAGATAAAAATTAGAAAGGGAAAGGAAGTTTTCAGATATGGTTAAGATGACCGGCGGCCAGGCGTTGGCCAAGTCCCTATACCGGGAGGGCGTCCGGGTGATATTCGGTTTGCCCGGAGTACAGCTCTACCACATGATGGACGGCCTATACGATGAGCCGGGCATCCGGTTCATTACCGTCCGCCATGAGCAGGCCACCGCCTATATGGCCGACGGCTACGCCCGTGCCAGTGGCGAGATCGGCACTGCGTTGATGGTTCCCGGTCCCGGACTTCTGAACGCATCGTCGGGCATCTCCACCGCCTACTCCGCATCCTCGCCGGTGCTGGTTGTTTGCGGTCAGATCGAGCGCGATGAGATCGGCGGCGACCGCGGCATGCTCCACGAGGTCAACGACCAACTGGACGCCATCGCCCCGGTCACCAAGTGGGCCAAGCGGATCATGGACCCAGCGGAAGTGCCGGAGATCGTCCACCAAGCATTTCATCACCTCAAGAACGGCCGCCCCCGCCCCGTGGAGATCGAGATACCCCCGGAGACCCTGGCGGAAGTAGCCGAGGTGGAACTGCTGGAGCCCGAGGCGCCCCGCCCGGCGACCGCCAGCAAGGAACAGATCGAAGCCGCTGCTGAAGTCTTGGCCGGCGCGTCAAACCCCCTGATCTGGGCTGGAGGCGGAGTGATCACCGCCCAGGGCTCGGAAGCCCTCACCAAGCTGGCGGAATTCTTGCAGTCGCCCGTCGTCACCACGGCTGAGGGCAAGGGTGCGATCTCCGACCACCATCCCCTGGCCTTGGGCGCGCTGTGGCTGCGTAACGACACCATCGCCAGAAAAGAGCACGGCCACGACGTGATTCTGGCCGTGGGGACCAGGCTAGTTACCTCCCAATGGCTGGATGGCCAGCAGGTGATTCAGATCGATGTGGACCCGGAAGAGATTGGACGTCATTACGAGAACACTCTCAGGGTTGAAGGCGATGCCAAGCTGACCATGGAAGACTTGCTTACCGCCCTATCGGCCAAGACTCAGGCGAAAGCCGACCGGACCGCCGAGGTGGCCGCGCAGAAGGCACAGCGGAACGACGACATCATCAAAGTTGAGCCTCAGGGAGAGCTGATGGAAGCGGTTCGGAAGGCCATGCCCGAAGACAGCATCCTAATCTCAGGAATGACTCAGATGGGCTACTACAGCCGGGCCCACTACCCGGTTTACGAGCCCCGCACCTTCATAACATCGTCCTATTCAGGAAACTTGGGTTACGCCTACCCCACCGCCCTAGGCGCCAAGGTTGCCCAGCCGGACAAGGCCGTGGTCTGCATATCGGGAGACGGCGGTTTCATGTTCAATTCACAAGAGATGTCCACCGCCGTGGCCCACAACATCAACGTGGTAGTGGTTGTGTTCAACGACAATGCCTACGGAAACGTGAAGCGTGACCAGATGAACCAGTTTAACGGCCGGACCATTGGCGTTGAGCTGCACAACCCAGACTTCGTGAAGCTGGCGGAGGCCTACGGCGCCAAAGGCTTCGTGGCCAACGGACCGGCGGAGTTGGAATCCACCCTGAAGATGGCGCTGACGCTGGACGCTCCGGTGCTAATCGAAGTGCCGGTCGGCCCCATGCCCTCGCCGTTCTTCAAGCCGTCTTAGGGATTACCGAGCGGCGCGAAAAACAAAAACCGCAACCTCGATTTTCGAGGTTGCGGTTTTTCGGTTGCCTGGCCTAATTGTGGTTCGTGGCTGGGCTGATTTAGCCTACAGGAAATGGGGATACGCGGTGACATGGCAGAACTTGACATGAATTTCGTGAAGCCCTAGCCTTCAGACAACAGATGCCCCATGGGGCCGTACCAAGGTGACCGATGACCACCACCGAAAAAGCAAAACTGATCGTCTTGGACCCCACTGCCGCGCCTCGGGAGATGGTGCAGGCTATGGCTCCCGTGCTGGAAGGTTTGGGCGGCCAGTCCGTGGGGTTCCTCTGGAACAGCAAGCCGAACGGAGATCTCCTCTTTGAGCGGTTGGAGAAGCTGCTGCGAGAGAAATACGAAATTGCAGACGTGCTCTACAAGCGCAAGCCCACAGCCTCTCTACCGGCCACGGACGAAGTTATCGATGAACTGGTTGGTTCGGTACAGGCGGTGATTGTCGGACTGGCGGATTGAGGGTCCTGCACGTCATGGAGTATCCACGACGCGGTGGAACTGGAGAAGCGGGGCGTCCGCACCGTGGTGGTGGGCACCGACCGTTTCAAACGCCTGGGTGAGGTTGAGCGGCGTTCTCTGGGCATGCCGGAACTGACCATGGCCATCGCGGAACACCCGCTGGGCGGGCTGCAAGCCGAGAATCTTTTGGCCAAGGCTGATGGGCTGCTGGACCAGGTGGTCGACGGTCTGACTGGAAGCCGTTAGGCGGCGTAATGGGCGAATGGCCGGTGGACCTTTTGGTCGGTACCGAAGTGGAAGCATTCGGCGGACATTCCCAGAGGACCTTGGTAATAGAGCGTGATGCTGTTCACTCCTACCAGTGTCGTGACCAGTTCGAAGTGCAGGTCGAGAATCAGTTCCAACGCCTTGGCCCAGTAAGAGCGCACCGCGTCTTTTCCAATCGGAGAACCCGACGGTTCGTTCATCAATCGGACGATCGCAGACGAAGTCATCTCGAAGTTGTCGGTGTAATGCGAGACGATGCGGTTAAGGTCATGTTCGTTCCAAGATTACATCCAGTCCGCTGCGAAATGCTCGGCAAATACTTGGTCTATCACAGGTCTACCAACTCCTTGACTCTAGGTCTATTTTTTCCTTAGGCAATTATATTCTTAAGAACGCACTTCCAACGTGGCTTAAATTTTGGAGGGACCCATTGGCTGACCTAATCTCCGAACACTTGGAAATTGACGATGATTTTGAGGCAGTACAGGAACTCTATCTTGAACGAGGTTGGACCGACGGATTGCCGGTCGTCCCGCCCACTCCTGAGCGAGTAGCTGCCATGTTGGCCGCGACTCCGCTGAGTCCCCAGGACATCATCGGCGAGATTCCGCCCATTTGGGGCTCGGCCACGGCGGAGAAATTGGCCGTGAATGCGGTGATGGCCGGGTGCCGTCCCGAGTACCTGCCGGTGGTTATCGCTGCAGTGGAGGCCATGTGCGACCCGGTGTTCAACCTCTACGCCATCCAGGCCACTACTCATCCCTGCGCCCCGCTGATCATCGTCAACGGGCCAATCTGCGACGACCTCGGCCTTCACAGCGGTTCCGGCGCCTACGGTCCCGGCTGGCAGCCCAACGGCACCATCGGCCGAGCGGTCAGGCTGGTGCAACTCAACGTCGGCGGCGCCCATCCTGGAGTGGGAGACATGTCCACCCAGGGCGCGCCATCCAAGTACACCTATTGCGTGGCGGAAAACGAGGAGGCCAATCCTTGGGAGCCCCTGCATATCGAGCGGGGGTTCCGCGCCGACCAGAGCACGGTGACCGTGATGGCCGGTGAGCCGCCCCACAATATCAACGACCACTCGGGTAGCACCGCTGAGGCCATCCTGACCATCATCGCCGGAGCGATATCCATAACTGGGGCCAACAACGCCTACACCGGCGGCGAGACACTGCTGGCCCTAGGCCCTGAGCATGCCGCTACCATCGCCGGCGACGGCCTCGGCAAACGGGAGATCAGGGAGTGGCTGCACCAGAATGCGCGAATCCCACTGGAACGGTACACGCACGAGACATTGATGGAACGGTTCCAGAGGATCCCTGACGGGCCGGTGCCAATGGTGGTGGACCCAGACCTGCTTATGATCATCGTCCTGGGGGGCCCCGGTAAGCACTCGTCCTGGGTGCCCACCTTCGGCGGCTCTACCCACCCTGCGACTAGAGAGATAAGGCGGGTGTAGCCACATCCTTTCGGCTATGTAGACGCCGAATACCGCCGAAGCAAAGATATCAGGTAACCGGCTTTGATTGACGCTTGGTTCTGAAGCATCTAAAATTTGTTTCCAAGTTGCTGTTGCAGGAGGCCGACTATGTCCAACAAGGGTTTCTCCCACATAGGACTCTCCACTCTGGACCTGGACAAGACCAGGGATTTCTACGAGAACATTCTCGGTTTCAGGGTCGTGCGCTGCGACATCATCAAGATCAAAGAGGGCGGGCACATCCGTCACATGTTTGTCGATGTGGGCCAGGATCAGATGATTGCGTTCATGGAGCCCAATAACGTCGATGCGATTCCCGCTAATTACGACGCCGGTATCAACGACGGTCTGGGCGTACCCGGACCTTTCTACCATTTCGCGTTCGAGGCCGGTTCGCTTAACGCCTTGGAAGCGAAGCGCATCGAGTTGATTGATAAAGGGCTAACAGTCACCGATGTGGTGGACCATGAGTGGGCCAAGTCCATCTACCTGAAGGACCCCAATGGTATCTCCCTTGAATTCTGCTTCCTTACTCGGGACGTCGGCAATGAAGACGACGTCACGATGCAGGAACGGGGCGAGGTCTCCATCGAGAAATGGCTCGGGGACAACTACATCAACGCCCGGGTCAGTTCCCTGGTCCAAGAGCCTGCTCTCGCTAACGACTAGGATCTCTCGGCAACTCCTGAAACCAGCCCCCGCCGTCAGGTGGGGGCTTTTTATTACCAAACCCCAGGTTTATCTGCAGTTTAACAGCAGCGATGGACGGGAACTTTCTGGGCGCCACGGTGGTCGGCAGCTATCCCCAGCCCGATTGGCTGATCGACCGCGTAGCCCTGCCCCACGTCGTGTCCAGGGTGCGCCAGATCGCACTTTGGCGGGTAAGCGCCGAGTACCTGGAAACGGCCCAAGACGATGCCACACTGCTGGCGATCAGAGAGATGGAAATGGCGGGAGTGGAGGTGATCACTGACGGGGAGATCAGGCGAGAGAGCTGCTCCAACCGCTTCGCTACCGCTCTGGATGGCGTGGACATAGAGAACCACGGCGAGGTCACTGACAAAAAAGAAAAACTATCGCCGAAGTGCTTAATTCGCCGTTCGGCAAGGGCGTCATGGCCTTGATTCTCTTCACGGTTGGCTGCCTCACGCAATTCCAATCGCAGGGTCTGTTGCAGAACATCTCGGTTCAAACTCCGGACCAAATATTGGACTACTCAAGATCACCGTCTATTGGTGGATGTTGTTCGGTATGGTGCTTGGACTGATCGGCACCGTGAATGCGATGCAGGTAAATATATCCATCGTGCAGAGGAAAGAGAACTCCGAATCCTTGAAAATCGCCCGCCTCCAGAATGAACACAGTAAGTGGGTCTCGCCCTCATCCCTCGTGTTGACCGTCTACTTCATCGTTGTTTTGACCGTTGTTATCGCCTTTGTGTTTGGAGTAAATGAGTTCGCAAGGTTCGCCTATATGATCGTGTACATGGCCATCATCATTGTCTAGGCCCTAGGGCCTGCCTTCGGGGTGTTTTCCGGAATTTTGCGAAAAAAATCAGTGTTGTCAACGACGCTCTTATGGAGTTGAAGGAGTCTGACCGATCGGCGTGAGAGGCGTCATAGCAAAAGAAAAAGCCCAGGCTATTTACGGCCTGGGTTTTTCTTTGTGGTGGGCTGTAGGCGGGGCCTATAGACCCATGGCGTAGCAGGCGCGGCGAGGGTCGGCGCCCGTGCTTAAGCTCCCGGTTTGCGGGTTTCGGACTGACACGGTGGCGCCGAGACCGCAGTTGGCGGTCCAGTCAATCTCGTGTCCCCTGGCCCTCAGCGCATCGGCCGTGCTCTCCGAGATTCCGGGTTCCAAGTCCAGCCGGCCGGGCAGATAGTTGTGGGGGTAGAACGAATTTTCCACGCTCTGGCTGGCGAACCGAGGCGCTTCCACCGCCAACTGTGGGTCCATGCCAAAGACCAGCGTGTTCAAGATCAGTTGGACGTTGGCCTGGGCTTGATTATCGCCTCCGGGGCAGCCGATGGTCATAACCGTTTGGCCGTCTTTCCGGGCCATATAGTTGATCAGGGTGGTGCGAGGCCGCTTCCCCGGTTCCACCACGTTGGGGTGGCCTTCCTCGCAGTTGAACATCTCGATCCTGGTGCTCAGTGCGCAACCCAACTCCGGGAAGAACACCGACTTTACGAAGGCGCCGCCGCTGATGGTGCCGCAGACCATATTCCCCTGGTTATCAATCACCGACACATGGGTCGTGCCCTCGTGGTTTGAGGAATCGGATGCGCCGTTGCTGGACGCGGCCATGGCTTTTGCATTGGGGACGAATCCGTTGCCTTGGGAGAATTTCCAGGGGTCGCCGGGGGCCGCTTGCTGGAGCAGGGCTCGTTCCGGGTCGATCAGTCCGACACGTTCGGCGGCGTATTCCTTGGATAGCAGGCCGTCGATGGGGATCTCCGCATAATTGGGGTCGGCGTAATAGGCCTCGCGGTCTCCAAATACCAGCTTCAGCGCCTCGGTGACCGTGTGGATGTACTCGGGGCTGTTGTGGCCCATCGCTTTAAGGTCGAAGTGCTCCAGCAGATTCAGTGTCTGTTGGACCATGGGCGCCTGGGTCCAGGTGTCGTGGCCGAGGATCTCATGATCTTCAAAGGTGCTGGAAACCGGCTCGCCGAACAGGGCCTCGTAATTCGCCAGGTCCTCCATGGACAGGATACCGCCGACTTTGGTTGAAGAATCCACGATAGTCTTGGCGACTGATCCTTTGTAGAAAACGTCCCGCGCCCCTTGCAGTCCGGCCAGCCGGTCCTTGGAGCCGGCGGCATCTGACATGGCCTTCATGGTGTTGGCCAGGCCGGATTGGACCAGCAGGTCGCCGGGCTCTGGGACCTGTCGGTTGTCGTAGAACACGTCCCAGCCGCCAGGCGGGTAGTTGTCGAACTGCATGGCGGTGTTGGCGTTCGCCAAACGATTGAGCATGTATTCGTAGTGAGGAATACCGTTCTCGGCGTAATCGATGGCTGGAGCCAAGACCTCGGCGATGGTCATGCTGCCGTAGCGTTCCAACAAAGATATATACGCTGCGACGATCCCAGGGACGGTGAAGGAGAGATGGGCGTCTTTTCCCGGCCCAGTGGGTATGCGCTCGAACCCCTGCGATTTGTAGAAGTTTGCGGTGGCCTTGCCCGGCGCGACGCCCTGCCCACTGAGCGACAGTATCTCGTCGGTGGCGGAGTTGTAGAGCATGAAAACGCCCTCCGCCGCCAGGGAATACGATGCGATGGGCTCGATAACCGCGGCCGCGAAACCGGCGGCGGCGATGGCGTCGAAGGCGTTCCCGCCGTTCAAGAGCATCCTCATTCCGGCCATGGAAGTGAGATAGTGACCGCTGGAGATCACTCCCTTGGTCGACCGGACAACCGGACGGCCGGTGTCGGGAAGCGTGTAATCGCCTTGTTCCAGGTCGCGCATCGATTGCTCTTGGGCCATGATTGACTCCTGGTGGCTATTTTTGTGGTGGGAAAGTTGTCCAAGCAGCGCTTTTTTAGGCGTGCACTAGACGTGAATCCGAATATGTGGGCCAGTTGTGTGGTAGGAAAATGGTCGGGGTGAGAGGATTTGAACCTCCGGCCTCTGCGTCCCGAACGCAGCGCGCTACCCCTGCGCTACACCCCGACTTTCCCTGCTGCCTTCCCGCTTCCCAGCCGGAATTGGGCTCTGGGCAGGGCAGAACGTATTATACCGCAAGATAGATGTGCCTGGGATGAAGGCTTCCAGCAGCGGCTAGTTTCCGGTTTGAGCGGCGCCGCCCAAATGCCAATCTGGGCTGCGCAAGCGCTACCAACATACATTTTGTCTTCGGGGATTGTTGTTTTTGCGGTGGGATAATCGCGCGCACCCGCAAGGTGAATCTGAAAACCACCGCGGTTCCTGGCGTATATAGCGATAATTGGTTAGTCCATTTAATTGGCGTGCCCATTCCGCAAGAAGCTGGGGAGGGATTTGAGATCCAAGCCCGTTCAGCCACCGTTGACCTGGATATTGACCCATCCTTTTTGTCTGAGCGCTATTTCGTCAACATCTGGCATATCCTAGAAGAGTCATTTTCCAACATAAAGAAGTATGCCAACGCCAAGAACGTGTCGATGTTCTTGGCCACCCGCGAAGGCGACATCTACCTGGCGATCGTCGACGATGGAGATGGGTTCGACCTAGAGACTGCGGAATTGGGCCGGGGTTATGGTCTACCCAACATCAAGGACCGGGGCGAGCGCTTGGGCGGAGTGCTTTACATCGAAAGCTCTCCCGGCGCCGGGATCAAGTTGGACATCAAAGTTCCCCTGCCTGTTCCCACGGCGAGGCCGCCACTGGGGTAACCTATAATCGGCGGACCTTTTAGCAAGGCAAGGCTCTACGAAACGAAACGCCATAACAAGGTGAGCTGGATGGCATCAAACGACAAACTGAAAATACTGATTGTCGACAACCATGACATCGTCCGCAAAGGACTGGCCATGTTGGTCTCTCGTCAAGAAGACCTTTTTGTTGTGGCCGAGGCTGGATCTGTTGCTGAAGCCGTTGCAAAAGCTCGCGAATCCGTTCCGGATGTGGTGGTGATGGACATTCGTCTACCCGATGGCACAGGAATCGAGGCCTGCCGCGAAATACGCGACGGGAATTCGGACGTAAAAGTTCTGATGTTGACCTCATATAGCGACGAAGAAGCTGTGATGGGCTCAATAATGGCGGGGGCTTCGGGATATCTACTGAAGGAGATTCGCTCTCAGGAAATAGTGGATGCCATCCGGCTTGTCGGATCCGGCCAGACATTGCTGGACCCTGCGGTCGCTGCCGGTGTCTTAGAACGCGTAAGACTGGGTAAGGAAGAAGACCCCCTGGCCCAACTGACCGACCAGGAAAAGAAGATTCTGGAATTGATCGCAGAAGGACAGACCAACCGGCAGATCGCGGGCCAAATCAACCTGAGCGACAAAACGGTCAAGAACTACGTCAGCAACATCCTAGGAAAACTGGAGGTCTCGCGTCGCTCGCAGGCGGCAGCCTTCCTTGCTGAACGCCGTGCCCGCCCAGACTACGACGCATGAGTTAGCCTCATAACTTTCTAACCCTAAGGTTCAACGGGCCGCGTGGTCAAATGACCATGCGGCCCTATTTTTCCCCAAACGGCCCGCCGAAACGATTACCTTCGGCTCTCACCGGCCCATCCACTTCGCTGTAGCGTGAGATTCACCAGTTAGACGCGAAGTTGATTTGAGCATTCGAATTTTTCTGATAGACGAACACGGTCCCGCCCGGAATATCCTTGCCCGCCGCCTGGAGTCCGTCCATGGATTATAGGTAGTTGGCTCTACATCCGACAGCGAAGCGGCTATCCGGGAAATTGGGACGCTTTGCCCAGATTTGGTGCTCATCGACACCAAGATGAAATAGGCGGACGGCATGGACGTTTGCCAGCGGGTGCTGGTGCCCATGAGCAAATCAAGGTCGCCGTATTGACCTCCTACCTGGACCCAGATGAACGGCGCCAAGCATGTGAGGCTGGGGTGGAGGGTTATTCTGAAAATAATCGATACCCACAGCTTGTCTGACTGGATCAGGCTCGCTGTTGAACGCAAACCCACATGAGTCCTGGAAATAGTAATCCTATTGCTAACGAGCGCTCTCGACCAGGGTTGGTGACTGGGCAACGGGATTCGTTGGCTGACACCCCGGAATGACGGGTTTTGGGCGAGACTTTTAAGGAGCGGGAAAATAGAAAACCCAATACGCAATCAAGCGTGGCAAGCATTTTGACTAACGAAGCCAGGTCCGGCCTACTGGGCCAGCATCTCCAGGGTCTTTTCTTCCAGGACGGCGCCGTTCAGTGCGCCGGTCCATTTGTTGGAGATCTTGCCGTCCTTGTCGATGAAGATCGTGGTCGGCATGCCCAGAACCTTGTAGTCCCTGATCACGTCTGGGTCTGAGGTAGAACCGGCAGGATAGGTCGCTTCTAGTTCGGCCAGCAGGTTTCGGGCGTCTTGCTCGGTTCCCAGCCCTGTGAACTGGCCCAGGTCTACTCCCACCAAGAGAGTCTGGCCTTGGAATTTTTGGTTGAATTCTTGAAGGTCGAGCATCTCCGCCCGGCAGGGAGGGCACAAGCCAGCCCAGAAGTTGATCACGATGGGCTTCTCGCCGAATAGACTGTGCAGGCTCACCTCCTGACCACCGACCACATCCTCGCCCTGGAACATGGTGATCACAAAGTCAGGCGCCAGATCCCCGGAGCTGGAAGACTCATCTCCCACGATGGACGAACCGCTTTCGGAACTGCTGCTGCCGCAGGCAATAGCTGCCACGGTTAATACCAACACAAGAGGGAGCAGAAATCTTAGCTTGCTTTTGTTCAGACCGGAAGGCCGGTCAATCGTCGAATTTCTTGTCAATGAGTCCTCCGTGGTGAATCAGTTGTGATTCACAGGCCGAGCGCGGTCGGGTGCTGGTTTCTAGAAATTTAGATGTTTCCATGCCCATGAGGGTTCAATGAATTAATACGGTAGCCTGCCCCAGGCGGTTCGCTGGTGATGCGACTAAACGGGCCACGATGGGTCAGTCCGCGGATGCCGAACTGGCCAAGGACCGAAGGTTTTCCTGGAAGACCAAGAACCTCTCCAGAACCCTGGTGAGTCGGGACAGCCATTCGTCGCCCAGCCTGCGCAACGGCATTTGCATCTGGGTGTTGCCAACCTGGACCGACGGCCCCAAAGCCCTTTGAAGGGGAATTCTCGCACCGCCCACTGGCACCCGCAACGACAGCACGATGGCGTCGCTACTCTGCACGATTGATTCCACGCCAACCTCCGCGGCCAGACCGCGGAGGCTGACGAGGGTTAAAAGGTTTTCAACCTCTTTTGGCAACGGGCCGAACCGGTCTCTTAATTCTTCGCGAATCTCAGGTATGTAATCGGAGTCGGTCATCTTGGCCAGACGCTGGTAGACGGCCAACCGGGTTGGCAGATGGTCCACATAGTCCTCGGGGATGCGGGCGTTCATGGGCAGCTCGATCCTGGGCAGTTCGGCGGCCGGGTCGTCGCCTGCGCCGGACCCGCCCGATTCCTCGTCCAGTTCCCGGACCGCTTCGTTCAATAGCTGAGTGTAGAGGTCGAGGCCCACGTCCTGGATGTGGCCGCTCTGGGATGCGCCCAAGATGTTGCCGGCGCCGCGTATCTCCAGGTCCCGCATAGCGATACGAAATCCGGCGCCCAATTCTGAAGCCTCCAGAATGGCCTGAAGTCGGTGCTCTGCGCCCTCCGTGATGCGGCGCCCCCGAGGCGCTAGCAGATAGGCATAAGCCCGGTGCTCACTGCGTCCAACTCGTCCCCGGAGCTGATAAAGCTGGGCCAGCCCGAACCGGTCTGCCCGCTCGATTATCAGGGTATTTACGTTGGGCATATCCAGCCCTGATTCAATGATCGTGGTGCAGACCAAGATGTCGGCTTCACCGTTGCCGAAATCCACCATCACGTCTTCAAGCTCCGTTTCCGCCATCTGCCCGTGGCCAACCATTATCTTTGCTTGGGGGACCAGTTTGTTCAATTCGGCGGCGGCTTGGTGAATGGTGCGGATCCGGTTGTGCAAGTAAAAAACCTGGCCGCCCCGCTCCATCTCCCGCAAGACGGCCTCTTTGATCACGTCCTCGGAATACTCGGAAACAAAGGTCTTCACCGGCAGGCGGGCTTCGGGCGCCGAGTCCATGGTGCTCAGGTCGCGAATACCCGCCAAAGCCATGTTCAGCGTCCGGGGGATGGGGGTCGCGCTCAGGGTCAGCACATCCACCTGTTGCCGCAGTTGTTTGAGGCGTTCCTTGTGGCTGACGCCGAAGCGCTGTTCTTCGTCCACCACCGCCAAACCCAGGTCCTTGAACTTCACGTCCTTCTGCAACAGCCGGTGGGTGCCGATGACGATGTCCACGCTGCCGTCTTTCAGGCCTTCGATGACTTCTTGCTGTTCCTTGGGTGTCCGGAAACGGCTAAGGACTTCCACTTTGACGGGAAAGGGACTGAGCCGTTCGCTGAAGGTGGCGTAGTGCTGCTGTGCGAGGACTGTGGTCGGGACCAAGATGGCCACCTGCATGCCGTCGTTCACAGACTTAAAAGCCGCTCTCAGGGCAATCTCGGTCTTGCCATAGCCGACATCGCCGCAGATCAGGCGGTCCATGGGACGCATAGTCTCCATGTCGGCTTTGACCTCGACGATGGCCCTGGCTTGGTCCGGGGTTTCAACGAAGGGGAATGAGTCCTCAAGTTCCTGTTGCCAGACCGTGTCCGCGCTGTGTTCATGGCCTTCCGCCAGAGCGCGGGCGGCATTGATGCGCAGCAGTTCTTGGGCCATCTCTCTGGTGGCGCCCTTGACCCGCGATTTAACCCGCGCCCACTCGGCGGTGCTCAGCCTGGTTAATGATGGCGGTTGGTCCTGTGCGCCCACGAAAGCGGACACACGGTCCAAGTGGTCGGTGGGCACGTAGAGCTTGTCGTTCTCAGCGTATTCCAGGATGAGGTATTCCTTCTCATCTTCGTCGCCGCCGATGTGCGTGGTGCCGGCAAACCGGGCCACCCCATGGTCGATGTGCACCACGTGGGCTCCCGGGACCAGGTCGGCAAGGACAACCTCCGGCCCGTGTTCGGCCTTGCGGCGGCGGGTGTAACGCAGCTCTTTCGCCGTACCGAATAATTCGGAGTCGGTCAGCAAAACCAGAGCGCTGACCTGACCAATCAGGGTTTTATCCACTGGGAATTCAACGATCCACCCGTCCCGCAGCGAACCTGGCAGCAGGACTACCTGTCCGGCGGAAGGCGCGCTTTCCAGGGAGTCAACTTGGACTACGCCGATGCCTTCTTGTTCCAGAATCTCGGCAACTCGGCGTTGGTGCTGAGTGACTGCGACCACTGCGAAGTTGGCCTCCTGGTGGCGGCGCACGTCGGCGGCCAGTTGTTCTAGCTTGCCGTAGTACGGGGTGGAAGGCCGGAATACCCTGTCTTCGTCGTCGCCAACCCAGGTCTGGAGTTGCATCTGAGGCACGCCGCTCAGCCGGTTGGAGAACTCCTCCCAGTCCATGTGTGGCGAGGGGAAATTGACCGGCAGTTCTCCCCGTTCCTCGCGGGCCTCACGCATTCGCTCGAAGCGCTCTTCAAGTTCCAGCGCCTCGGCTTCCACCCGGCCGGAACGCTCTAAAACAACCAAGCTGTTGGCTCCGATGTATTCCATCAGGTGGGCCTGGTTGACCAGGCCATTGTAGAAAGAAAGAGTTTCGGGATTGGGTGACGACGCGAGGACGGAGAGTTCCTCAGCCATCCGGTCGCGCACTTCTACGCCGCATTTGGCGTAGTCGAGGTCGTCGGTCTTTGAGGCGACCATTTCTTGATTTGCCAGGCCGGGTAGTTGCTCTTTCGCAGGAGCCAAGCGGACTTCCTCGGCGGGCCGGATGGAGCGCTGGGAGACCGGGTCGAAGTAACGGATGGTGTCGATCTCGTCATCGAACAACTCTATGCGCAGCGGCCATTCGGACCCAGTAGGATAGACGTCGATTATCCCGCCTCGGTGGCTGAAGCTACCGGGCGCTTCGACCACGGGTTCGTTGTGGTAACCCAGGTCCAACCACTGGCCGAGGAGGGTAGTAATCCGGATTCGGTCGCCCTTCTTCCAGACACTCAACTCTCCGGTTGAAGGAAAAACACCGGCCATCAACTCGGGAGGGAGAGTATAGAGCAGGGCCGAGCCAACCGAGCAGACGACGATTGGGCTGATTTCCGGAGGGGAGCCGGCGAAATTACCGGCTGAAGCCAGGGCGGCTAAGGCCGTTAGGCGTTGATTGCTGGTGTTGGCATCCACTGCCAGCCGCTCAAAGGGCAGTACCTCCGGCTCAGGAAGCAGGTGGATGGGCTGGTCTTCACCAAGATAGGTAAGCAATTGGTCGTGAAGACGGCGGGCGTCGTCGGGCCGGGGCGTAACCACCAAGATAGGTCCGTTCTGACGGCACCACAAAGACGCCAAGAAAGCGGCGCGGGCCCCTTGGCGGACGGTGACTACCGATCCATCACCCGTTTTTTCAGATGGTTTGCCCGAGGAGTCAACGTTCCCCCGGTGCTCGGGATGGCGGTCCAGTAATTCTAGGACTCCCTTAAGGGACATTGTGCGGTTAAAAGCTCCGATACAGCCACGGCAAATACGGGCCGAGTTATAAAATTACACGCCGGAAAAGAGGCTGGTAACAAAGCCAGCCCCTTCTCAACTATTCTATTGCCTTGGCTGCGGTGTTACAAGCGAAAACTGACGCCATTTCAAATCTGGGATACCAGGCGTGCGTGCTATAATCTTTAGTGCGAGTGGCGGCCACAGACCGCCTATTTTTATCATGATTTCCGGCACCCCAGAAACTCATATCATGGCCAGAGCAAGTCAAAACAACGAGTCCGAAAATGCTGTGTCCGGCGCGCTTCGCCACCGGCGTATCGTCGTCAAAGCCGGTACCGGCGCGCTGACCGGGTCTTCCGGCTTGGATGCGGAAGTGATGGCCGACCTGGTGCGTCAGATCTGTCAGGTGCGCGACGAATCTGGAGAAGTGGTGTTGGTGACCTCCGGCGCCATCGCCGCCGGCCGCTCAGCCCTGGGCCAGACCCGTGGAGAGATGGAGCAAGACATCTCCTCCCGGCAGGTCTTTGCCGCCGTGGGCCAGAGCCGCTTGATGCATACCTATCAGGAGATGTTTGCCACTCACAAAACTCAGATCGCCCAGACCCTGCTGACCATCGCCGACCTTTCCAACCGTCAGTCCTACTTGAACGTGGGCAACACCCTGCAACGTTTGTTGGAATTAGGAGTGGTGCCGGTGGTCAACGAGAACGACGTTGTAGCCGTCGACGAGATAGGCGAGGTTTTCGGGGACAACGACCGGCTATCCGCCCTGGTGGCAAACCTGGTCGACGCCGACTTGCTGGTGGTCCTGACCGACACCGAAGGCCTATATTCGGCGGACCCCCGCACCGACCCCGCTGCGACCCTGATCGCCGAGGTTGACCGTGTGGACGCCCGCATTGAGGCCCTGGCCGGAGAGGTCCTGCATCCTTGGTCCAGAGGCGGCATGGCCACCAAACTTGAGGCCGCCAAGCTGGTCACGGCGTCGGGCATTCCCATGGTGATGTGCCATGGCCGGGCTGAGGACGCGGTGCTTCGCGCCGCCTGGGGCGAGTCCGTGGGAACTTTTTTCAAGCCTGCCGACAGCAAGATGGAAGCCCGCAAACGCTGGATGCTGAGTGGAATCTCCCAACGGGGTAAGATAGTCGTGGACTCGGGCGCCGCCGGAGCGCTGGTTAAAGACCACCGTAGCTTACTACCGGCCGGGATCAAGTCGGTTGAGGGCGATTTTAGCCGTGGCGAGTCTGTCTATGTGGTGGACACCAAGGGACTGAAGATCGCCTGCGGCATCGCCAACTACGCAGCTCGGGACATCGGCAAGATCCAAGGTCTACGCTCGGACCGCATCGAAGAGACCCTGGGCTATCATTACGGTCAGGAAGTGGTGCACCGGAATAACTTAGTGCTTTTATAGAATGACGACTAAAACAGCACAAGACGTTACCGCCCTGGGGCTTGTCGCCAGGAAAGCCTCCCGGAAATTGGCCCGGCTATCGACCGAGGACAAGAACCGGGTGTTGCTGAACCTGGCCGGTCTGCTTCGTTCCGACCAGGCGGACGTTCTGTCAGCCAACCTATCCGACTATCAGGAAGCCAAATCCGACGGCATGGACGAGTCCCTGTTGGACCGCCTGCTGCTGACCAGCGAACGGCTGAACGGCACTGCCGACGAGGTGCAGCGGGTCGCTGAACTGACCGACCCCATCGGTGAGGTGATTGAGACACATTCGCAGCCAAACGGTTTGATCACCAGCCGCCGCCGCGTGCCTCTGGGAGTGGTGGGCAGCATCTACGAGGCCAGACCCAACGTCACCGTGGATATCTTCGGTCTGTGTCTTAAGTCGGGCAACGCCTGCATCCTGCGGGGCGGCAAGGAGACCATACGCTCCAACACGGCGCTGGTATCCATGCTGAGAAAGGCCCTTTCCGACGCCGGGGTAACTACCGACGCCGTTCAGTTCGTCGACAACCCGGACCGGGCGCTGGTCGACCACCTGCTCAAAATGAATGAATACATCGACCTATTGGTGCCCCGTGGCGGCGCCAGCCTGGTAAAGTTCGTGGCTGAGAACGCGACTATGCCGGCGGTCACCGGTGGCATCGGCGTCTGCCACACCTACGTCGACCGGGCCGCCGACCTTAAGATGGCGGCCGAGATCGTCCACAACGCCAAGGTCCGGCGTCCTTCCATCTGCAACGCTTTGGATACAGTGTTGGTCCACTCAGAGATTGCCGCCGACGGGCTTCCCCTGATCGCCAAAAAGTTGACTGCTTCAGGCGTGGAACTGCACTGCGATAACCGGGCTCTCAGCATACTGGGGCCCGACGCCCCGGACTTGACCATGCCGGCCAATGAAGATGATTGGGGCAAGGAATTTCTTTCCCTGACGGCGGCGGTGAAGGTGGTTGATTCACTGGACGACGCGTTAGAGCATATCGAGACCTACGGTTCCGGTCACTCCGAGGCCATAATCACCGAAGACGACGCGGCCGCCACCCGGTTTCTGGACGAAGTGGACGCGGCCGCGGTCTACGTCAACGCCAGCACTCAGTTCACCGACGGCGGACAGTTTGGTCTCGGCGCCGAGGTTGGCATCAGTACCCAGAAGTTCCACGCCCGCGGCCCCATGGGCCTCAAGGAATTAACCTCGTATAAATGGGTGATCGTGGGCAAGGGGCACGTCAGGCCGTAACCGTGGCTAGCGCACAGGTAGGAGGCCATCATTGGCTGATTTGAAATTTGAGCGCGAGGTGCGCACGCCGTATTCCGAGGCTTATCTGGTCATGGAACAGGACCGTCAAGTAGGCCGGGTAGACATCCATTTTACCCCGGAGATGGTCCACGTGGCCGTGTCGGTCGATGAGAGCCTGACTCAGGAAACCGTTCAACAGATCATCGACACCGTGGATGAGGATATCGTCGACGCTGTCGGCATCGCCCGCGGGAATTTCGTGGTGCACATCTTCCAGGGCCGAGAGACCGGCGTTCTAAGCGACGAGAACGAGAACGAGTTCAGCGAAGACGGTAGCGACCACTGATTTTTTTGGACCTGGCTATTCGTCTGCCCTGAGATTCCCGTTTTGCCTGTATGCAGGCTGTGTGTCACCCAGAGTGCAAACGAGGGGTCTCTTTGCTCTCATTCAGGATTGGTGCATTGGCAACGAGATTCCTCGGCTGACGCCTCGGAGTGACAGTTAAATACGACGGCGCCGCTCCCGAGCACATCAATCCCCAACTTCCGATGCTATACTCATGCCCTCATTCGTAGCCGCTTGAGCCCCATTGGGACCGAACAGATTCAGCCTTGGTAATAGACACCCATTGCCACATCTTACCGTCGTCTTTTCGCGACCGCAGGGCCGAGATTGCCGCGCGCGACTCTACTTTCTCGGCGTTGCTGGCCGACCCCGGCGCGAACATCGCATCCGTTGATGACCTGCTGGCGTCCATGGACCGTGACGGCGTTGACCGCTCCGTGGTCATGGGCGTGGGATGGACCGACCCAAACATCGCAATCGAAGCCAACGACTACATCATCCAAGCGGTCTCGGACAACCCCGGACGTCTGATCGGTTTCTGTTCGGTAAACCCAGTTTGGGGAGAGAAAGCGTTCGTCGAGGCGAAACGTTGTTTGACCGCCGGGTTGTCCGGCATCGGCGAACTCCATGCGGACACTCAGGGTTTCGACATCACCGATGTCGCCATGATGGCGCCGATCATGGAACTGGCTCGCTCCGACGGGTGGCCTGTTTTGATTCACGCCTCCGAGCCGGTCGGCCATAGATACCCCGGCAAGGGCAGCACAACCCCTGACAAGCTGTACCGGTTCATCCAGAATTTCCCTGGAAACCCAATAATCTGCGCCCATTGGGGCGGCGGACTCCCCTTCTACTCCCTGATGCCAGAGGTCAAAGAATCGCTGAAGAACGTGTACTTCGATTCGGCGGCGTCTCCATTTCTGTACCGGCCGGAGGTCTTTTCCACGGTCGCTGAACTGGCGGGTGATGGAAAGGTCTTCTTCGCCAGCGACTACCCGCTGATGGATATCTCGCGGCCCTTGGAGCAGGCCCGGAGCGCCGGGTTGGCCCCCGATGTGGAAGCCAAACTGCTGTCGGGAAATGCGGCCAAGCTGTTCCGGCTGTGAGATCAGGAAGCTCAAAACCCGACGACTGGGCGACGCTGCCCGACCATTTGCGGGAGAGTCTTAAGATACTGTTCGTCGGCCTGAACCCCTCCCAATATTCGGCCGAGGTTGGCCACTACTTTGCCAACCCCCGCAACCGATTCTGGCCGGCCTTCAACCTGTCGGGACTGGTGACCAGGAAAGTGACATCTGAAGAAGACGCCACCCTGCTGGACGACGGCATCGGGTTCACCGATGTCGCCAAGCGCCCCACTCCCATGGGGTCGGGACTGCGGGCGGCCGATTTTCGCCAATGGGCGCCGGTGCTGAAAGACAAGATCATCAGGTATTCGCCAAAACTGGTCTGTTTCCACGGGCTGATGGCCTACAAGGCCTACCTCCAACACGGCGAAGGCGTGAAAGAACAAGCACAGCTCGGTCTGCAGCAACGGACCATTGGCTTTTCGGCTGTATTTGTCGTGCCCAATCCCAGCCCAGCCAACGCTAAATACTCCTTGAACGACCTGGCCGAGTGGTACGGCCGGCTCCGGGAGTTCAGCCAGCAGTGACGACGTCAGGCGAAAAGAAAGTTCGTTCATTCATCGCCATTCCGGTCCCCGATCAGGGGATCGAGGCGTTGCAGGACACGGCCCAGAAACTGGAGTCCGATATTGGCAGGAGCGTGCGTTGGGTGCGGCCCGAGGGCATCCATCTAACTCTCAAATTCATGGGTGACATCCCAGCCGGCACGGTCGAGCAAGTACTTGAGGCGCTGCCCCAGGTGGCCGCACAGTTTCCCCAGATCAAGCTGGCTATTTCCAGACTCGGTGTCTTCCCCAATACCCGGCGTCCACGGGTGCTGTGGGCCGGGCTGACCGGCGAGTTGGAAGCTTTGTCCGAGTTGCAATCGGCTGTGGACGATATGGTGGGTAGGCTCGGACTGCCCAAAGAGCAGCGGCCATTCTCGCCCCATCTAACTTTGGGCCGGGTCCGCCGCGAAACCTCCGAAAGCCAGTTGCGTAAGATCGGAGAGATCATGGCTGACGCAGCGCCGCCTTCCGCCGAACCTTGGACGGCCAACACTGTCAACCTGATGCGCACCGAGCTTGATCCGGCCGGGTCCAGACATTACTTGGTCGGCGCTGCGGCCATCGGTGGTGGGTGAACGCATGGACCGATTGACCGCTTCTATTAAGCCTGTAGCGCCTTTCAATTTCGAGCTGACGGCCGGATATCACACCTATTTTCAGAGCCGCTACGGCACTGACACCATGGAGGACGGCGTCTACCGGCGGCTGCTCGACTTAGACGACAAGCTAGTCTTGGCATCGGTGCGGTCCATCGGTACCTTGGATGCGCCCGAATTGGCCCTGGAGCTACAGGGCCCAGAATTGAGTCCGGATGACGTGGAATCGGCCACGGGTAGAGTGTCATGGCTGCTGGGAGTGGACCAGGGTCTGGCCCCGTTCTATGAGTTGGGAAGGGCCGACCAAGCCATGGCCGGACTGGTGGAGCAGTTCTACGGCCTGCATCTACCTCACACGGCGAGTGTGTTTGAAGCATTGGTGCTGGCGGTTTTGGGACAGCAGATATCCACCAGCGTGGCCCGAATCATCCGTACCCTTCTCATCGAGACCTTCGGCCCCAGCGCGGAGTTTGATGGCGAGACCTACTACGCATTTCCCAGGCCTGCGTCTATTTGGGCGTCCTCGCCTGCCGAACTCCATACCATGAAGTTGACGCAACGGAAGTCGGAATACGTTCATGGGCTGGCCGAGTCGGCCCTGGATCCTGAGATGGGTCTGGAGCGGCTGGAGGAGTTGACTGACCGGGAGATCGTCGAGAAACTGGTTGCACTGCGGGGTGTGGGGATGTGGACGGCCCAGTGGGCGCTCATCCGAGCTGTGGGCCGTCCAGATGCCCTGCCTCTGGGCGACCTGGCCCTCCGGCGGGTCGTCTCACGCCTGTTCATGCACGGTGAGGACGTAAACGACGCTAAGGTTGAAGAGATCGCCCAGCGTTGGTCTCCCTACAGGACCTACGCCACGGTCTATCTTTTTAGCGCACTGCGTACCGGTGCCGGCTAATCAGCAAGCAAATACAAATGGAGTTCTAAATGGCATTTCTAGGACTTAGATTGGGGAACGAACCGGAAATGGGGCCGGCCGACATCCAATCTCTGGGTATATTGGCTGAAGAACATGGCTATGGCGAAGTCTGGATGACCGAGGGGGCGGGTAGAGACTCCCTGACCCAACTCACCGCAATCGCTGCGGTCACCAGCCGCATCGGCCTGGGGACGGGCATACTGCCCATGTTCTCGAGAACGCCGCTGATCACAGCAATGTCATCGGCGGGGTTGGCTGCTGTTTCTGACGGCCGGTTCATACTAGGGCTGGGTGTGGGGAATCGTCTGGCGACGGAAGATGGACATGGAGTGGCCTTCAGTCAGCCCATGGAACACCTGTCGGACTTGATCCAAATCGTGCGTGGACTGCTGCAAGGTGAGGAAGTCAGCCACGATGGCAAGGCAATCACGGTGAGTAAAGCTTCATTGGGCCACGCAGCGCCCACCGGAAAGGTGCCGATCTATATCGCCGCCCTGGGACCCCGCATGTTGCGATTGGCTGGGGCAATAGCCGACGGCGTTCTGCTGAGTTGGACCGCGACTAGTTATCTGGAGCAGGCCATACAGCTAGTCCGGGACGGCGCGGTCAAAGCCGGACGGGACCCGTCTGAAGTCGAGATATCGGGATACCTCCGAGTGGCCATGACTGACGACCTGGACGCCGGCCGGGCCAGCCTGCAAAGGGAGATCGCCCGCTACGCCGGCGGATCGCATTACCGGTCTTATTTCCGTAATACCGGGTTCGATGCCGAGATGGCTGGGACGCAAACGGCCAGGGGCCATTCCGACAACCCGGCCATGGCCGCGGCCATCGGTGAGAATATGCAGTCAGAACTGGGCGTGGTTGGTCCGGCCGAGATCTGCTGGACACGCATCGAGGAATTGCGGGGTATGGGCCTGACAAAGCTGGTGATCGCCCCACTAACGGTAGGAGAGATTAAAAGCTCTTACGAACGCACGATCAAAGCCCTGGCTCCCCAGGGTTAAGATCAGGTCAAATCAGCTAAGCGAGAGATAGATGCCCTCAGTATTGGTTTTTGTTTTCGATGGACTCCAGCCGTCCCAGGTCAACCTCAGGTTGATGCCCAACCTTTCAGCCTTCGCAGACGGCGGTGTGACCTTTGCCAACCACCACGCGGTTTACCCTACGGTCACCAGGGTAAATTGCTCGAGCATGGTCACGGGCATGAACCCAGGAGGACACGGTCTGGCCGGAAACAGACTCCTGATTCGGGATTTCGACCCAGACAACGCCATGGGGGCGATGGAGCCGGAGCTTGCGCGGATATCCAAGGCAGGGCTGCCGGTGCTTCTGGCGCCGACTTTGGCGGAGATACTGGCAAAGCACGGAAAAGAGTACGTGGCCATCGGCGTTGGGACCAGCGGCAACGCCTACTTACATAACCCCTCCGCCGAGGACTCCGGCGGCGCAACCATCCACCCAACGTTCGCTTTGCCCAGCGACCTGCATGAATCTCTTATCGATCGGTTTGGACCGTGGCCGGACGAGGCGAAACCAAACACGTCCAGGCTGGCCCACGCCACTCGGATCATGACCGAATACGTTATTCCCGAGCGAGCGCCCGCCGTGGCTTTGGTCTGGTCGTCGGAGCCGGACAAAGCCCATCACGCCGTCGGCGTTGGTTCCAGCCTTTCCGATACCGCCGTCAAAGAAGCGGACGGGCAGTTCGGAGACCTGATGCAGTGGTTGTGGGAGACCGGCCGGATAGAAGAGATCGACGTAATTGTGGCCTCCGACCATGGCTACTCGACCATCTCGGAGGTCGTGAGTGTCGAAGCGTTGGTCAAAGAAGCTGGCTTCCCGTCAAGCGGCGAACCGGGAGGGGTGGTGGTTGCTCAAAACGGCGGCGCTGCGCTCTGCTACACCCCGCCTGGCGACCCGGAAACTGCCCAACGGTTGGCGGCTTGGTTGATGGCGCAGCCTTGGTGCGGCGCTGTCACGGCGTCCGACGCCGTGGCTGGGATTCCTGGGACGTTGCCAGCCTCACTGGTGGGAAACCAGGGGCCACGGGCGCCCGAGTTGACCGTTTCATTCCGCTGGGATTCGACACCGAACGATGCTGGATACCCAGGCATGGTTTACTCCAACTACGGCGAGCCTGGGACCGGACAACATGGTTCTATGAGCCGTCACGAGATGAACAATATTCTTTTCGCGAACGGCCCTAGTTTCAAATCGGGAATCACGCTTGAAATACCGTCCGGTAATCTGGATTTGGCCCCCACCATCCTCAAGATCCTCGAAATCTCAGGTACACAGGATATGGACGGAAGGGTACTTTCGGAAGCGCTGGCCGGCGGTCCTGACGCTACAGACGTAGATTGGTCCACAGAAACCCACCGCGCCGAACACGAACTTGGCGGAGATACCTACCGCCAGCAGATCACGATTTCCACGGTTGGCACGACTTCATACGTCGATGAAGGTAACCGGGTGATTTAGAAGAGATCCTCCTGTTGGTGGCCTCAAATTAGTAAGTGCGTCGAACCACTTGTGAACTCTGCCATTCCACAGAGCAAGGGATTCGCCGCTGCCCGACCGCCTAGTTAAGTCAATAAGCATCCTTGCCTTCCTGTTCCCGCCACGTATAATACCGGCGCAACCTAAAGCCGTTAAACGGAGCGTCTAAAGCCCATGAACATCCACGGGATGGACCCGTCTGAACTTGCCGTCAGACGAGACGAGATTCTGGGCCACTTTTCCCGCATCGACAAGGAGTTCGACCGCAGGCGCGGCGAGAACCGGCTATTGGTTAAAGGCGACGACATTCGGTGGGAATCGGCTTCACGCGTACATCCCACGCAGCAAGAAGGACACCTGCTCGCCAGGATCATCTCTCCGGAGTTGGGATTCAACATCCACACTTTCCGGGTGTTCAAGCGGCAGATCGGCGGCGGCGGTATCGACGGCGCCTTCCACACCCACGGCGACGCCGTCAAATACTACCTTGAGGGTAATGGCAAAGAAATCATCGACGATCAGGAAGTTGAGGTGTCGCCGGGCGACCTGGCTTTTATACCCGCCAATATCTGGCATGGCACCGAGAACACTGGCGACGAACCCATGGTCTTCATCGCTTTCCACCAGATTCCCGGCACTCACCTGCCCGTGCCAGCCTCATGGCAGTATCACGCAGACGACCTGACTGAGCACGAGAGCATCGACAGCCGAATCGCCACGATGGCCAACGAAGATCCGGCGGCGATGGACTCGGCAGCTCTTTACTCCTGGCGGCAACACCTGCTCCACGAATTGGGTGTTCTGGATGACGAGTTCAACGTTCGGAGAAAGGCAAAAAACTATTTGGTGCCCCGGAACGAGGTCCCGTGGGAGACGCCGGCGGACAAGCAGACGACGACTCTGATCGCACCAGAGCTAGGCTTCGACATTCACACGCTTCAGTTATCCGTGCGGGTGGTTCCCCCCGGACACAGCGACGATACTTTCCATAGTCATGGTGAGGCTGTCCATTATTTCCTCTCGGGCCAGGGCCACCAGATTGTCCGAGATGAATCGATCGCGGTTGAAACTGGCGACTTGGTTTTCGTTCCGTCTGGGACGCCCCACGGAATCCGTAATTCCACAGACGGGCCCTTGCGCGTCTTGGTTGCCGAGCAGTTGCCGGGGACCTATCTGCAACGGCCGGTGATAATTAGCGACTCAGAGTAAATATTCGACGTATCCGGGTTGGAGAAAGAATTGGAATCGATGAACCAGATGGGCGTTCTGCTGCCCACCAGAGGCGTATTGGTTTATGCCAAGGGCGGACGGCCCCGCGTAGAGCTGAACTGGCAGATGGCCGAGACGGCAGAGCGTATCGGGTACGATTCTGTTTGGGTTGGCGATAGCATCACATCCAAGCCCCGGCTGGAGCCGATGGCCGTGATGGCCGCTCTGGCTGCCCGCACACACCGGGTTAAGATTGGGACCGCCGTCATGCTGAACGCGCTACGGCACCCGGTCCACCTCGCCCACTCCATCGCCACCATCGACAATATCTCGGGTGGCCGAATCGTGTTGGGCTTAGGAGCCGGTCGAAGCAACAACCAGATGTTCGTCGATGAGCATGCGATCGTGGGAGTCCCCATAACCGAGCGGGCTGACCGGATGGAAGAGAGCATCGATATCCTGCGTATGCTGTGGTCTCAAGACAATGTTTCCCACCCAGAGGGTTATTATCCCTTGAATGACGTGACATTAGAGCCAAGACCGGTCCAAGAGCAGGTCCCTATCTGGCTCTCGAGCAACTGGGTGCAGCGGGGCCTGAAGCGGGTGGCGGCCCAGGGAGACGGGTGGATCACCAACGTTCCTTCCACAGAGATGTTCACCAAATGCTTGGATAAGATCGAAGAAAAAGGTGCGGAGCTTGGGAAGGATGTAAGTGGCATCAAACGGGCCCTGTACATCTCAGTCAATTTGAACGATGAAGACGAGGCTCTATCCGAGGGCGACGGGTTCATGCGGGCTTACTATGGCATTCCGTATGAAGTGGTCAGCAAGCAACTACTCTGCGTCTTCGGCCCAGCCCAAAAAGCCATCGACGCCATCAAACGCTACAAAGAAGTTGGCGCCGATTACTTCATAGTCCGCTTCGCCTCGCCCAACCAGATGGAGCAGCTCGAGAAATTCACGGAGTTGGTCGCGCCGCACGTTTAGGGCTGGGAGAGGTCAAGTTGGCTGCCTAGTAACGGTCCTTCGACAAGCTAACTGAGATCGGTAAAACAAACGACGTACCGATTTAGTTTTTTCGCAATGATGATTTAGGCTAGGTTGTCGATTTTCTGCAGACCTAAACTAATGAGAATGGGGCCGATTTTTCGGCCCCATCGTGGTTTGCAATCACCGTTAAACTTCACGGCGCGCCGTTGGCACTTCTATCGTTTACGACAGGCTGCCATGGCCAGGATCCCTCCACCTCAAGCACCAACACTCAGCTTAGGAATGTGCGAATAATAATCAAGACCGCCAAAACACTAACGCTCCGGAACCAGAGTTCGAATGCAATAGTTCCGATGATATCGGCAGCCACCAAGATTCCAAGTCCCAGTAGAAGGGACCTATCGATGTCGACCTTGTAGTGTAGGTAAACGCTCCGCCCGCCTTGAGTGCGCCGATGGAGGACGTTACATAATCCGGACAGGTTTCCATGAAGATGCCTACGCGGTCGTTGGGCAAGACTCCATGC